>ERZ1292632.3435-Hain-H43-01um-R2-3435-length-12124-cov-5_pt1 | contig 12124 bp, 10 predicted proteins | sample MGYA00564407_ERZ1292632 | MGnify/ENA primary metagenome ERZ1292632 (study PRJEB36523, sample SAMEA6512637) | groundwater metagenome | collected 2019-01-08 | study: AquaDiva: Metagenomics assemblies of 32 groundwater samples
TATTTTGAAAAATTATGAAAAATTATCCGGCCTTCCGAGTTTGGTTAATACGAGCTTTAATATGCATGAAGAACCGATTGTTTGTACTCCTGAAGATGCAATTAAGGCCTATGAAGCGTCCAAGCTTGACGCGTTGGCAATCGGCAGTTATTTGGTTATAAGAAAATGAAAATTGTAATTTTATCGGATTATTTTGATGACAGAGGGGGAGCAGTTGGAATTGCTAAAGCGGCTGCTTTTGGATTAAAAAGTTTCGGCCATGATGTAAGCGTAATCACTACCATTCAGAATAAATCTTTAGCGGGCAAGAGAAACGAAAATGGAATAGCAGTTTACCCGATTTATTCCAATTACAATTTGTTTTGGCGCGCATATATCAGTTTACGTAACCCGCAGACAGTTGGAGAAATTAAAAGAATTATAAATAAATTAAAACCGGATGTGGTTCACGCTCATAATATCCATACTCATCTTTCATATCATTCTCTCAAAATTGCCAAACAATCCGGCGCCAAGGTATTTCTGACGGCTCACGATGTGATGCTTTTTCATTATGGCAAATTGGTAGAATTTATAAATCTAAATGATTTATCTTGTCCCGAAAAGTTTAATTATAAAATCAGTATTTGGCAAAAAATTAAAAGGGCAGGGAAAACTTACAATCCTTTACACGATATAATTATTAGGCACTATTTGAAATATGTTAACAAAATATTTGCGGTTTCAAATGCCTTAAAACAAGCGCTTGAAGATAATGACATAAAAAATTTATCTGTAATTCATAATGGCATTAATATTAACAACTGGCGGATTGAAGAAAAAGTGATTGAAGATTTTAAAAATAAATATGATATTAAAAATAAAAAAGTTATTTTATTTGGTAGTAGATTCAGCGGCATCAAAGGTCAGGATTTGATTCTTGAAATTATGGAAAAAGTTTTAAAATTCGTGCCAGATACAGTTTTATTAATTGCCGGTAAAACCAATGAAACGGTCAAAAAATTATTAATTTTAGCGGAAAAGATGGATATCAAAAAAAATATTATCAGTCCCGGTTGGCTTTCTGGCGATACATTCAAAGCCGCATATCGCGCTTCGGAAGTTGTAATTCTGCCGTCGCCCTATTTTGATTCATTTCCTCTTATAAATTTAGAAGCAATGGCTTGCAAAAAGCCGGTCATTGCCACTTGTTTCGGTGGGAGTCGAGAGGCGGTCACAGACGGCGAAACCGGCTATATCATAAATCCGTTTAATATAGAGGAAATGGCCGCTAAAATTGTTGATCTACTTAAAAATTCCAATAAAGTACGCGCTTTTGGCGAAGCGGGATACGAGAGGGTAAAAGAAAAATTTAATTTAGAAAAAATGACACAAAATTACTTAAGCTGGTATAATAAAGTTTCTAGATGAAAACTCTTTTTATTACGGCTTTCCATCCTTTTATTTCCAAAAATATCCTTAACACGAATGTATTTAAGATTTTGAAAAATCAAAACGGTCTCCGTGTTGTTTTATTGGTTCCAGCGCGCAAGAAAGAATTTTTTGAGACGAACTACGCCTCTAATAACATTACGGTGGAGGGCATTAATTTAGCGCCATTTTCAAATTCTCGTTCAAACAGTTTCTTCTCAAAAATGGCATTCTTTTTCATATATTCGCAGTGGATTCGCTACAAAAAAAGACCCGACTATTTTAATGCTCATCCGCGTTTTTATAACTTTTTTAAATTTTATACCCGCCTAACTCTTACGCGGCTTTTATCCGGTCATAAAACTATAAATCGAATTTTCAGATTTTTTGACTGGCATTTTTCGCCAAGCGATTTTTTTAAGGAGCAATTTGATAAACATAAGCCCGATGCTATATTTTCGGCTGATGTTTATACTGATTTTGATCAGGCATTAATTAAAGAGGCAAAAAATAATAATATTCCTGTAATTGGCATGATACGTTCTTGGGACAATAATTTTAGCAAAGGTCTCATGAGGTTTTTACCCGATAAACTTGTTGTTAATAATGAAGTGATAAAAAAGGAAGCTATTGAGCTTCACAATTATCCGGAAAAGAACATCTTTATCAGCGGCTTGCCGCAATTTGACGATTATTTAAAAGCGCCCTTTGAAAGTCGTGAAGAATTTTTCAGGAAGGTCGGTGGCAACTCCCAAAAAAGGACGATTCTATTTGCGCCAGGGAGCCATAAAGATGCCGCCGAGACCAATATTCTTGTTTGTCAGGCCTTTAAAGCCGCAAAAGAAACCGGCGCTTTGCCAAAAGATATTCAATTTTTTGTTAGACAGCATCCTCACAGGGCGGATGATGCTTTGGAAAAGTTTAAAAATGATCCTGATTTTATTGTTGAGACGCCCGGTATATGGTTTGAAGGTAACCAAAAATATACCGAATTTTCTACTGAAGATAATATTCGTCTTATTGATACCATTTATTATTCGGATGTTATTATTTGGATTGTAACTTCTATAGGTTTGGACTCACTGGTATTTGATAAGCCGCAAATAGCTGTTCATTTTGACGGCCTTGAACCTAAGCCCTATTGGTCAAGTATTAGGAGGATGAATGATGAAGAGCACATGAAGGTTTTCTTTAAAACCGGTGGTATCTATCTGGCTGAAAATATCAATGCGCTAATATCGAAAACCGCCGAGTATCTCAAAAATCCAAAAATTGATGAAGAAGGAAGAAAAAAAGCTGTTTTGCAACAGCTTGGAATACTTGACGGAAAATCGGGAGAAAGAATCGCTAATTTTATTTTGTCTTTTCTGTCTTAAGTTGTCGAAACTTTTCCTCCATTCGCGCCCAGTCCGAAGGAATGTTGATGTCTTCATCGTAAAAATCGCTCATAATATAGGGTTCTTGTTTTGAGCCGCCGAAATAACAGGCGTTTTTTCCGTACAAAATTTTTGGCTTCAAAACAAAAACCAAATCATTTTTAACATAATATTTAGGCAGAAGCTGGCGGCGCGCCGGAGCGTATTTTACGTTTTGATTTATGGCGTTGAGCAATTCATAACTATTGCCTTTCTTTACGGGCCGGACAATCCAGTAAGGATGATGATGGGCGGTCGATAATTCGGAAAGGGGGATTACCACATCGGGATCTTTCTTCAGGAATAATTTTATAGCTTCATTAATTTGTTTGGTGCTTCTCAAAGGGTTGGGTGGCATTAATAAAACAATGGCGTCGGTTTTGTAATTTTCATTTTTTTGGAGCCATTCTATTGCGTGCCTCAAAACCGGTTCCATTTGCGTAGTACTTCCGGCTAAGTTTTTTGGACGCAAGAACGGGATTTCGGCGCCGTATTTCTTTGCCACTTTAGCTATCTCCGGGTCATCGGTAGTAACGATTGTCCGGTCTATGAGGGGACTTTTGAGTGCCGTCTCAATTGCCCAGGCGATTAACGGCTTGCCGCAGAAATTTCTTATATTTTTGCCGGGGACTCCTTTTGACCCGCCCCTAGCTGGTACGATTGCTATAATATTCATATTTTATGAAATAGCACAAAATAAAAAATCCCGCAATTAACGCGGGATTATTTTTCTGGTTTTTTACATCTCTAAGATCTTGTATATTTCACCCGAATCAATATAGCTCCGGGCTTTGACGAATTCTTTAGTTGGCATTTCGCTGTAATTAAGCGGTTCTCCAGTTTTGGGATTGCACAGAAGTTTTGTGGCGTCATCCAGCTCCAGAATATACCGACGCAGATTTTCATCGCAAACCGGCTCACCGGTAAGTTGATTGAAAGTAATTCCAAAAACTTTATGAAGAATCTTTTGGACTTTGGGCTGGCGTCCCATTTCCGTTCCCGGATACCAAGTGGCCGTGAACATTTTCTTGTTTACCGAGTCGGCGGATTTGCCGCGCGTACCATAATATGTTTCCTGCCACTCGATAAAAGCCACGCTGGTTTTTAGGTCCTCCAGAGTTTCGGTCGGGTATCCCATTATCCAGGTGCAATTGGCATGAATGCCGGCATTCTCGCAATTTTTTATTCCCTCAACCATTGCGCGGGGGAAAAGACGATAATTGTTATCAACAGAAATACCGACAAGTCCGTTTTTGACAATAAATCCACCCTTTTTCATCGCTCTCAAAACGCTCGGAGAAGCGCTCTCGGCGCCGAAGCCGATATAGACACATCCGGCTTCCGCCATAAGCGGAAACTCGGCCGACTCATCAAGGCGCGCGTGCGTTCCCCAGTGGATATTTAGCGGTTTCAAAAGAGGGACTAAATCAACAACTCTTTTATGGTCAATCGCGAAATTGTCATCCACCACTCCGATGAAATCAACGCCGTATTTTTCAATATGCAGTTTGAATTCTTCGGCAAGATTTTCAGCCGAACGTGCGCCATAATTTCTTTCACCTTGTGCGCCGCGATAGCAAAAAGCGCAATTATACGGACAACCCCGCGAAGAAATAAAATTCGTACTCCGATTCATCGTGAAAGAAGCAGCCGAACTATTATTGGCGGATGCGCCCCAAATGGGGTTCCCAATATAATATTCCAACAATTCATTTCCAAAAACATCTTTTTCCAACAAAGAAAGGTCGGCAAAGGGAATGGAATTTAAATCTTTCGGCCTGCCGCCTTCATAAACGAATTTAGCATTCCGCCACCCCCTAGTTTTTGCATCAAGCGCAATTTTTACGATTATGTCATCGCCCTCTCCAAGAGCGACGCCATTAAGCTCGGGAATATATTTGAAAAGGTCGGACCCTAATTCAGTAGCAAGACCGCCGCCCGAAACGAGAAAAGTATCAGGCGCCAATTCACGGACAATTCTGGCAACGCTTTCCTGCCAGCGCAAAGTGGTTATCATTCCCGAAAGGCCGACAAGAGCAGGCTCGCCGTGAGCTTTAAAATGCTGTTGGATGAGACAAAATGCCTCATCGTTCGTCAAATGCCGCCCATCAATGCGATAGGCGTTCAAGTCGATTATTGTCGCGTTAACTCCATAGTTATCCCGTAAATTAGTCGCCAGAAGCAAGGGGCCCTGCGGCATATTGTTGGGAACTGCCGTTTCCCTAAGCGGCATATTGATAAAAACAACATTCAAACTTCTTAAATCGTAGGTACTTTTCATGGCTTTCCTCCGTTATATTATTGATGTTAATGAACTGACATTTACCGGACTAAACGGTATCATAAAGCGATATTTTTGACAAGATACTGGGTTTGTGGTAATTATATTGCGTCAAACGGATGGACCTTTGAAAACAACCACCCTTCGGGTGGTCACCCGTAGGGGTGAAAAATTAGGAGGAAAAAATGAAAAAAATTGGATTTATTGGTTTGGGAACTATGGGTTCGCGAATGGCTAAGAGGTTAATTTCTGTCGGGTATGAGCTGTCGGTATATAACCGGACAGCGGAAAAAGCTGACGAATTGAGAAGGCTTGGCGCTTGGCATGCCGAAAATATTAAACGGCTAGCCGGAAATTCTGACGTAATTATTATAGTGGTTAGCGATGACCAAGCCGTTCGAGATGTCGTTGAAGACAAGTCAGGCGCATTCGCAGGCGCTATGCCGGGTACGGTCTTTATTGATTGCAGTACAATTTCGGTTGAAACAACCAAATATTTGTCTGAGAATGCGGAACTTTTTGGTTATTACTGGCTAGACGCTCCGGTGCTCGGAGGCCCGGCGGCAGCTGAAGCCGGAGAATTACCATTTGTAGTCGGAGGGCCAAAATACATTTTGGACCAAAATATGGAAATTTTTAACGCTCTCGGCAAAGTTGTTTGGATGGGAAGAAACGGCATGGGCCAGGCGGCTAAAATTGTTCATAATCTAGCCTGCGGAATTATGCTTGCGGCATTCAGTGAGGCGATTGTGTTGGGCGAAAATTTTGGTTTGACAAGAAAACAGACATTGGGAACTCTTTTGAACGGCGGAGCGACTGGCCCTCTTTTGAAAGCCAAGGCGTCCAAATTTGAACAGAACAACTTTGAACCGAGTTTCGCACTAACAATGATGGACAAGGATTTAACGTTGGCGCTGGATGCCGCTAAAGCGTTTCAATTAACGCTTCCCGCGCTCTCGGCAACCAAAGAACTTTACGACCTGGCGAAAATATTCGGATTTGGTGATTTGGACTCGTCGGCTGTAATCAAAGCGCTTGAAGGAGGTGGTTTATGATGAAAATTATTTCTCAATCGGAATTTGCCCGTGTATGGCAAACGGATATAAATTCGTACAGCAAACTTTCTTTGATTGCCGATATGTGCCGTTTAAACACACTTTCGGCGGTAAAGCGCGCCGGTTCCGGTCATCTTGGTTCCAGTTTCAGCGCGATGGATATTGTAGTGTGGCTTTATTATCGGGAGATGAATGTTGTTAAAGTCGGTTTTGATAATCCGCATCGCGATATCTATTTCTCGTCAAAAGGACACGATGTCCCTGGATTATATGCAGTGCTTTTTTCACTCGGTATAATTTCGGAAGAGCTTTTTCTGAAATTACGTTGCCTCGGCGGTCTTTATGGCCATCCCGATGTAAGCAACTTTGGCATTGAAGCCAATTCTGGGTCGCTTGGGATGGGGATTTCCAAGGGCCGCGGCATGGTTTGGGCCAAAAAACACTTAAAATTGTCCGGACGAGTTTTCGTAATGACTGGCGATGGTGAATTTCAAGAAGGCCAAAACTATGAGGCATTGCAAGGAGCGGCGCATTTGGGGCAGAGTCAATTAACTGTGATTCTTGACCATAACAAAGTTCAAAGTGACAAGCCGGTTAAGGAAATAACCGATCTGGGCGATCTTGAGACAAAATTCTCATCGTTCGGTTGGCATGTTGAGCGCTGTGACGGAAATGATTTCCGAGCACTTGAACGAACTTTCGCGAAAATCGGTCGGATTAAACATAGGCCAAAAATTATTATTGCCGATACAATTAAGGGTAAGGGAGTTTCTTTTATGGAACATCCATACGCCCTTAAAGAAAAAGGCACATATAAATGGCACGCTGGCGCGCCGGATGATGCTTCTTATGAAGCCGCATTTGACGAGCTGTTTCAAAATATTAATTGCAAGCTTACGCAGTTTTCTCTTAGTCAGCTTGTCATTAAAGAAGTGTGCGATGAAGAACAGCCGGCTCAGAAAAAAGTATCCGATGAATATGTTGTCAAAGCTTATGGCAAGGCGCTTGTGGAATTGGCCGCTGAGCGGGATGATTTTGTGGTATTAGATGCCGATTTGGCGGCGGATTGCCGGTTGCGCGACTTTGAGAAAAAATTTCCGGAAAAATTTATTGAAGTTGGCATTGCCGAACAGGATATGGTGTCTATGGCTGGCGGTTTGGCGCGACAGGGAATACTGCCAATCGTAAATTCTTTCGGAGCGTTTCTAGCATCGCGGGCAAACGAGCAAATCTACACCAATACTTGCGAAAAATCCAAAATTATCTATGTTTGCCACTATGCCGGCCTTATTCCGGCCGGACCGGGGAGATCCCATCAATGCCTGCGGGATATTTCACTTTTCGGCGCTCTGCCGGACATGACCATTATCCAGCCGTGCAATACCTGGGAAATCCGAGAGGCGCTTGATTATTGTGTTAATCAATCGCATCAAAGTTGTATGTTAAGGCTTAATATCGGTCCTTCTCCGCGGATAATTGAATTGCCAAAAGAATATATATTCACAAAAGGCAGAGGAGCTGTTCTGACTAAAGGGGATGACGCGATTCTTTTTGCGTATGGCCCAGTGATGCTTTACGAGGCGCTACTAGCTTCCGAAATCTTGGCAAAAGAGAGGATTAAGCTAAAAGTTGTAAATATGCCATGGCTAAATAGCGTTGACACAAAATGGTTGAAAGAAGTATCAGCGGGAATTACAAAAATATTTGTGTTGGAAGACCATAGCCCAGTTGGCGGCTTAGGCGATTTTCTTCTTAACTATCTTGCTGTTAAAAAGTTCGGAGTGGTTGGTTTGCCAGCCTGCGGCCGGCCGGATGAAGTGCTCAAATTCCACGGCCTTGACGGCGCGACACTGGCAGCGAGAATTTACTGGGGGAGGGAATAGAATGGATAAGATAACCAAAGAAAAATTCAAGAATGTACAACTGGTTTTACTTGATTGTGATGGCGTTCTAACAGATGGATATGTTCAAGTTGACAGCGCCGGCAACGAGTATGCCCGATTCAGCCACCGCGATGGGATGGGAATCAAACTTTTGAAACGAGCCGGCGTGAAAATTATTGTAGTTACAACTCAAGTAAGTTTGTACGTGACTGCTCGTTGTAAAAAGATGCAAATTCCGTGTCATCAAGCGGTTGAAGATAAAACGGAATTTGTGAGGCACTTAATTACTACGGAAAATATTGACCCGATGCACGTTATTTTTATGGGCGACGATGTCCAAGACTTGGGTCCAATGAGTATTGTCGGTCTGCCAGTTGCGGTAGCCGACGCGGTTGAGGGTGTTAAGATAAAAGCGGTTTATGTCACCGAAAGAAAAGGCGGCGAGCACGCCGTCAGAGAAGTTTGCGATTTGATTTTAGAAGCAAAAAGGGAGGGGCAAAATGAATAATCCCGAAGCGTACAGGATGTTTTCCGTAGAAGGAAAAGTAATCATTATCACCGGCGGCGCCGGATTTCTGGGGACGCAGTATGCAAGAGCATTAGGCCATGCCGGCGCCAATATTGTGTTATGGGATAATTGCGATTCGCTGAAATCACAGGCTACCAGTTTAAGACGAGAAAATATAAAATGTACTGCCCAAAACGTTGACCTAAAAAATAGGGAAATAATTGATGAAGCAGTGAAGCATCTTCTTGAGCAATTTGGATGTATTGATGTTCTTATCAATAACGCCGCGCTCAATCCGGCTGTTGATAGCGCTGAAGCCGAGCAGATGTTCGCGCCTTATGAAAAATATCCAGTTGATTTGTTCAGGAAAGAAATTGATGTGGATTTAGTCGGAATGCAATTGTGCATTCAGGCGATAGCGCCGGTTATGATGAAACAAAAATCAGGAGTGGTTGTGAATATCGCTTCTGAATACGCCAATCTTGGCGCTGATAATCGGATATACGGCGAAGGCCAATTCAAATCCATCGCTTATATCACTGCCAAAGCCGGAGTGCTTGGTTTGACTCGCGGTTGGGCGTCTTATCTCGGTAAGTATGGCGTCAGAGTTAATGCCTTTACTCCCGGCGGAATGCCCAAGCCGGAGGTCTCGGAAGAGTTTAAACGGAAATATTCTTCGCTCAATATGCTCGACCGGATGGCAAGTCCCGGCGAGTATAATGGCGCGATTTTGTTCCTGTGTTCCGACGCGTCATCTTTCATGACCGGAACGCAATTGATTATGGATGGCGGAAAAAGCGCCTGGTAAAAAGGAGGAAAATTATGACGAATGTCCAAATAGGAAATAAACTGATTGGTCCAGGAAATCCTTGTTTTATTGTAGCTGAAATCGGACTTAATCATAATGGCGATATAAATATTGCCAAAAAATTAATTGACTCAGCCGTTGAGGCCGGTTGCGACGCGGTAAAATTCCAGAAGAGAACGCCGGAAAAATGCGTGCCTCGCGATCAGTGGAATATTGAAAGAGAAACCCCATGGGGTTGTATGACCTATATGGATTATCGGCACAAGATGGAATTTGGTTTCGAAGAATATAAAGCAATTGATAATTATTGCCATGAGAAGGGTATTTTGTGGTTTGCTTCTTGTTGGGATGAAGAAAGTGTCGATTTTATTGACCAGTTCAATCCCGTTTGTTACAAGATTGCATCGCCGTCTTTAACTGATAAGAATCTTTTGCTTCATACTCGAGCAAAAAATAAGCCTATTATCATTTCAACGGGCATGAGTACTATGGAGCAGGTTATTAAGGCGGTTGAAATTTTGGGCTCCGATGATTTGGTAATTTTACATTGCGTCGCGACTTATCCGGCAAAACTGGAAGAATTAAATTTGAGCGTGATTCAAACTTTGAAACAAGTATTTTCGGATATTCCTATCGGATACAGCGGACACGAGGTTAGATTATCGCCAAGTATAATGGCTGTGGTTTTGGGAGCGGATGTTGTTGAAAGACACATTACTCTTGACCACACTATGTGGGGGACGGACCAGGCCGCGAGTATGGAGCCGCGCGGTATTCAGCTTCTTGTCCGCGATGTTCGCGTATGGGAAATTGCGAAAGGCGATGGCATCAAGCGCGTTCTGCCTTCGGAAATCCCGATTATGGCAAAACTCCGCCGAAGAATCGATTTTTAAGGTTTTTTTAACCCCGCACTCGCGGGGTTTTATTTTTGGATTAGATTTTTTTAAATTTCCGATAAAATAATTAAGTAGAAAATTAATAAGTAGAAAGTTAAATAAAAATAAAATAAGATTAAACAAGTGGAATAAGACAAAACAAGATGGAGGTTAAGTAGTGAGAGAATAAATAGAGGGAAACAAACTAACAATTTAACTGGTAATCTAATGCTATTTACACGATCGTATAAATAGCATTATAATTTATAATTAAAGCCGTCGATTTTTATATGGATTATTATGAGACGAAAAGGCGAACTAACCAAACAAATCTTAATAACTGCTGGGACCGGGCTGGCGATAGCCACTATGTTTTTGTTGCCGGGATCCGGCAGAATGTTTCTGCCTTTTTTAAAAAAATTTAAAACGAACAGACAAAATTTTGTTAAATCTCTAAAAAGTTTAAAACGTGACCGACTTGTTGATTTTCGGGAACAAGGCGATGTTTGTAAAATAATTCTTACAGAGAAAGGGAAGAAAAAATTGTTAGAATATAATCTTGACCGTTTGAAAATTAAAAAGCCAAAGAAGTGGGATAAGATTTGGCGGATTGTGACTTTTGATATCCCAGAAGCCAGACGGCCGGCTCGCGATGCTCTTAGAAACAAGTTGAAAGAGATAGGGTTTTATCCATTGCACAAAAGCGTGTTTGTCCATCCGTTTCCGTGTCTGGACGAAATTCAATTTATAGAAGAAATTTTTAAAATCGGGCCATATATAAATTTTGTAGAAGCATGTAGGATAGAAGATGATGATTGGTTAAAATCAAAATTTGATTTGAGCTAATTTTAACTCTTAAACCACAATTTATGCTATTCTTACGATCGTATGGATAGCATTGAATAGGTATTAAATATTAAATAAGTTGTGCAATTTTCAGTAAACTTATTTTAGTATAATATTATTTTAAGTATAATATTAATTAGTGATATGGATTGGGTTTTTAAATTTCCAGAGGGCAATATTTACAAGCGTCACTATTACATAATATATCAATTGCGCCAGAACCAGTCCTAAAATCCCGCCCCAAATTCCCAAGATTACATAAAGCGATATTCTAATTATGACAGCTGAAACGCTGCTCATTAAAAGTGCCCCCGTTAATTTTTGGGAAGTGAAAGCCGCTCCCATGTAACCCAAGGCCGCGGAAAAAATAAAACCGATCGCCAACAACTGGGAATAAAAAATAGATTCTAAATATTTGGGGAAAACATATTTAAAAACAAAAGGCGCTGCGGCAACATAGCCGACAGTTAAGACAGCGCCTAAAGCCATTGTCTGGAAGATTCTTTTATAAAAAACTTTATCTATATCTTCCGGTATTTTTTGAGCCAATTTTGGCATCCCAAGATTTATTATGTCTTTAACATAGGGCCCGACTTTTTGAGGTATGGCGCCTGCCAGAGAATAAACCGCCAACTGCGCCGGCCCCCAAAAATGCGCCAGAATTATACTATCAATTTGTGTCACGATTGGTCCCATAAAACCGATAAAAGTGAGCTGGCGGCCGTATTTCAGCGCATCTCCCGAAGATGTCGTCGGCGGATTAAAAATTTTCAGAGTTTTGTAATAGAAAAATAAATTGGCGCTAAATGTGGTTAAGGAATAAACGGCTATGAATAAAACAACTTCTTTTGTCAAAATAATCGCTACAAACATGCCCAAGACATAAACTGCGGTTGATAGCATCGCAAAAATATTGTTTAGCTTGAATTCCTTTTTGCCTTGAAGATAAGCGCCATAGGTATTCAATGCTTGGGTCATCGGAGAAAGGGCGCCAAGAATAAATAAAGATGCGGCAAAAATAAAATTATTTTGCCAAAAATAAT
>ERZ1292632.3436-Hain-H43-01um-R2-3436-length-12120-cov-4_pt1 | contig 12120 bp, 13 predicted proteins | sample MGYA00564407_ERZ1292632 | MGnify/ENA primary metagenome ERZ1292632 (study PRJEB36523, sample SAMEA6512637) | groundwater metagenome | collected 2019-01-08 | study: AquaDiva: Metagenomics assemblies of 32 groundwater samples
AACACAAAGCCCCGCATTAGCTAGGTCTTACGACCCTATACACCTTTCGAGGTATAGCCCATGGAAGAGTTGCTGAACGCGGGGTTCAGTGTCTTCCATGGGTCTTTTTGCCATGCCCTAGTTGTGCTAGGGTTTAGGCAATTAAATTGTTACCTGCATTATATCCATAATCTCTAAAAAATCCACTCTCATTGACTCATCATTTTCTTGGGCGTACGAATAGGCGTATGGATTTGAGGAGGAAAAAAGTTTTAGAACTGATCTGTAGCGAGCTTTCGATATACCCTGACCGAAATGATGTATATGAAATTACGCTCACGGAAGCAGACTTTAAACGCCAAGGTCTTGGATTTGACGAAGCATGTATCGTACTTGGTGATTTGCTGGAGGAAAAACAAATACATGATTATGGTCGCTTTTTTGATAATGAAAAAGGTAGGGGGTGGTGTGCTTCTTTTGTCACATGGCACGGTATTCGCAACAATCTTTCTGCATCGGAAAATCAGGAAGAAGGATTTTCACCTGCTCTATACGATATCGAAAAAGGAGTACTTCATTTCAAAGGGAAAGATATTTTAATTTCTGCAAGAAGTAATAAAACACGGGCACAATATATTTTGGAATATTTATATGCGCAAGAAAAACCCGCAGACCAACATTTTTATAGCGAAATCAATGAGACAATTTTCCCCGATGAGAACCACGACCCTCGTAAGTATTATCGCGCATGTGAAGCTATTGCTACGAAAGTTCTTAAGACTGTCGGGATCTCCGATTACTTAATTTTCACATCGGGCAATAGAGCTTTTGTGCGGATAAACCCAAGATACTTGGCGTAACTCTCCCCGGAATTCCCCGTAGGCAAACAAGAATACCGTGCTCTCATGCATGGTTTTTTGTTTTCTGAAGAACTCAACCGAGATCTACGGTCATATTGGCTGAGACGGTTTGGCGAGGAACTCTCCCCAGAAAAGGCAGAGCAGTATTTAGCTGTCCTCGCTGAGCTGTATTTGAACTTTCGTGACATTGAGCAAGACATGGGAGGCCGTTCCTTTCCGCCCTCGCCCCCGTTTGGGGCGGAGAGGAACGGCCGACTTCTTACACTTGATTATTAGCACACTCAATGAGAAAAGCTTCTTTCAAAACAAGTAAATATCGTCTCGTGTTATCGGGGAATACTCTTGAATTTTATGAATACGAAAAACCAATCTTTTATAACTTCACAATTAGTAGAAGAGAAGAATCTAATCACAACGAACAGAAAAAAGATAAAGACGACAATCAAGAATCTTCGCGAGATCGTTCTCGGCAACGCTCCAAAAAAATGATCAAAAGATTGGTCTATTCAAATTTCGGCATGTGGCATAATGCCATCAATAAACCATACGTCTCAAAATCTCTTACACTTACGTTTCGAGATAATATTCTTACGCCAAAAGAAGGGAATCCACGATTTACGCTTTTTGTAAAACGACTTAACTATATTCTTTTTAAAAGTAAAAAATCCATTATTCAATATCTCGTGGTCATCGAGTTTCAACCAGAAAGTGGTCGAGTTCATTATCATGCTCTACTTTTCAATCTTCCCTATATCAAGCGCATCATAGATGTTTTTAATCAAACATGGGATCAAGGTTACCTATGGATCAAAAAAACTGGCAACGAAAGAAAAACTGCAAATTATATTACAAAATATATTACGAAAGAAAACGACGATCGTCTCATTGGTGAAAAAAGCTATTTCCGTAGCCGTGGCCTTAAGCATCCGATAGTCTGTCTTAATGAAAACTTTCTTCTACAGGTAAGAAATGTTTTTACGTCTCTTACTCCGCTTTACAAAAATTCATTTGAGAATGAGTATACCGGAAAAACCAATTATTTCATGTACAACATACAAGATAATCACAGCCTTAAAAATCTCATTCTTAACAAAAGCAATGAGAGTTTGCTATATTCAAACCAATGAACTACATCCTCTACTGCCGTAAATCATCCGAAGCCGAAGATCGGCAGGTACTCTCTATTGATTCGCAAGAGAATGGACTCTCACACCTTGCCGAACGAGATGGCTTCAAGTTTTTAAAAGTGTTCAAGGAAAGTATGTCTGCGAAAGCTCCGGGTCGTCCTGTATTTGAAGAAATGCTCTCGTTCATCGAAAAGAAAAAAGATTGTATATTGCTTGTTTGGAAACTTGACCGTCTTGCTCGTAATGCTCTTGATGGTGGAAAAATCTCTTGGCTTATGGATAGAGGCTTAATTAATGAAATACGGACGCCAGAGAAAGTGTTTAAAAATATCCCTGACGATAAGTTCATGATGAGTTTGGATTTCAGTATCGCTAAAAAATATGTTGACGAATTAAGTCAAAATGTGAAGCGTGGAAATCGAGCTAAGTTTGCTCGTGGTGAGTGGCCACATCAAGCCCCTCTTGGATACAAAAACGATACTTCAACTAAGCTTATTGTCGTGAATCCTGAAAAAGCATCTTATGTAAAAAGAATGTTCGCACTTTATGCAACAGGAAGATACAGCCTAAAAGAAATAGCAAACATGCTTTATAACGAGGGGTTGCGTACTCGTAGTGGTAATCAATACCTGAGAGGACAAGTGCAGTGGGTACTTCGAAATACATTTTACTACGGCATGATGCAACGCGAAGGAAAGTTTTATGAAGGCAAGCATGAAACACTCGTTACAAAAACTCTTTTCGATCAAGCAAATGAAATTCTAACAGGCAAAGTACACCCAAAGAAAAAACGTCATGACTTTCATCTTCGTGGAGTGCTGAAATGTGGCAACTGTGGATGTATGATGACCGCCTGCAAGAAAAAAGGGCACGACTATTACTACTGCACGAATGGAAAAGGTAATTGTGCAGAACACACAAAATATATGCGATCTGAAAAATTGGATGAATGTGTAACTTCTGTTTTTGAAGACCTCAAACTTGATGAGGAATTAATCGAGATTACTTATCGGGCGGCAAAAGAAAAACAAGGGCATGACAGCGGCTATGTGGATCGAAACGCCGTATTGATTGAAAACAGGCTCTCTGGAATACGGGAATCTCAAACACGGCTCTGTGATAGTTTTTCTGCTGGAAATACGCCTGAGGGCATTTACAATGCTAAAATCGTATCTCTTGCGAACGAGGAGAAGGCACTTACTAAACAACTCAATGATTTGCGAAAAATAAAAATAAACGCAGAATCTACTTTGGAACCGATCAAAAAAGTCTTTTTAGAGGCTAGCAGAGCCAAAAATGACTATTCGAATGCAGAACCTGTCCGAAAACATATCCTTGCACATAATTTACTTTGGAACATTAACATCAAAAATCAAAAAGTCCTTAGCTGCCAATTCAAAGAGCCATACGAGCAGATAGCGAAAACCCCCAAAAATGGGGATTTATGTCTGTTGCGGGCGCGACCGGATTTGAACCGGCGATCTTCCCCGTGACAGGGGGACGTGTTAACCGGGCTACACCACGCGCCCATATTTCTCGCCAAGCAAAATCGCTACAATGCTAAGCGTTGTGCCGGCAGGAGGGATCGAACCTCCGACCTAAGGCTTATGAGTCCTTCGCTCTACCACTGAGCTATGCCGGCGCTAATATTTTCTACCATCCCGACGTTTCAGTCGGGACCCCGACTTCGCTATTCTATTTTCAAAAGTGCGTCGGGGCTGAGCTATGCCGGCCAATATAAACTCTCAACGGTCATCTTAATATACCCCTCAGAAATGATTTTTTCAATATAACCTTATAGGCCATAAAAACTGTTACCGAACGAGGAGTGGATAGGCCATAAATAGGTTACCGTGGTTGCTATATGAATATGGCAACCAAAAAAGACATATTTCAAACACATCTTACAGAATGGCTTAAAGCCAGAGGAGATAAGAAAAGACGAGGGGAAATCACCAAACACATCTGTTTTGTAACCGGAATGCACCCGAAGTCAGTTCCACGAAAGTTTAAAAGAATACAGCTTCGTGATCCCGCGCACGAGGAGCAAAGAGGCAGAAGCGAGTATTACACTCCTGATGTTACAGCCGCATTGAAAGATGTCTGGGAGGCAAGCGATGAAGCGTGCGGAGAGCTTCTGCACCCGATGGTCAATGAATATGTCTCCATTATGAGACGAGATGGTCAGTGGCGGCATGGGGAAGAAGCAACCGGCAAGCTACTCGCCATGAGTGAGCGCACAATGAAGCGCAGAGTTGCACAGTTCATGAAGATACGTGTCAGGCGTCATGGACTATCCTCAACCAAGCCATCGCAGCTCAAACGTATTATCCCAATCTTCAAGGGGCCATGGAGCAACCTGCCTCCTGGTCATGGACAGATTGACACGGTGGCACACTGCGGTGATACGCTCGCAGGAAATATGATATATACGGTTAATTACACCGATGCGGCTACATACTGGGTTATCCCACGCGCTCAATGGAACAAGGGGCAAGAACCAACTGTAGAGAGCATGCGAGAGATCAGAAAACATCTCCCGTTTCAGCTTCTCGGACTCCACCCTGATACTGGCAGTGAGTTCATTAACTGGGTGGCTAAACGGTGGTGTGATACAGAACATATTGATCTATCACGATCAGAGCCATACAAGAAGAATGACAATATGTATGTTGAGGAACGTAATGGACATGTGGTGCGCAGGTACATCGGGTGGCAGAGACTTGATTGTTATGATGTCATCCCCGTGCTCAATGAGCTTTATGATGTGCTTGCGATATACTTAAACCACTTTAAAGCTGTGCGTCGCACAGCCTCGAAAGGCAAGGTTGGCTCACGATATGTACGAAAATATGAAACCTGTGCCATGACGCCATACCAGCGCGTGCTGGAACATCCCGCTACGCCACTTGCAGTAAAGCAGAGACTTTGTGCGGAGCATGCGACACTCAATCCGTTGTTTTTGAAACGAAAGGTTGATATCCTTAAAACAAAGGTTTTCGAAGTTCAAAAACGCGGCCACGGTAGTTTACGTTTCTCCTAATCTCGGTAACCATTTATTTTGGCCTATAGCGTATAATCTTTCCTTCTCATCTTTTTTAGCTTCCTCTCTATCTGACGAGCATTATTCAAAGAAACATACTCTTGAAAAAAACAAGTCTGGGATTTTGCATACGACGAGTTGTTTGGGTATAGCCAGCTAAATGTTGCTGTATCCTTCGATCTAAATTGCTCGTGCTGCCAATATAAAACCTTCCTTTTGCATCTTTGAGAATATAAACAAACCCTTTCATAATTCTAGTCTACCACCCCGACGCGAAGTCGGGGCTCCGACTTCATTATTATTTTCTTAATTGTACGTCGGAGCTGAGCTATGCCGGCAACTCGGTACTCTCAAGAATACCAAAAAAACCAATTTACGCAACCAAACGAGACTTACGAAATATAAATCGTCTGACGATATCTGTCGATGCTACCGCCACAACAAAACCTCCGATAATATCAGTCGGCCACAAAAAACAACAATCCAACCAAACGCTACCGAATGCCCTGCAAAACTATTCAACCAAAAGAATATTTTTGTATCAGGCATTAAAACCTATTGAGTTGAAAATATTTGTTCGCTACTTGTTGCTGTGTTTCCCGCAAAATCAGCCGATACGGCAAGATAATGATATGTGGAACTCGCAACAAGCCCACTAAGATTGATTGTACGATCAAATAATAATCCGCCAACACTCATACGTGTATGTGGTCGCGCAGTCATAACTGGAGTTGACGTTGCGTACCATACGACGCTCGAAGCCGCTTCATTGGTATGCCAAGTAATTTGAGTAGTCGTTGCGGTCGTACTTGTCGCTACAAGATTTGTAATAATAGGCAATGTAATATCAAGCACTGGCGGAGTCGATGTTGAATTGTTGTGTGGATTTTTCACGATGCCCGGTGGAAGTATTTGACACGGCGGAACCAACGGACGCACACCTCCCTGCTTGCGCAACCATCCTGGAGCAATAAGATGCCCTGGCGGCACTTTTGCACATGGACGGCGTTGCCCGTCTCGATCTTCAACTTCGACGGAATTTTCAGTAAGTAATTTATTAATCTTCTCACGTGTTTTTTCACCAACTTGCCCCTCGTTCTCGAGATTGTGCTTCTTTTGAAAACGCTTTACTGCCTTTGCTGTAAGTGGCCCAAAATACCCCGTAATTAACCCTTCGGGATACACACTGGCGTCTGCTGAAAGCGCGATCTGCAAAGTTCGTACATTATCGCCATTATCTCCTTCGCGCAATAAAGTAATAAGAGCGAGACCATTCGAATTCGACTGAATAAACAAACCTCCTGCTGTGCTTGTTGCATTACCTCCATTTAACGCCGTCTGCACATTAGAAACAACGCTTGAGCTGGCTCCAAACGACTGTAATAAATTAATAATTGCGCTAATTTGTGCGCTTGTGAGCTGTGCGGCTCGTCCCGCCAACGGCGAAAATAGCACCAAAAGCCCGACTACTAACAAACTTGAACTTAAAATAAATTTTCTCATATGGGTTATACTAAATCTTCTTACTGCCGTTGGCAAGGCATTATGAGCCCATCAATTTTATGATCTGTGGTATTGCTTTTTCGGCTTCCTGCTCACCAATTTTTGCGATTTCCCCTCCAACATCTTTCATAAAATACTCTCGCCAACTTGAATATCTTTTAAGTTTTGGCTGTATGATGATATCTGAGTCTTTCATAGAATATTTCGCAAGATAATGACGCATGATCTCGCTTGAGCGTATCGCCACCCTGTTAAGATTTAAGTCGGCATCGGTGAATGCATCTTGCTCTTGAAAATTATCGAGATTTACCGCAATCACAATATCCGCACCCATTGCTTTTACAACATCATCGGGAACCGGATTTGATACCCCTCCATCAACCAAAATTTTATCTTCAAATTTTACAGGTACAAACAAGCCTGGTATTGCCATACTTGCGCGCGTTGCAAAACCCAACCGCCCACGGTCAAAAATAACAGGCTCTCCCCCCACCAAATCCGTCGCTATGATTCTAATAGGAATTTTAGTATCTTTAAAATATGAAATACCGAGCCAATCATCAAGGAGTATTTCTATCTTCTCTCCCCCAATAAACCCGCCCGACATTGATGGCTCGAGAAAGCTCAACAATTTTTCTTTTTTCTTACCCACAGTAAACTCTTCCGTCTTTCTAATATCCATATACAAAGCATAATGAGCACCCACCCATGCTCCGATACTCGAGCCTGCTATATAATCGATCGGTATGCCATGTTTAGTAAGTGCTTTAATAACACCGATATGCGCAAGCCCCCGTACAGCTCCACTTCCCAACGCTAAACCAATTTTTTTTCTTTCCTTCATGCCATTAATTGTAATTTCTTTTTGCGCGATAAACTCTTTATTTGAAACTCTCGACGAAGAGCTTTCGACTTTGTTGCATATCGCTCTGAATATAAAACTTTAACTGGTTTATGGCTTCGTGTGTATCGCCCACCTTTGCCATTTTGATGATCGGAGAATCGTTTTTTGAGATTATTGGTTATACCAGTATACAAACTGCCATCTTTGCATTTCAAAATATAGACACTCCACATCATTAGTCAAAAATGGAGACAAGATAGGTATCGATTTCTCGTTGATCAAGATCATAAAAATGTTTTCTCTCATCGTGTAGATGCGTGGCAAGCTTTATGCCAACAAAACGCCAATGCCACGGCTCAAATTGATAATATGTATTACTTTCGAGATATGACAAAGTGAAGCCGTATTTATATGCATTCTCTAAAAGCCATTTATAATCATACGTTTCTTTAAATGAAGAAAAATCTGCACCAGTTCTCACTGTTGTAAAATCTACCGTGGTACCAAGTTGATGTTCTGAATAGCCTTGATCTGCAGAAAATTGATTGGCGCTCCCGGCGCCATACGTAACACTGTACGACGACTTTAAATCTGCCTGCGTTCCAAACGATCGATATGCGGAAATAACACGTAAATCAAAATCTGTATTTGTATTTCCTTCCAACAGCGCAATCAAATGCGGCAAAATGCTCGTGTGTAACTGAAGATCTTCTTTTGTTTGATATACATATTGAGAAGGAATTTTGTTCAATTTCGATGGAATGTAGTTTTCATTTAAAAAGTAAATTTTAGAATATTTTTGCAATAATTCTTTGTCAGTATAGGTTAGTTTCTCAAGAGTACCGACAGAGCCAGAAATACTTTCAAGCTGCGCGGCCTGTGTTCGTGCGCGCTCTTGTTCAGAATCAAGTACGCCTCTCAATTTATCTTGCTCGCTCTTTGTTAATGAGAGATTTTGGTCAAGTATCGAAATTGTATCTTTAAGACTTCTTGCCGTAGCTGCTTGTTCGGTACGCAATTGATTAAGATTCTGAACGAGTTCTGCATTTTTCTTATTTAATAGATAAAGTTCGTACACTGTCGCGCCAATCACTCCGAGGCCAACAAGTGCTAGAAAACATACTAATAACAAGCGTTTCGTCAATGCACCTTTTGAATCAAGCTCCATCTTTTAATGATAATGAAATCGGGCTCAATAAAAAAGCGGAACGAATCATCGTTCCGCAGGCTTCACTAAACGCTCCTCTCTATACTTTTTAGCTTCCTCGTTGCCAGCATATTCTTCGTGATACTGGATAAATGGCCACATAATTCTTTCTTTCGGATGTTCACATGTTATATGGAAACCATCGAAATCCCAGACCAACGGTATAAGGCACTGTTTGCAATGCATATTACTCAATACGATCATACGCTTCCCTCCTCTCGCTCCTTTGCGAACTTTCTTGCTTTCTCCTTGCATGCATGGCAGTTGATGTTCTCAACGTCATTCCACTCGGTCCAAATATGGTAGTGGCCAGCGAGCATGGGCATTACTTGTAAACCCACACAACAGAAAACCATTCCAAAGCCCGTGTACGGTTTTCTCCATGATATCTTCCCCTTTCCTACAACTTCCGTGAATGTGATTCTAAGAAAGACCTGAGCGCAAAAATATGTGTTTAGTCAAACATTGCGACGAGTGTTTTTTATTTTTAAGAGAACAGCTCTTTCAACTTTTTTCTACCAGCGTGACTTTTCCACCACAGCTCGCGCTCTTTTGCTTCCGCTATTGTTTTGAATTCTTCGGTATAGAAAAATTTGAGTGGTCGTCGATTTTTGGTTGCTTTTACTCGTCCTTCGTTGTGACGTTTTAAGCGCTCATCCAAATTGCTCGTATAGCCTACATATGTTCGCTTATCTTTTTCACTTAAAAGAATATAGGTGTAGTACATTGATTTTACCGTATCACAAAACCAGGCCTTCATTGAAGACCTGGTTTTGTCTTGCGGGCCGCTCTTTGAGCGAGCCTCGCAACAAAATTTCTACTTATAGAATTTTATTAATGAAAGAAATTTTGTTGCGGGGGTTGGATTTGAACCAACGACCTCAAGGTTATGCATACCAACTACAGTTTTCACTGCTTCGCTTTAAGCGAATTTGTGGTCTGGACTTTCTCTTCACCCATCTCAAAATCATTGAGATTAGGGTGCCTGCCATTAAGTCTCTACACCTTGCCCACCCGAGGCGGACCTTGGCTCGGGATTACCACCGCCAGTGGCTTCCCCGAATTTGACAGGTTTTGCATCGCGAGTTTCCTCACGTGTAGCCCATTACAAAGTTGCAGAATTAGCGGACTATACAACCTTGCGAAATCGAGCCTTGCGAGCTACCAGGCTGCTCCACCCCGCGAATATAGTGTAGTCGAAAAATTCTTTAATTTCAAGCAATTACTGCTTCAAATTTTTTGGCAATATCAAGCAACGCGTAATCACCAAATCGTTTTCCAATAAGCTGTAAGCCTACCGGCAAGCCGTTTACCTTCCCCACTGGCAACGAAAGCGCGGGGAGTCCTGCAAGATTTACTGGAACCGTATAAATATCCTCGAGATACATTGACATAGGGTCAGCTGTTTTTTCACCAAATCGAAATGCAGTACTCGGAGTTGTTGGTGTAGCAATCACATCAACACTTGCAAACGCCCGTTCAAAGTCGTGTTCAATGAGTGTGCGTACTTTTTGCGCCTGCAAATAATATGCGTCGTAATACCCATGTGATAATACATACGTACCGATCGCAATGCGACGCTTTACTTCTGTGCCAAAGCCAGCCGAACGAGTACGTGTATATACATCAAACAGTGAATCGGCATCAGCGTGCGCGCCGTATCGCATACCATCAAACCGCGCGAGATTACTTGAAACTTCGGCAGGCATTATCACGTAATAGCACGCGAGAGCATATGACGAATTCGGCAACGATATATTTTCAAATCGAATCCGCGGGCTTGCTCCGACGGCACCGTCGGAGCTGGCGGACGCGCCTTCAACTTTTTTAAACGAATCACGAATCACCTGCTCAACATTCTTATCAAGCCCCGCTGAAAAAAATTCTCGCGGTATGCCAACAACAATTTCTTTTTTATTTTCGTTTTTTTCTTGAATATCGATTGTTGTTGAGTCAAGTCCATCACTCCCCTCGATCGCGCGAAAAACAATTTCGGCGTCTGCGACTAAATGTGCAAACGTACCAATCTGATCAAGGCTTGATGCCATCGCAATAAGACCTGAGCGAGATACACGCCCATAACTTGGCTTGAACCCTACAACCCCACAAAACGCAGCGGGTTGTCGTATAGAGCCTCCTGTGTCTGAACCAAGCGCAACGGGAGCCATGCCCGAGGCAACCGCCGCGGCCGAACCACCCGATGACCCTCCCGCAACACGTGCCGTATCGTGAGGATTTTTTGTAGGTCCGTAGGCAGAATTTTCTGTAGAACCGCCCATAGCAAATTCGTCGAGATTCGTTTTGCCCAAAAAAACAGCCCCTGCGTTTTTAAGTTTAGAAATTACATACGCATCATACGAGGCTCTATAATTATCTAGAATTTTTGATGCGGCTGTAGTCCGTCTACCCTTTATCATAATGTTGTCTTTTATAGCAATCGGAATCCCTGCCAACATACCGAGCTCTTCTCCACCCGCAATTTGTTTATCAATCCGATCGGCTTCCAAAATCGCGCGTTCGCGGTACACATCTAAAAACGCGTGGATCTCTGGATCTTTTTCAGCAATTATTTTTAAATACGAACTTGCTAATTCGTGTGCAGAAATTTCTTTTTTTAAAAGCTTTGCATGAGTCTTTTCAATTCCTTCGTGCATCATACATTTTCTCCAAATACTTTTCTTGTCTTTAAGTAACCATCTTTTGTATCTGGCAGTTGACTTATAATAGCTTCTTGGATTTCTTCGTTTACATCTTTACTTTCATCGATACGATTCATGTTTGCCGCAGGCGCCATCGAAAGCATTGGCGATACATGCGCAACATCAGCGCGAGAAAGCTCTGCGACATATGCCAAAATTGAATCAATTTCACTTGGAAATCGCTCGAGCTCTTGGCTCGTTACTTCAATACGCGCGAGGCGAAAAAGCTTTTCTATATCTGCCTTATCCATAGAAACTACTATACCCCGACGTTCATTATGAATCAATCAGAATCGGGGTAGAGACGACTATTGCAGTAAGTTCAAAAATTCTTTCTCGCTCAAAATACGCACACCGAGACGCTCGGCACGCACATATTTTGATCCGGGAGAAGCTCCTACCACCACATAACTTATATTTTTTGAAACAGATTCTGATGTCACACCACCCATATCCCGAACTCGTGCTTTTGCATCATCACGACTCATTGTCTCAAGTTCCCCCGTAAATACAAACGATAACCCTGTAAACTTCCCCGGTTTTTTCTTTTTTTCGTGAGAGACTATAACACCAACCCATTGTAGTTTACTTATGTATTTAATCGCATGCGCATCATGAAAATAATTATAAACACTTGATGCAACTATGTCGCCGATATTGCGCACCTCGAGAATTTGGTCTTGAGTTGCTTTCATAATATGTTCGAGAGAGCCAAAATAACTTGCTAGGTCTCGAGCAGTCTCTTCACCCACATGTAAAATCGAGAGCGCTACAATAAACCGCGGGAGCGATATTTTTTTTGATTTACTAATTGCTTCAATAATATTTTTTGCTGACTTCTCTCCAAATCGCTCAAGT
>ERZ1292632.1109-Hain-H43-01um-R2-1109-length-27908-cov-7_pt1 | contig 12119 bp, 17 predicted proteins | sample MGYA00564407_ERZ1292632 | MGnify/ENA primary metagenome ERZ1292632 (study PRJEB36523, sample SAMEA6512637) | groundwater metagenome | collected 2019-01-08 | study: AquaDiva: Metagenomics assemblies of 32 groundwater samples
TTTAGATACTGCCAGTAAGAATAAGAACAGCAAACCAGCAAGACTATTAAAGCAGATGGGAGCACATTATATGAGTATTAACACAATAAAGAGAAGAGCCAGAACTCTATTAAGGTCAGGTATCTTTTTTAATAGTGAAGATATCGTCGACGTAATAAATTAAAGAATTATCTTTAATGACGAGTTTGTCTTTATCTGTAATGTTCGCCGATGCAGAATAATCATATTCCTTAACTTGATCCCAATAATTTTCTTTAATATGCTTTAGTTCCGCTAAAACATTCTCTGGATCACGTAATTGTGTTTTGTCTCTCTTCCAATGTTCTGGCGAAGCACAATAAGAACACCTATACATGCATCCACGAATAGTTACAACATAGCTCACATCAACATATTTTCTTTCTTCTTCGGGAATTTTCCAAAATTTTCGACGTTCAGGAAACGGTAACTGCTCAACCGGTTTAATTACATCGGCATCGCCATTGTCGTGAATAAACCCAAGCGCATTTCTGGATGCTACGCCGGAAATAATTTTTGGATTTTCTCCGTTTACCAAACGCAGCATCGCAAATTCACCTTCGCGTTTAACTGCGTAATCGAGTGTAGGAATTTTTTTCAAAAGTTCAGGATCCATAGTAGCGTGAGGACCACCAACGACTTGTTTTACTTTCGGCAGGATCTCTTTTAACTTTTTAGACAATATTTTGACGGTCGTTAAATTTGCCGTATAGCAAAAAAATCCAACCCAATCTGGGTTAAACTCAACAATATTGTCTACTTGTTCTTTCCAAATAGGATGATTTTCGTCTTCAAAATATTTTTTATAATCATTAAATTGCTCAAAAATTTGTTTTAACTTTATAAAACTTCTTTCATTAACGTAATCAGCATTATAAAGCCAAGCATCATGTCCATTGTGATTTAGCATAGACGCGACATAAGCAATCCCGAGCGAATTTGCATTATATCGCGAACCGAGCAAGCGATAAAAAACTGGATTTACCATCAAAACTCTCGCCATTAAATCCTCTTATATTGAACAAATCCACCCAAATGACCACGAAGCCTTGATTCGGCGCCGGAAATCCATTTCACCTCAAACCCTTTTTTATCGAACAATTTCATCTTGAGGCTTCGATCCCAAAAATTCTCGCTCATCTGATCATCAAAAAATATAATAAAATGATCAGATGCCGATTGTTTAAATTCCAATAATTCCTTCGTCATAAACTCCATCGTATGACAAGAATCATGCGAATACAATTGTGCTTTATGATTACCTCCCAGAGATTTCAACGTCTTAAAATACTCCAAAGAACTTGCTCCCATTCGAAGATCCCAACCGGATGCACCATCAAACGGTAGTCTTAGTTCTTGAGGCACCAACTTACCAACCTCTTTTTTATCGTCCGACAATTCAAGAGAAACTAATTTCGCAGGATAATTCTTTTTCAATGCAGCAAGCATAAAAAGAGTACAGAATCCGCTCGCGACGCCAGTCTCAATTACCGTTCCCATATCAAAGTGTCTGATCAGAGAATAGAGAACGCACGAATTCAAACTGGTACCTGGGCCGCCGAGGGGAGTTTCAACTTTCCAGTCGAAATTATTTTGCCGACGCTCGATCAAAGGAACAAGAAGTTCATCTTTTTTGATCTCACCCTTAACATATTTTTCATAAAGGTTTTCAGTAATACCAAAAGTACTTTGAATATCTTCAAGCGCAATACGAACAAGATCCCACATTTATCGTACCCTTGTTTCAAAAGGAATTAGTTTCGGATGATATTGTCCAGGATGATGAACGGCAGGATATTTATCTTTCCACTTGGAAACAAATAATTCATAGGGCCACTTTTCATCTTTATCTACTTTTTGTTGATTATTACTTTTACCCTGAAGGTGGTATACCAAACTTTCGTAAACCATATGAAACCGACGCACGCGGGCATCATAACACTGTTGTATCAAATCGTCGTCAGTACAAAACGAAAAAAATCTTTCATCAACTCCGCCGATGCGGTCCCAAAGACTACGGCTTAAAAAGAAAGGCATCCTTGCGTTTACAACAATTTTATTTTCAAGATATTGTTTGTATTCTTTCAGCAATAATTTTTCATTAAAATTATCCGATTCGTCCCCATAATCTTTTCTAATTTGACTTGGAATATGACTATATCCTGGTTCTATACTTCGAGAACAAAACAAATACGACCCAGGAACCAAATTCCTTGTAGCGTCAAGTAAAGAAGTGTCCCAGCCGGGCATCAAATACATATCTGTATGACAAAGATAAAAATAATCTCCTGTTGCTATTTTAGCGCATTCGTTCAGAGCAGCGTTTAAACCAATGTTCTTTCCGTCTCCAATAACTTTTACGCTTGAACAATAACATCGACAAGCAATTTCTTCTGGGTTAAGATTACCATTTCCTCCATTATCATAAATAATAACTTCCAGATCTACTTTCGAATTGTGAAGCCCGGCAAAAAATATCTTTTGAAGAAGATTTTCAGATTTAAAAGCCGGTAGAAAAATAGAAATAACTGGATTACTCATTTTTGTTGCTGTGCCCACCAATCTTGCAACAACTTTGGGGCGGGCCGATCTAACTTAAATGTTCCTTTGACTTTATCGCTATCTTCCCCGCCTTCTACTTTCAATTTTTCAACAAGAGCGTTTACCTGTGCTTGATCTGAAAAATCTACACCGGGAAAACGATCTTGTGTCTTTTCTTGATAAATTAACGACCATAGTTGATCCCAAATACCGCCGGGCTGTAATTGTCTGACTTTGCGAGGCAGATCCAACCAACTTGTATGATAAACTGAAGGTAATTGACCAAATATTTGATTCATTACTTGACCGAACCGTTCAGGTTGATATGCCCGCAGAACATCCAATTCTTCATTCCAAAACCCTTTATGCCCAATTGGTTCATAGTTCATTACATTTACATATTCGCAACCATCAGACATTCCTTTACGAGCAAAGACTTTACCGGTTTTTTCGTCAGTCAAGCGAGCATATTTGTTAATTGCGTGAGTAATTTCTGGTTTGTTGCGAGACATTCGCCATTTCCAAAGGTGCCTCCGGAGAGTACAATGCTCTAAATCACCCCACAGTTCAACGACCGGCGCATGAAGAATGTCTGTATCTTTAGGAAATTTTTTCGCCAACATTTTCCATTTATCAGCGTCTTCAGGATCAAAAACTTCATCAACATCAAACTGAACAAGAATATCATTTTCGCAAAGACAACGAGCAAAAGCTTTTTGGTTTCCATCACATCCGGGCTCAGTGAGGTCGAAATCATTCTGATATACTTTCAAACGAGGATCTTCTACGGACATTTTTTGAAGCAACTCAAAAGTTCCGTCAGTTGAATTACCATCAACACAAACTACTTCTGAACAAAATTGGAGCGCCGATCTGATAGAAATCTCAAATGGAAAATTTTCTTTCAGCCCATTGAAAACGGTACAGTAACCACTAATTGGAATATCGTGAGATTTATATTTAAAATCTGGATTGCGCTTCAGCATTTTCATCTATTTTCCTTTTGATTGCCCATAATTTAAATTTATTTGTCAGAGTATTAATTTCTTCGTGTACAGACGAAAAGCCTAACAAACAATTTGCAATTTGTAAAGCGGCGCCTTCAAGCGATTTTAAAACACGGTCAGTATTTTCACAATGACTTGGATATCTTGCCACGAAACCCAACGCATTAATTTCACTTGGAGACAAATTAATTTTCATATTCCCTCAATACACGTTCACATGCTTTGAATATTTCAATTTCAGAAATCTCATTCATTGGTCCGGCGGGATCGTCAGACTTTTTACATTTATTTTTATAGCAAGGTCTTTCTTTGCATCCGGTTAGCCTTTCTGATTGGAGCAGAAAGAATTTCGCCTCACTCAAGTCTTTCACCCACGGACGAGTATGCTTCGCAGAAGAACATCCGTACAACGCCACAAAAGGCGTATCAACTGCCGCCGCGATATGAGCGCTAAAAGTATCAGGGCAAAGATGTAAATGGCTCCCTTCGATTACCGAAGCAAGTTGTTGATAATTTGTTTTACCTCGAAAATCAACGTCAACATTCAATGCAGGTTCATCTTCCGCGCCGACTTGAATTATTTTTAATTCAGGATATAATTGTTTAATATTATCAACTACCTCTTGATATGAACGATAATATCTACCTTCCCACTGTCCTTTTCCGGAAGTTGTATGAACGGTCATGTATTGTTCTGGCAATCCAACAACGGGTTCTCGTTCAATATGATATTCACCCAATTCTGTTTCACAATGTTGCGCATACATTTCGGCAAGTATTTTTCCGCCTTGTCCTTTCTTCAACCAATTTGAAAACACATAATGAGTTTCAACATTAGGCGTCAACGCCAAATCAAAAACTTCTTCAAGTAATTCCGCCTGTAACATTCCTTCGTTCCAGGGAATACATTTATAAATGTGTGGGTTGCCTTTCAACAGATCAAAATATTTTGGCTGTGTTGAAAAATAAATTTTCGAATTTTCTGGAAGATGTTTTTTCAGCCCATCAAGAACTGCGGTAGAAATAAAAACATCTCCTGTCGACATCGGCATAGTATAAATTACATTGAAATCTTCTGGAGTGTCAATTAACGAACGAAGATATTCTACAGGATCAAGTTGATCGGCGACCTGCTTAATCATCTCACGTTTAACGGTATTCACAAAATATTGGTTAGTAACCTTCTCATCAAATTTTTCTTTAACTCCTTTTGCTAATTCTTTTGCCCAATCACGAGGAATTGAATATTGAGCAACCATCTTTTGCATCCGCTGTTTTGCGCTGTCTTCACGAGCATTAGCCCAACGTGAACCCTTGATCAAAATTGGCTCCCATACAGCAATGTTAGGAATTTCTTTCAAATCATAAGCAACGGGAGAGAAAAATCCTTTCTTGAGAAAAGATAATTGCCCACCCCAATCAGTTGATATAATCGGCAATTCACAAGCGGCGGCTTCGAGAAGAGGAAGACCCCAACTTTCACCATTTGAAAAAGAAATAAATGATTTAATTTGTGGATGACTGTACAGCGAAGCCATTTCTTCCGGGTGAAGATATCCGTGAACGAGATGAATCGGAGGAACATCATCCTTATCGTAATTAGCTTTAATTTCTTCAATACGTTTCGTGACCATTTCTTCGTCGAGAAGATGATTGCGGGACATGTTCACTTTTAATACGAGACCAACATCTTTTCGGCAAAGAAAAGCTTCAATGAACCATTTGATAGTGTTGGCGATATTTTTTCGATCTTCGCCAAAACCGCCCTTACCCCACTGACCCACACAAAGAAAGTTGAAATCAGCAGTCAATTTCAAAGATTTGAAAGGTTCAACTAATTCCTCTGGCTGAACCTTATGAAATATAGAGGTATCAACACCCTCATTACATACCAAAATTGGTTTTGTAACCTTTAATTGACCCTTTTCACCTGCTTGCTGATTCTCCCAGTTAACAACGGCATTATCGAATGGTTGTCGAGCATGCTCAGAAGGAACGATAATTAAGTCCATTTCATTGCATTTTTGCACCCAATTTAGTGAAATTCGGTCACTTTCGGTTCCAGCGGTGACGCCAACTACAAATTTTCCTCGGCGAGTAAATTCATTCGGAATTCTACAATGAATATGAAGATCCCAATCGTCCCCTTTTCCTTCTTGTTTGTGGCGCATATATTTTTCAATAAGTGGGCGGATCATTTCTTTATCTTTTTCTTCGACCGACCAACTACAATTACCCCAATTTAAAGGCTCGCAAGCAAGATCAAAAACGGGATCTGATAATAGTGCGCGGACAATTTGTCTACTATAAATTCCGTATCCCGAATTTGTTAAAACGGGCGCTTCTAAAAGAGTTTTGATTTTCACTATATTCTGTTCCCTCTTGAAAAATTTTCTTCTGCCCACAGTGGGCGCAAATTAAACCAATTACAAACTTTCAATAATTGTTTCCGATCTGTTAGATCGACAAGAGACAACGGAATAATATGATCAATGTTCCATCGTTTTCCATAATTTTTCCAAGTCATCTTTTCGTCTGTTTTGGGGTGAACATAAAATTGTTGTTCAAGCCAAAGTTTAAAATCCGAAATTCCTCCACTTAAAATACCAAGACCTTCAATGGCGGAACCAGATTTAAAATTATTTTTTAAAGCGTCATACAATCTTACTCGTAAATTTTTCTTAATTTTATATTCAATATCTTCACTTCTTCTTTTGTTTTCTCTTAATCTAATTTTAATCTTGTATTTTTCGCTACGTTTTCTTATCTTGTCTTGTTCTCTGGATTTGTCTGTAGCGTGTTGCTGTCTATCTTTTTCTTTAAATCCTGGAGTTGATCGCCGGACACGATCGTATTCTTTGTGACATAATTTACATTCAGATCTCACACCAAATTTCCCATTTTTTGATTTATAAAAATTAGATATCGATTGTAATATGCCGACAAAAATACAATCCTTATTTGTGCATGTTTTAAAATTCACTAAAAACTCTTAACTCTAATTCTTCGCGGATTTCCATTTTTAAATTCTTCAACGCACTTAGTAATTGCCGTATCCCACTTAGATATCATAGAATTCATATCAAATCTTTTTAACACATCTCCACTGGCTCGTTTGCCTAATTCGTCTCTGTCTTGTTTCGACATATTATACATTTTCGTAAAAGCTTCAACCATTTGTTGATGCGACGGATGATCACTGTAGATCCAGGGGATTTGCTGACTGCCTACGAGAAGTTTAGATGCCGGTTCAATACTGACGCCATAAACTTCACCAGTATCAGGATCAATATTTTGATCTTGAAGTCCTCCAGTTTTTGTAGATACGACCGGAGTACCACACATCAAACTTTCCAAAGAACTCAAACCAAATCCTTCCTCCGCTGCCACGCAAGAAGTAACATCTGCCATATTATAGAGCAACGCAAGTTTATCAAATTCAATACGTTCTTTTGAAAAAGTAATCTGCGATGGCTTCAAATGAAGCATCTGTGCTACCTGCAATAGATCAGATCCTTCCGGATCGTTAGGGTCGGTATTCATTACAAGAAAACATTTTTCGCCTTCTTTGTCTCCAATCTGATCAGCGAATTGTTTGAAAGAAAGAAGAAGATCGTTAGTACGTTTTCGTCTCGCATTACGCGAACAATAGAATATAATGAAACTATCTTTCTTTGCTTCTCCAAATAATTTTACTTTTTCTTCCTGTACTAATTTTTCATCAAGAATCTTGAATGTACCAGCAGGAACTGCATGAGGAATATATTCTGATTTATATTCCAAATCAAGATCCTTCATGATTCCGTAGGTCAATTTTGAAATACAACCAAGAAAATCACAAGAATTGTAGAAAAATTTATTGAATGTTGGAGTGGGTCCATTATCCCAAATCGTATTGTAGAGAAGAGGAATGCCGCGATCACTAATTTCATCAACCATCTCAAAGAGATAACCATAGAAACGAGGGTCCGTCATTATCCACAATGCATCTGGTTTTTCTGTATCAAGCACTTCACGAAGCATTTGTGGGTTTGAATATCCCTCTACAGGAAGAACAATCCAGTCGCCATTATATTCTTGAATCCTTAATGGATTCATGGAGTTATGATGAATTGCAGCCCCAAGAGAAAGAACTTGAAATCTATTGGTTTTCAATAACCCTTCAATAAGATATTTAGTTTGTAGGGCAACTCCTGACAAAACTAGAGGCATGTCTGAAATTGTAAGAATCTTCATTTTGTCTTTTTTCTTTTCGACCAGCATTATTTAGCCCCCCCTTATTTCCCATCTCTCAAATCTTCAATATATTTTAACATTTCGGGAGTAAAGTTTTGCGTCAATTTAAGAAGAACATCATAGTTGAGAAGCACCTGTCTTTGTGCCTCCTTTAGATCGCTAAACCCGCCCAACACAAATGTTTGCGGGATTAGAGCAATATACGTACCATTTGTACGTACAATGGTACCATATGAATCATGAACCCACACTTCTTCTTGTTCTTCATTTTCTGCTTCAGTACAACGTTCCCATTCAGACATTTTCTTCTCCCTTAGATTATATCCATATCAACAATTTCAACCATAGCAAATTTTTTCAGATCATCCGAAAAACAAAACACTTGATTTCGCGGAAGTTCAGGTTCAAAGTATACATCAAAATGATTATACATTCTCCCTTTTTTGGTATTATACGCTTCTAATTCTTGAAAAGGCAATAATTCAAATGTTTCGGTTGTCTCAGTAGAGCGCTTTCTATAAAGTAATGCTTGTTCAAATATTGGTTCATACAAAACTCCACACTCAAAAATAGTTAAAACGTCGGGGCTTACTATCGCACTAAAATTTTTTCCCAATCCATAATAATTTCCAACATCTATACAAGTTTCCGTTAGAGTTTCGTACCACTCACGAACAGTACCCGTAAAATATCCACCTTCAACTCCTTTTCCGGTCAATTTATTTACAAAGTTACCGGGTTTACGTGACCAGTACATTTTGTTTTTTTCTGCATCGGGAGAATTCCCGACAATCAACATTCTCAAATTCTTTTTAGAGAGCATATTAAACTCCTATTATTTCGAACAGAATAAAGATCCAGAATGAACTATCGTTCCACTAATAAAACTTCTAACTACACAATTAACAAACTGTTGGACAGAAAGATTTTGACTTACAAGTTTCTGTTCCAGTTGATCATAGTCATTCTGTTCAACCCTACTCGACAACATTTTCGTCTGAATGAATTGTTGTTTACGTCTATTTACCATTTATTTATTTTCCTCGCCGAATACTTGTATACTGCGGCACACATATTAACTATGCTTTCGTACACAAAAAATCATAATTATTTTTACCAACGATCAACATTTTGATCAGAACAATCTCCGGATTCTTTAAATGGGCAGAATCGGCAACCTTTTCTATTTTTGGGGAAAATTTTCATTTCAACGAGATTTTTCAATGATTCGTCTAATACCTTGAGATGGTTAGACACTTTCACGATACCTGAAGTAATTTTGTGAAGACCAATGGGGTTTTTAGACTTTGGGTCTTTTTCCATGAGAAGAAAAATTGTTTGAACATCTTTAGGATCTAAGTCATGCTTGAGACAATAAAAATGTTTATAAAAAACAAGCTGTCTTTCTTTTTCTTTACCCGCATATTTTTTAAACTGAAAACTATTAGCGCAAGATTTCAAATCAAGAATCACCAAACGATCATTAGTTTTGTCTAAAATTACTAAATCTACAAACCCTTTAAATTTTAAATCTGTTCCTCCTGTTTTGTGAAGCAATTCCTCTTCGACAGAAAGAACTTCAAAATCTTGCCCAAATTCGTCTTCAACAAACTGTCTTATACCTTTTAGCGCATTCTTCCCGGCGGCCGCGAAACGTAATGTTTGTTCCTGATCAAGGTACTTTTTATACATACCACAGAACTTTTTCCAAGTACGTTCAAATCGATTAATCTCTGTTTGATCTTGTTTGTACTGAAGAATCGCCTGGGCGCAACTATGGAGCAGCGTTCCAAACACCGTATCTACGGACGCCGTAGATAAATATATCCCGTCAATACGACTTAATTTAAATGCATAGGAACACCGATGAAAATCAGCAAGGGAAGAAAAACTTATCGTCTTAGGGAGTTTCAGCACGCATTGATTTTATCACCTTTCAGTTGCGTAATAAAATCAAACACGTCCATCACCCAGTTTTCTTTTTCTTGTCGGCGTTTCTCACTTTTTTCAACAGCTCCAATGTCCATTTGGACTATCCACTTTGACGGAGCAGCAAAAAGAAATTCACGATATTTATCTATAATAAAATATTTTTCACCCATTTGTAAATTACTTGCGTATTTTTTATATATCGGTTTCGATTCAATCAAGCAGTCTGCTTTGATTTTGTTAATATTTTTAAACAAATGCAAAGAATATCCGGGAATATCTTCAACAAGTTCAAAATCTTCTTTACAATAAATTTCATCAAACAATTCAAACAATTCAACAGATTTTCGTTTAATCGAATTAAATCCGCGTCTTTTTTTGCCTGTCCATAAAATAAGAACGTGCCCTTGCTGTTTTAAAATTTGAAGAAGATCAAACGCACCAGAGCGAATATTGAATGTAAAATCAAGACCGCATTCTTCAATATCGACGAGCGTCTGCGACAAACCAAATACGATTCGCAAATTATTTTTCAATCCATTCTAAGAGGAAAAAAAAGAAAGCCAAGCCCATTATTAACTATCTGTCTACAAACACAATCAATGATATAGTTTATCGTCCTTCACAAAAACGCTGTCAACGTCAAGATGTTTTTGCTCAAGACTTTTTGTAACCTCTTTCAAATACTCGACAAGTTCAAGAACATTAATTTCATAACCTGGCTTCGAAACATTTACAAATTTAAAATCATATGTAAATTTTGTTTTCGATTGAAAATCAAGATCAATGATTATTCGGAATTTTTTACTCATTCGTTAACAAAACACAAAGAGGGCAAGTCTCACCCAAATCATAGCCCCACGTACATTTTCCGCTCTCTTCGTGATATTTTTTTGCCGCCAAGAGCAACTTTATATGGTCATCTCGCATATCAAGCATTTTTGATCCAAGTGCTTCAATTTGAATTTTCGCCATTTCTATTTTTTCTTCGAGTGAAATAATATAAGCGTCGTCACCTATATCACGACCAATTTGTTCTAATGTTTCTTTAGAAATAGTCATTTTATAAAATCTTTTAACAAATAATGTTTCATATTTTTACAATACACATCAGAAGATTGATCCGTCAACAACCAACACCATCGATCAGGAAATTCAGCATTTATAAATGAACCATGACCGTCTGTTAAAACTACTATACATCGAGGAGATTTCTTATATGTTTTTGTAATATAGTCTTGAATACATTGGAATGCTGTACCTCCTCCACCTTGAGGATCTTCTTCCATGATATTCAGCGGATAGCATTGAGTGTCAAACGTGACGGCCTCAATTTTAAATCGCTTTGGAGAATTACGAACAACATCAACAAACAAAGATAATTGATCGGGATCGATCGAACCGGAGGCATCTATTGCAACAAAAACGGTTTCGATTTCTTGCGGTTCAAACAAAGGTAAAATAACCTTTGGGTAAATACTAATTAACCGGCGATTGGGACGCGACCAATGATCTTCCTGTTTCTTGGCGTCGATAATTTCCAAAACTAATCTACTCCAATTAACAAAATTTCGTCCAACCTTTACAACGGGTCGTCGACAGCCGAGCGGAGTACTTCCTGCTTGTTGAGAATTTTGAAACGCTTCCGCAGCGTCCTGGATGCGTTGATTTTCTTCGTCAGACAAAGCAGAATTATTTAAATTACGCTCAATAAAACTCTTAATCTTATCAGCGAAATCTTTATTGATTTTTCCATCTTTGTCCATAAAAGATTCCCAATCATGAACATCGAACACGTGAAATTTTACTTCAGGAAGCATTCGATAAACTTCCATCATAGAAAGGTTGTCACAGTCAAACCCGACCGTTTTCTTCCCGTAAACAGCAATATCTTCCAGTTGCGGTTTCAATTTATAGATATTTACAAGACTGTCGTTTACAACACAATCGGCAGCAATATTAGATTTCATCATAAATATATTGCTTTGAATAATTTTGTCTTGATCTGACAACTTTGAATTTCTTCTAATTTTCCCAACCTGTTCTGTAATCAAAAAAACGTGACAAATCGCCATATGCATTGCTTCGTGAGCAACAACAAAAGAAAACTCCTCATCAGACAGTTTCTTAGCAAATTCTTCATTAAATTCAAAACAAATCTGCTTTCGTTGTTTGTCCCAAGAAACCCCGGCAGTTGGTACCCTCTTACTCAACTTGGGATAGCCGAGTTTTGTTACCTCTGTTGCAAGATTGCAGGCAGAATCATAAAGATCGTCAATTGCTTTTTTGAAACGTTCATGAATATCAATCATAAATCATACCTTAAAAGGAATATCCGACTTATTAAATTCAAACGCACGAGAAAGACGAGGATATTTACTAGAATCA
>ERZ1292632.3443-Hain-H43-01um-R2-3443-length-12105-cov-55_pt1 | contig 12105 bp, 16 predicted proteins | sample MGYA00564407_ERZ1292632 | MGnify/ENA primary metagenome ERZ1292632 (study PRJEB36523, sample SAMEA6512637) | groundwater metagenome | collected 2019-01-08 | study: AquaDiva: Metagenomics assemblies of 32 groundwater samples
AACCGAAGCTCACGTCAATCAAAATCTTCTTGCGGTCTTCTTGTGTGATGTACGGCATTAGGCTTTCTTCCCTCCGTGACGCTGGGGTCGGGTCAGATTGAAGGCCATCTTCTCCTTGAGAGCCTCCTCGAAGAAGGCAGCACTTGAGCCTGGTAAGTTGCCGATGAGGTCGGCAAGGCGGATGAAGACATCGGCAAACTCGGTGAGGATGCCCTCCGGTTTTCCGTCCTTCACGTAGAACATCTGACCGTCCCGACGCCACTCTTCGAGAGCCTCGGATAGTTCGCTATGGACAAGCGCGATTGCCTCGCCGAAGTTCCGCTCGCCATTTGGCCACCAGCCCTTTTCGCGGGCGACTCGGGCTACGTCGTTAATGAAGTCTTGCAGGTCCATCTACGGTCCCCCCTCCATACATGAGCACGAACGAAAGGAGTATCGCGGCGAACGCCGCCGTAGCGGACACCTGCATGCCCACGTCGAACCACACTGGGTTGCCGTACCCATGGGTGTAGATGAGACCCCCCTCACGTGCCACAACATATGCCATGAGGATGGCGGATTCCACGGCGAACGCCCCCACGAACAGATAGACGCCAAGCGTGAGTCTATCCATCAGTGGGTCTCCCATAGACGAATGACTGCACTGCAAGGATGACCCACATCGTGCCGCTCAGGAACGTGAGCAGTCCGGTGAGCGGAAGGCCGACCATGATAAACATAGTACCCATTGATAGCAGTCCCACACCCGTCATGACGGTAGACTGTTTGTTCCAGCCAAGTTTTCGGCGGTGGTTCTCCAATATACCAGGGACGAGCGCCAAGATGAACATGACCGAAATAGACGAGATTGCGAGGTCAAACATAACCATGCCTGTCCACGCGACGAACAAGGCCACCATAGGATATCCGCCGCCTGCGAGCAGAAGAATGAACTCGCGTTTCATTGGCCATTCCCCTTTCGCAGCGCAAGCTTCTTCTGTTCCACGTCCAGTTTGGCCTTCTCAATGCTCAGACGCTGGTCGTAGTAGGTCCGGAGGTTGTCACGCTGCTGTTCCAGTGCGAGACTTCGTGCTTGCTCAATCTTCAAACGCCTCCATTGATAGAAAATCGTGAAGGCGGCCAACGTGCCGTTGATGACCAGGATGCCTGCGTAGAACGCCTCGATTTCAGATACCATGCGACCTTCCTAAGCCGTCAGGAGTATTTGAAGGTTTGGCGGCCCCAAAGTACGCCCCAGTCAGCAGCCCGGCGAGGCCCAAGGCGATATCGTCCAATGTGTCCGAGACGTAATCAAACCGGCTGGTGTCAGTGAGAGTGTTCTGAAGTAGCATACCAAACCACCACAGTTCAAATACTTCCCATGTAACGATTAGGACGCTCACGATAAGCAGCGTGCGCCTGCGCCCGAGCCATTCAGTTCCCACGATTGCCAGTGACATCGTAACTGTATAGTGCGCGACCGCGTTAAGCGGCAGCAGCAGGAGCCAGGACTCATATGACATGAAGTGGCTAGACACGACCCAGAACGCCATGACCCCGTAGGCGGCGACGGGCCAGAGGTTGCTGGAGAAAACAAGATAAAGACGGCTATCTTTTTTCCTAGAGGGTTTGCTGCGCACCTTTCCGCTCCCTCTTGACCGTCTTCGTTTCGACCGGCAGCCCGAGCCGTCGCGCGATACGCACAAACTGCGAATCCCAGATGAAAGCATGCTGCCCTGGCGTGAGCGTGATTTGCTCGCCCGGCAGCACAGCCACGACCTGCTCCGGCTTCGGGCCGACCTTCACGTAGGAAATCTTGTCACCCTTGTGCAAGATTTTCTTGCCCTCGGCTTCAAGCTGACGGCCCACGCGCAGGTACGGCGGGACGACTTTATAATCCTTTGGGTCCTTGCCGAGCGCCTTGTGCATCACGATTTTCTCGTTCAGGCGGCCCGAAGAAAGCTCGCCCCACCAGTGGTCAAGGAACTCATGCTTCTGGTCGTCGGTCGGGTCGCTCATGACGAGCATCAGCCCCTGCGTCTGGAAGTCCTTCTGCGCCTGGGATGAGTCATGCCGCACGGCCTCGAATCCCCGTAGCATCAAATAGAGCGTTGACTTATTCTCCCATGTCACGAGCGCAGCGTATCGCTTCTTAGTGCCACCTTCACGGTCTTCGGCCTCCGGGATGAACATGGCGGAACAAATTCGCTGTACGTCGAGACTGAAGAGTGTCGGCCTCACGCCAGACTCTTTAGCAAGCATGTCGATGACAGCAGCAGACAGGCGCTCGGCAATCATGGTTGCGCTTTCGGGGGTGGCTTCGGGCATGACGAAGCCCACGCTATCGGTATCGCCCATGATGATGGTCATGCCGATACGCTCCAAGTTATCCTTGAGGAACCCGAGGGTCTTTTGACCAGTCAGAGTGATGTTCTCGGCAACGTCTTTGCTATAGTACCTGGAGAAGTCGCTGCCTATCACGCCGTAGAAGCTGTTTGCTAGTACTTTGTGAGCATAGTCCATCGCGTAAGCATCCTCGTACTCCCGCGTCTTGGGTGTTAGAGCCAGCATCCGCTTCTTGTACTCGCGCCGGATTTTGATGACGTGCTCCAGGCCCTCGGCAAAAATAGACTTTGGCTGCGCATCGAAAGACCCACGACCAACAGGCGATTTGATGACCGCCGAATCGTCCGCATGGAAAGTTTCCAGGCCCATGTTGAACGACTGGATGATGGTAGGATACAGCGAGTTCACATCAAGCATGACCACGTTCTTGTGCACGCCAGGGACCGGCGGCAGGACCAGCGCACCGGCGTACTTTTTCTTCTTCAAGTCATAGCCGCACGCGGGGCAGACTGTCGCAGTTTTCAATACCACCGTTTCACATTCAGGACACGGCCTGCCGTCCACATGCTTCTTGGTCGGCCACACCACACGGGGCTCGCGCAGGCCCGAGAGCCGAAGCACCAGGCCGTCCACTGCGACCGATGTGTTGTACTCCTTGAAGCTCTGTTCGTGGACGCGCAGCAGGTCCTTGACGTTCGTGTGCGAGATGGCCGCGATACCGAACACGATTTCAACCATGTGCAGTTTCTGGTCCAGCAGCCGAGTGACGCGCACGTCGCCCAGGTTGTACTCCTTGAGCGTCGCACGGTCCTTCTCATAGTACTCGCGCAACCGGGAGATGTCAATCTGTACCTTCTCGATGCCAAGCTCTTCGGCCTTGGCGATGAAGTCCAGCGAGTACACATCCTGCCGCTTCATCATGACGTACTTGTATACCGCCAGGAGGTCGATGTGCACGAAGCGCTCAAACCAGAACTCGATGTTCAGGTTCCGACAACGGTTTATCAGGTACGGCCAGTCAAAGTGATTGCCCGCGAACGTGCACCACACCGGGTATCTGGAGGCCGTTAGCAGAAACTTGGTGATGGTGGCCGTTTCCGTGTCCTCACAACAGAAGAACTCATTGCCCTCGTTGTCACCGCCCGCGATGGAGAGGATGGGCATGTCGGCCCGCTCTTCGCTTGGCATGCCACGCGATGGGTCCGCTTCCAGGTCGTAGTACAGATAGCGCTTCGGCATCGACAAAGAGAGACCAATGTCAATCATGACACGACGCCCATAAGGCACGTCCGCCTCAAATACATTGTCCGTGCCGATGGCTTCGCGCAAGTCCACTACTCGGTCCGGCGCATCGACCGAAACCTTGACGAGCGCCCGTCCACCGAACGTCGAGGTCGTGTCTTCGACCATGGCGTTCTTCAGCATCTCGCGCATGGGGTCGATGACATCCTTGTAGGCATGAAAATACGGCCTGAAGGGGAGGTCGATGAGCACCGGGGGCATCCAGTAGCCCTCCGAGTCGGTCACGTAGAGCCGAAGCTTGGGGGAATCACCCTGCTTTGTCCAGTCAACGTGCGTGAGGCCGTCCACTGGAAGAAATTACACGTCAGGAGTATTTGAAGGTTAGTACGGATTCGTGACCTCAGTGTATGGGTCACGAACGATGATTTCGATGAGGTCTCCGTCCTGAATCACGTAACCACCATAGGCATAGCTGCGGGTCGTCTGCGAGTACGTGTTATTCAGGGGGTCGATGACTGGCCCGCGATGGATGAAGAGGTCCACCTGCTGCGAGCGATAGTAACTCACGCCGTCCGCCGCAAAATACACCGGGGCCTGGTAACCAAGCCACTCGCCCCAGCCCTCGAACATGTCGCCAAGCGTGTAGGCATGTTGATACGGGGATTCGATGTGTATCGTCGTATAGAAGTTGCCCCGCGCGCCGGGGCCTTCGTGGACGTGGATTGGATAGGAACACGAAGACCCGACTCCCATGTTGTCCGGCAGCCGCACGAACGTGATGTCCAGCGAGTCGCGTCGCTCGCCAATCTGGATGAAGACCTGCGCATGCTTGTGCTGGGCCAGGACCATCGTCGAATCTAAGCACTGCACGTAATCGAACGGCGGGGCGTTCCCGGCAGTGAAAGCAACGAACGCCGAGAACACGACAAGCATGGCGACCACGGCGATGAACGTCTTTGGCCGTTTGTGATAGGCCCGCACGATTCGACCAGGCACCGTCTTCTCGTGAGCGACACGCTCGCGTTCCTGACGTGCTCTGCTGACCTGGCCTGGCTTCTTGCGGCGCGCCATGGTCACGCCTTCTTGTTCTTTTTCGCGCGATGCGGGCGAAGGCGTTTCAGCGTCTTGACAAGGTTCTTCCGATTGTACTCAAGGACCTGTTCCTTGTTCATCCGCGCGGGCGCATCGGGGTCCATGATGGCCTTGGCCCACTTCAGGGCATCCTCGTCGGTGATTTTCTTCTTGAGCTTCCTGAGCTTGAAGTAGTTCCAAACCAACCAGCCAACGTATGCGATGAGAGAGAGTTCCATCATCAGGCCGAAGATGAAGAACGGGTCGAACCGGAACCACGACGGTCCGGGTGGGGGAACGGTGGTGTTGTCGGAAGGTGGCGGTACTGGGACCGGAGCCGGAGCGGGTTCCACGCCATTGATGAATCCGTAGAGCGCACCCGGTCTCACACGGTCGCCGTACATTCTCAAGCCAGACCACTTAAGCTCGAACGTTATCTGTGTCGGAGTAATCGAATCGAACGTCCCGCTTATGAGGTCATTAATCGACAGATTGCCACTACCGTCCACGTCAATGAAGACCTGGTGGGAAGTAAGATTGTCGGTCGCATAGAGGATGAACGTTACCAGAGTATTCTGCTCGATGTTGATTTGCGGACCAGGAATCATGTAGAAACCGGTCGGCGACAGGGCAATTCCCGAATCAACGTTGAAGTAAAGATTGAGAGAGGCCGATGAACCACTGCCATCTACTCTCGCCGCTCCGACCTGTGGAAGCGCGAGAAGCAGTAACACCATCAGAAACAGGGCAACTGTCTTCATGTGCCTTCCTCCTTGTCGGCCCGCATGAGGTCCAAATACTCAAGCACGGAACTCGCCATCTTCACTTCTACTCCCTTGAACAGCGGAGATTCAAAATAATTGTGTTGATAGTTCTCTTTCGGAATCACCACCCGCTTCATCCCGTTCTTGGCTGCACCGTATACCTTCTCGAACGTTCCACCAATAGGTCCGACCCTCACGTCGTTCTCTCCAGCCGGAAGGTTCTCGATGGTCCCGGTCACCGCCGTGTCCATGCGAATGGAAATCGGCTGGCGCTGCTCCTTCGGGAGTCGTGGGTCGCCGAGGCAGGACATGATAGCCAACGTCATCGTGATGCCAGCACTTGGGCCGTCCACGCCCTTCGGGTCACTCTGGTCGAAGGCGATGTGCGTGTAGTATCCCCGCATCAGGTCGATGCCATAAATCTTGAAGATGGTCGTCCGGACGAGACGGATGGAGTTCTGCATCCACGTGTCCTTGTCCGTGACAGGCAGTCCGGTTTGCTCGAAGACCCCGACACGCGGCACCTTGGTTCCGTTCGGTCCGTCCTCCAGCGGTAACTCTTGTACATACGCACTCGCGCTCATGACATCGCCCGTGGAGCCACCGACCACGACGAGGCCATTGACCTGTCCCGTTTCGGCCCCGGTGTTCTTCATCATCTTGTACGGCTTGCGTGTCTTGATTTGGGCGTCGAGTATCTGCATCTCGATGGGCTTCGCGTAGTCGTTTATCGCAAGCATGATATGCGGAGAGTGAATCATGCTCGCGTCGTCGATTCCGCAGCTACACGGACCAACCTCTTTCTTGGCCCACACGAACTGCCCGGCCTTCTTCAAGTCCTGGATGTAGCTTCGCATCATCAGCTTCATCTTGTCCGCAGAGCTTGCACGGCGGCGGGCATGGCCGATGATGGTCTTGACGCCCTGTTCGCACACCGCCGGGAGCTTGAACCGGTACACCTCGTCGGCGATGAACTGCGCCACCTGCATCTGGTAGAGGGGAGATGCATCGACCTCATCCTCGGCACGGACGATGTTGCCATAGTAGAAACGGTCACGCAGGGCCGGGTAGTGGTCAAGCGCGGGGAGCGAGTCGTAGTTCCCGGCGGCGATTATCATGAAGTTGGCATCGATTGGCTCGGACTCCCCGGCGAGGGAAGCGTTCCCCTCTCCGCCTATCCAGGAACGCCCACGAATCGGATACGCACCGTCTTCCATAACCGTCAAAAATTCTATCACCGTGGCCTCTTGCATGAGGAAGTTCTTGATTTCATCGAAGTACATGATTTTGCCGTCTGCCTTATGGATGACGCCTGCCTGCATTCGATGGTGGGTCGGAGTGCCGAGACCACCTGATTGCCAGGGGTCATGCTGGACACTTCCGAAGATATGACTCGTGTTGGCCTGCGTCATGTCAACGTAAAGGTCCGGGTCTCCGCCGTTGTCCACCGCGAGCGATGGGACATTCTTCAGGCGTGCTCCGGATTTAGAAAAGATGCCGGAATAGCCTCCCTGTCCGGTCATCCAGAGTATCATGAGAGGGAAGACCATCATCATCATGCCATAGAACAACCACTGTAACCACGTGCCGCTTTCAATGAACCATGCGACATCGGGATTGCTCGTCGCGCCGATGTAAATCATGAGCATGATTGCGGTGATAATCATCAACACGCCGATGAGGACGACGAATCCGAGGAACGACCGGATGACTCTCGTCTTGATGGACTCGCCCTGAGTCGCAATCTCCGCGATGTCAACAATCCTCTTCCCCATGCCAGCAGGCACGTACCTGACTTTGGACTTCTGCTTGTTGGCCGGGTCAGGGATGAGGAGCACGTCCTGGAGCTTGATGCCGTATTTCTTATAGAGTTCCTTGAGCTTTTTGTTGGCGATTTTGATGAGGAGAGACTTGCCCGTGCCAGGTTCACCGATGTAAAGTAAATACGGGCCAGGACGCTCCTTAAGGAACTTTTTCATCGCATCCTTGTCGTCCGCCATCCCCTTCTCACGCATCTTCTGAACGTCGAGGCGCTTGCGGACCCACTCCTCAAGATTGAGGAAGAACTCCTCCTTCATCCGTGGCTGGCCGATGAGCCACTTCTCCAGGTCCTCGGGCACCAGAATCTGACCGGTATGCTTGAACTCGGCCCAGAACTTCTCGGGGTGCTCAAAGAACTCGTCCCCGGTCAAGTCGAATCGGATGATTCCTTGAGCCTTGCGTGCAGCCATGTCCTCTTCAATCGTCTTCGGGTCCGGAAGATGAATGTCGCCCGCCTTGTTGATAGATACTCGGACCTTCACGGCGCGCAGGGGGGGAATACCACGGCGACGCCTGAACGGCCTCATCGGCTCTTGAAAAGCGGGTCCTCCATATAAAGGTTACTGCCAGGAAATGACATGGTGGTACAAAAACTAGCACGAAGGTTTATTAGGTCGTGCGTCCATATGCTAAGCATGCCACGACCGAAGAGCGAGAAGTATCCGTGCATCGTGTGTTCCACCGGCGAGACCTCTCTCACCGGAAAATGCGACAAGTGCGGAGCCGTCTACAAGCGCGGAGAACTCATTCAAGAAGGGCAAATCCGCAAACCCGTTCCCATCCGCCAGCGCGCGCAACAGAAAAAAGAAGGGGCCCCCATCGACTTTTATCATCTGCCATGGACGGCCTACGTGGTCGGCAAGGACCGCGACGATGCCATCAAGAACATGATGGACTACTATGACGCGAAGCCTGGGCGGCGTCGAACACCTGCGCGCAAAGCTTTCGAAGTTCTCGACGCTCGCAAGAACTCTGATGGGATGTGGCACATATCCGTCCGAAGAAAGTAAGTTTGCCACGATGTCCTGAGAAGTTCAAGTTCAAACAGGGCGAGTACGCCTGCTCATGGCACGAAGGTCATAACACGCCGGGACATTTCTTCACGATTGCGATGGCAACGCAATCGTGATTCAATCACTGCTGTTCATCCACTCGTATAGCTTTTTTGCCGCGAGGAACACCTCGAAATCGCCCCTCACGACCACCGTATCAAATGTCCCGTCCGTTCGAAGCAGAACTACTGCGGTCTTATCGGCGGGCTTCATTGCGATGCGCTGCCCATCTTTGGTGATGGCAAGAGAGCAATGATTGTAGGCTTCGATTTGAAGCCAGTAGTCTGAATAGACGGCCTTGCTCGTTTTCCAGTCGATGATGAATGTGTACGGACCAATCTTTGCCAGCATGTCGCAGGTTCCAGCGTAGCCGTGCTCAAGGTTGAACAACACAAGCTCCGTGTGGATAACTTCCGGGCGCATCGTCTTGAAGAAGCTGTCAATCGCCGCAAAGTATGCGTTCTCCGGATGCATGATGCCTCTCGCGTAATCTTCCGCGACTGCGTGCGCGTCGGTTCCCTCCTGAGCGCGAGTCTTGGACTTACCTTTCACAGCACCGATGGCTTGTTCGGGACTCGTGGCTTCTCCCTCGATGATGGCGAGCGCGACCTGTTTCTGGAGCCAATATGTCAGCGCAGGTTTCGCAATCACCGATAGGACGGTCGTGACACTAACATAATCTTTGCCGTCCAGCATGTAGTATCCGCTTCGCCGTCTCGGTGCGTGATTGTTGCCCGTCTCCACATCACCGTTCTCGGCCTTTTCAATGGCCGCATTCAATTCCTCGATGTCCATCTTACGCTATCTCCGGCCCATGTGTTTTGGGCGGTTTCACGGGTATGAGCGGTTCAATCGGGAGGATGGGCTCCTTGACGCCACGCATATTCTCTACAACAACAGAAAGCGTGCGGGCAAGCGCAGACACCGCCACCACGAAGCTCTCCAGCGAGTCGAACCGCTTCTGCATCTCGGTAAGGGCGACCCATGCGAACTTGAGGGAGGTCTCATGTTCCAGGACCTTGACTTGCAGGTCCATAATCTGTGATTGCAGTTCCTCTTCAGTGGTCATGTTTCACCCACCATGAACGGTGCGCCGGGGGCCTGTTCAAATAGTCCAAAACTGCCGCGGCTGTAATAGGCGTATGTATAGAAATCAGAAGCCGATTACACCGCCAACACGCAAGCCCTCGCACTTCTTGTGACGTGTGGTCGTGGTCCACGTGCAGTTTACTTGGTAGCATTGAACGATGGCAAATCGCACACTTGCCTTCCTGCTGGCTAAACAAAACATCGAATACCGTTTGTGTCATGGGGCCACCTTGAAAGCGCATTCCCTTACGTTTCCAGCGGTATTCTCTCATCTTCACTGGGTTCTCACGATACCAACGGCGGTCGCGCGCTAGTTTTTGCTGCCATCTGCTGGGCATTGTTTCCTTCATTCTTCGAAGTTTCGCTAGAATCTCATCTCGGTGCTCAAGATAGTATTTTTTGTGCTTCTCCCTAAGTTTCTCACGGTACTTTCGATAATACCGCGCCTTCTTTTTTCGAATCGTCTCCTTTCGTGTCTGATAATAATCGAGTTGATATCTATGAGCCTCATCGGGATTCCTATATGGCATCAGAACTTCCCCTCGCGCTTCTCGAACTTGCGGCCCTTTTTTCTGGTATTCATCCACCCATCTCCTTCAGAATCTCGTGAGGGTCACGGCCTCTCAGGACTTCGGTTGCGAACTCGATGACCTTACCGATGTCATGCAGGACCGAACCGTGACTGAAACCGCAGCTATCAACCTCACCGGCAATAGCCTTCAGTGCATCTTCAAACCGGGCCATCCTCTTTGATTCCATCCTCTTTGATTCCCTGGCCATGTCTTCAATGAAATTCTTCCACAGGCGCTGACAATCTTCAGACGAATCGTGCGACTCTCCAAGTTCCCGCGCCCACTCTTCATTGTTGTGACCACGGCCCACGCAGATAGAACACCAAAAATGACCGAATTCGAAAAGGTCCGTTTGGAGTCCGCAGCAACAACAGTTACTCACGAAGCTTCCCCCATTCTCTGACGCTGAGCCATGCCGCGAATCCGATGGCGGCGGAGGTCACGAGCGAGACGACTAAATCCCATTCACCGGCGACCCGGAAGACGAAATAGAAGACCGCTCCAACTATAAGAGCCGCGTGTATGCTCTTCGGGATGAGAGATTTGATAGGCTTCCGGATGGGCTCTCGTTGTTCCTTCAGATGCTTACCGGCCAGCGATGGTAGCTTAGGCATCGGCGTCATCTTCCCCGAACAATTCGCCCAGAACCTTCTCATAAGCGCCCTTGTCGGCTTCGGGTTCAAGGGCAGCGGGATTCACGGCGGCAGATGGGACGATTACTGAGCCTGGTGTCTGCGTAGGCGACATCGCCCTTTCACCGCCCTCGCGCTCCGCTGTCCCCGGTGGTTCTGACTTGGTGGTTGCATGAGATACCCAAGGGAAGGCCCATTGAAACAGAAAGAGGACAAGGAACGGTTGAACCGCAACCACCGGAGACCACGCGACCAAGGCGTTCTTGAAGGAATCTGAAAGCCACGTCGTTTGCTCCCACAGAGCGCGGACAAAATCGACATAGATGCCTTGGGTGGCAAGAGCGTTGAATACCGACATCGCAATGAACGGAGCGGCGATGAGGGTCGCCAGCGCCATGGATTTGGAAAAGATGAGCGCCTTGACGATATCAACCCGCATGTCGCGGTCTAGCTTGCGAGCTTCACGACGCTTCATGCGGTCATAGGCCATCCCGCTTTCTGAAGGAAGCGGCCACAATCTCTCTCCGCACCCGTCGTCCCGCTTAGCAGGTCCGGGGCGTGTCGTGCTTGATTCAAGCGGCACCGCAGCCGCCCCATAGAGAATCTTGTCGTGCCGCTCGCTCAGGTCCGGGACCTTGCGAGCCACGACCTCTTCGAGCGGGACGAATTCATCTTCCTCCAGGATGGCCTCGTGAAGCTCGTCCTCGATGCGCCCCAAAATAGTTTCCAGGATTGCCACGCGCTTCTCGGCAGCATCCGCGCGCTCCGTGAGTTCATCGATGATTTGCGAGCGTGCGACTCCCTTGTCCTTCAGGTCGGCAATCGTAGAAACAAGCCCGGCGTTCTCTAGAGCGAGTTTCTGGGTATCCTCAATCTGCATCTGAAGAAGCTTCTCCTTATGGTCCCGCTCTTCCTCGGCCTTCTCCCGTGCCATCGCAGCGTCGTACACGGCCCGCTTTGCCCTTTCGCGTTCCTTCAGAACGAGCGTGAGCGCATCTGCGGGGTCCATCTCCTCGGGCATCATCACTCACAAGTCAGCGTCGCTATTTAAAGGTTTGGTGGACAATACTACCTCGTTGTGGGGGTGAGGTCCCACGCTTACACGCGGGCGGAGGCCCCTGGCCAGTCAGCACTTGTAATGCGCCTTACCTGACGGGCGCGCTTGCGGGACTCACGTGCGTCTCTTATAACCCGAATATGGTGTGCGTTCAGGAGGCCGCCCGTAGCGCGGGCCAACGACGTGCACGGCCTTCGGGATTTACCGGGCGCACAGCCCACAATGCCGCAGACCACTCGCGGTTGCAACACGCGCTGCGTTGGGAGTGCGCGGGCCACTCGCGGGGAACTGCTCACGGAACAGATGCTCCGCCGTTCTCTTCCGCGCCGCGCTGGGTACGGGCCGTCGCCCGCCCCCTTTGTGGCGTCCCACAGGGGGAATACTATTACGCATCAGGAGTACTTGAAGGTTTGGCACGCACAAGGTTGATAGCCGCCATCCAGCAGGTTCGACAGACGAATCTTCCGTCACGGGTGCGAC
>ERZ1292632.3444-Hain-H43-01um-R2-3444-length-12105-cov-13_pt1 | contig 12105 bp, 10 predicted proteins | sample MGYA00564407_ERZ1292632 | MGnify/ENA primary metagenome ERZ1292632 (study PRJEB36523, sample SAMEA6512637) | groundwater metagenome | collected 2019-01-08 | study: AquaDiva: Metagenomics assemblies of 32 groundwater samples
AATTTCTAATGGCCATATAGGCTACTGCTCGGCTTCGCTCGGTTGTTTCTAATTTCGAATTTCTAAAAAATTTCCAATTTCCAATAATTTTTGCGTTTTCAAAGACCCTTTTTAATTTTGAGATTTTGTCCTTTAGTTCGATTGCTTTTTCTAAATTAGCGTTTTTAGCCATTTGAACCATTTCTCTTTCGAGTTTTTTAATGAGAGACCCCTTTTTCCCTGATAGTATTTCTTTTATGGCTCGAATGTTTTTCTTATAGCCCCTTGATACTTGATACTTAATACTTAATTCTGGTTTCTTTAGGCAACAAAACCCGAGGCATTTGCCAATGTGGTAATTCAAACAGAAATTGTTGTGCGGTTTTTTGCAGGTGCAATAGGGGAATATTCTTCTTAAATAACGAAGGGTAGTTTTGAGGGCGTTGCCGTCCGTGAATGGCCCTACCAAACTGTGGATAACGCCATTCAATGGCGTTATCCACAGTTTGGTAGGTTGGTGAGTAAGGAATAGTTTCGGAAATGTATCTTTTGTAAATCCAACATAAAAATATTGCTTATCGTCCCGCATCACGATATTGAATTGAGGACGGAACTTTTTTATCAATTGTGACTCCAGAATAAGGGCTTCAATGTCAGAATCGGTTTTAATAAAGTCTAATCCGTGAGCATTAGATATCATTTTCTTAAGCCGAATATCTTCTGTCCCAATATAATTTTTTATCCTATTTTTTAAATTTAAAGCTTTGCCCACATACAAAGCCTTTCCGCCCTTAGCGGAGAATGTGTAAACTCCGGGACTTGAAGGAGATGATGATATGTATTTTTTTAGCGTAGCTTGATTCATTAAGGCTATTATTATACAATATTTTCAGCAATTTGAAAAGATGGGAGTTGAAATGCAAATAGGCTCCAAATTTGCTGTTTTGAGCTTATGTATTATTTTCGTTTCTTGTAATCTATTTTCATCTTGCAATTCAAAATCCGATGTCAGCAAGCAAAAAGAAGGTTGCCGACATGGCTCTTTTGTTCAAGATTTTAAAACCGATGTTGCCTGGATAGTTAATGAATGGAATTGTAAGCCGGGCGGATACGGTTCGGGATTTCTTATTGATAAGGAGCGCGGAGCTTTCTATACCAATAAGCACGTAGCTAACGAGTTCAATAACTATGGCAAGGGAAGCCACAAAATATATTTTAACGGCAAATTCTATAATGCCGAGGTAGTGAAGGTTCCGCCTTTGCGCGATGCGGCGATTGTAAGGATAACTGACGCTTTTGATCCGTCGGAATTCCCAGAACCGGCGCCTTTTGTCACAGAAAAGGTAAAAATGGGCGACAAGGTCTTTATAGAAGGATTTCATCCTCATCCATATTTCATTATAGAATCCAATAAGACTGAAGGCTATGATGAAAAGACAGTGCCCATATGGGATAAATATTATAATTTAGGCACTCGTAATCTGGACAAGAAGCAGGAAGTTGTTTTTGAAAAAATAACAGGAAAAGTGGTCAAGCTTAATACTATGATTGCTTTTGAAGATACCGGCGACACCATCGATAAGACAAAGGAACTCTCAAACACTTATGTTGTGGTCAAAGTTGATAGGGATCATAAATTTTCTTTTGGCGGTTTAAGCGGAACAGTAGTGCGAAATGTTGAAGGAGAGGTGGTCGGCATAGTTACTCTAAAGCGGGCAAACTACGAGCTTGACAAGGAGGAAACAGAAAAAAGCCAGGATGGAAATACTTATCTAAAACAAGTCTATAATGTCATAGGTTTTACACCGATAGAATCAGTTGCAGATTTGAGGCAATACCTCATAAAGTAAGCAGGTTGACAACGCCTGCTTTTTTTTATTAAATAAGTTCAAATACGTGAACCTTTACAATGTTGGAGGGGTAAAATGGACAAGCAGGAAATGACTCTTGATTGGGGCAGGGAACAGATTTTTGAAATTGTTTATCAATTAGAAAAACGTCTGTTCGGTGTCAGAATGCCGATAATTAGGGTACTAATTGGCTTTTTATCGTCAATTCCTTATAGCCAAGGCGGACACAAAGTGTTGGGTCGGGGCCATGTCTTGCTGAAAGCGGCGCCGGGTTTTGGCAAAACAGATATGATGCAAGGTATCGCTCATACCATTTCTACCAAGTATTCTTTTATGGTAGGACAGCCGGAAACCAAGATAAGCGAACTTGTCGGAGCTGATGAGTATGAAGTAGGGTCGGGAAGATATTTTTTTCGCCGAGGACGCGTATTTACCAATATTTTACTATATGACGAAATAAACAGGACCCATCCGAAAGCCCAGGCTGCGCTTCTTCAGGCGATGGAGGAACGCTTTATTCCGGTTGGTGTTCACAACACCGAGACCGGCGAGATTGAAGAAAAGATTTTCCCGCTCTTTCCGATATCGAAAGAAGCGGACGAGAAAAGAATGATGTTTTGGGTGGTTGCCTCCGGCAATCCCTTTGAGCAGGAGGGAACTTATCCGATTCCTGAAGCGCAGTTAGACCGATTTGCCATTTGTCTTGATATTGACTTGCCCTCGGAAGAAAACGAGGAGAAGATTCGTCTTGAAAATGTTTATGCTAAGGAAGGCGGACCCCAGATTGAAACCGTTATGGATCCGGCGACTTTTCTTGACATAGCTCAGATGGTAGTCGAACGGGTTAAGTTTGGAAAAGAGAATGGCCAATATATGGGAAGAATAATTCATAATTCAAGACCTAGGCCAAAGCGTCGGCGATATGCAAAAAAGTCACTTCTTGATCGCATCGACGCATATGTAAAAGCCGGTCTATCTCCGCGAGCCAATTTTCATTTCCAAGCAGTTTCAAGAACAATTGCTTTTATGAACGGAAAAGATTTTGTTTCTGTTGACGATATTAAAGAAGCTGCCCGCCTCGTTATGCCTCACAGGATATTGCTTGAACCAAAAGCCAGGGGCAAAGTAAAACAACACGATCTGGTTGAAGAGATACTTGAAAATACGGAGACACCGCCGTGGACTTCACGGTAGAGGATGTTTTTTCAGGTATTGAGAGGGCCTCAAATTATATTCCCGTAGAATCTCTATCAATGCGTTACCGATTCGGGGAGCATAAGAGTGGATTTCGGGATGGCCGGGATTTTTATCAGATTCGGGAATATGAACCGGAAACAGATTCAGCTGCTGATATTCTTTGGCATCTCAGGGAGCCGAGCGGTAAGGTCTATGTTAGGGAAACGAATGTAACCAAAGAGTTTATTGGAATTGTCTTGGCTGATCTTTCTGCTTCAATGATATATAAATCCCGATTGTTGTTGGAAACTATAGGCAATATCGGCTTGACATTCTTTCATGGCCAAGATCCGATGGGATTAATAGGATTTTCGGAAGGTATTATTATTGACGAAGAGCCACGGGTAGGTGAGGGCAATATCTATTACTTACTGAATCAGCTATACAAGTATCTCGATCATATGTTTAAGGAGAAGCCAAAAAGCCTAAAAAGCCATACTACTGACATGGCTAAAGCGCTAGATTTCTTTCTTCAGAGATACTACAACAAACAATGCTTTGTTATGGTAGTCTCTGATTTTATCGGGTGCGAGGATATTATTAATTCACCATTGCTTCAGGAGATTTCCAATCAGAACGAAGTCGTATTCATTTTTTTGGACAATCCAGAGGAGTTTAAGGTCAAACTGCCTATCGGCTACTTAAGAAGGGGCGATGTAGAAAAAGGAACTACCCAGTTCGTATCTCTTAAAAAAATGGCTAAAAAAATTGCAGAAGACAGAGTCAACAGAAAGCAATTTCGTGATGATCTTTGGAATGAAATGAGCGTTGGTTCAACGGTTTTGGAGTATGGAAAACACTTTGACAGGTTGTCTAGATTCTTCCTGATTAGAGAAGAGATGTTTAGGATTTAAACGAGGAAAATTCCTCGTTTTTTAATTTTTAAAATATCATTGACAATATCATATTTTTTCCTTAATCTTTATCCTAAGAACTTTTACATTTTATGAGAGGCGGTTATGAAATACAAAGCCATCTCTTCGGCCATTGCGGTGCTTTTGATATCAACTCCTGTTTTTGCGCAGAAATCCGTTCCCATTCTTACCCAAACTCTTAGGACTACTAACCCAACTACGGTAATTACGGGTCAGTCTTTAAGACAGACCTATGTTGTCCGGTTTATTGACCTTTCTCATCTGGGTGAGAAAATTATTGTACAGAAAGACGCCCTAGATCAAAAATCTCTGGGTGATTTCGAGGTGTTGAATTTTAAAATAGATTATGAAACTAAACAGGGACAATTTCTTGAGCATTACTGGTATGTTAATTATATTCTAAGGATAATCAATCCTAAAAAGGGGCCGAAAGTAATTCCTTCCTTTGTGGTGCCCTGGAAGCACAAGAAGTCCGGGCAACAAGAGAACGACCCCGGTATTCAGACTAATTATGATCTGAAAACAGAAGAAGTCCATTTGAATTATGCTTCTACCATTCCCGAAAAAGATCCGTATCTAGCAATAAGAGACCAGATAGATTTTGGGGCATTTAGAATGCATGGGTTAATTTTGAAGTCCGTTTCATGGTTTCTTGCCGTCGTTCCATCGGGGCTGTGGTTGGTATTTTTTATTCGGAGGCTTAAATCTTCGGATATGCGTTCTCGCGAAGAAGAGACCAAGGTTACTCGGGCTGACGAATCAATTAATGAGGTTGTCCAGATATCAAAGCGAAGAGCGCTCCGAAATCTCTGTCGGGGAATAAGAAAATTACAAAAAGCCAAGGAAACTGAAGTTAATACTTGCGTCCACGGCGTACTGATCATCCTTAAGGATTTTCTAAGAGCAAAAACCGGCTTAAGCGTCGGAACAACTCCTTTGGAAATGGTTACGCATATTTCAAGCAACAAAAAGTTCGGGTCTTTCCAAAAACCCTTGCTGGCATTGGCTGAAAAGGCGAGAGAATATCAGAATTATCTTGAGAGCGGTTCTGTGCTAATTATCGATGCCAATTCAGAGACAAAGAAGCTTCAGAAACTTCTCTGTAATCTCCGCTGGTATAATCGATTATTCCGGAGGCGATGATGAAATTTCTTTTTGATTTTAATTTAGAAGAAATTAAAATTATCATTCAAGAAGGCTGGCGAGATCTGGCCAATACCGATTTCTATCAAATGAAATTTTCAGAAACTGAATTGGCATTCAAGGTTGGTGTCGTACTGTTTTTTCTGATTTTACTGAAAATGGTTTGGATACTGATTGGCCGGTGGCTTGGCTGGGAGAATTATTCCCGCAAGGACTCCGGCCATTTTATTTCCGAGAAAAATGAAAGACATTTTATTGCAAGATTTCTTTTAGCTATTCCGACATTAGTTTTAATTTTGCCTCTTCTGGCCGTATTATTCGCTATTGCTAGCCCATATTTCCCCACAACAAAAGAAGAAAAGAAATATATTGAAACACGAACCAGGGTTGAACTTCGGGATGTGTCAGGCTCAATGGGGGGCGGACGGTTCAAAAATACAAAGAAATCAAAAGCCGAAGTAGCCATGGAAGCGCATCTTAAATTTTTGGAAATGCGTCGCGGTAAGAATGACAGAACCGCTTTCTGGCTTTTCAGCGATAACCCCTATCCTGTGCAGGAGAATTTTATTGTTGATGATGAACTCTACTATCTCAAAGTTTATGATGCGCCCTGGGAATTGGGCAGTGTTAATTATAATGGCACCGAAGATCTTTGGACGACTTATCCTATACCTTATGATCGTTATCTTTATGTGCCTGGCCAGGGAGGTACTCAATTATCCGCAACTCTCGGGGTCGCTATCCGGATATTTGATGCTGACGCAAAAAAACAAAAATTATCCCCGTATTCGAATACAGGAAGAGCTATTCTTATCATTACTGATGCGGCCATAGCCGATTTTGACGAAACTAAAACCGATTTCGAGGAACTAAGCAAAAGGAAAATAAGACCATATATTATTTTTATTGATGATTCCAACGGAGAAGACTCTGAAAACCAGCTTTCAAACATACCTGATTTGCTGAAAGAAGTTGTAAGCCGTGGTGGTAAGTTTTTTCCAGTTTCAGATGAAGATGCCCTTAATAGAGCATATCAAGAGATAGACAAGCTTGAAAAAACAAGAGTAGAAATAGTAAAGAAATCTTTCAAAATACCGGCTTTCCAGAAATTTATTTTCATGGCTATTATAGCTTTGATTATAATTATTCCGGTAGGTCTGCTTACTAAATTACTCAATTATCCCTAACCCCCCACTATACTGGTCTGACCAGTATAGTGGGGGGTTTTATTAACGAGTTTGACTAATCATTTGAACTATTGCTATATTATGTTCAATCTTTGTACTTTTACAATCTCGGAGGTTTGGAATGAAGACCAAAAGATTTAGGCTTGGCCTAATGGTTGGCTTGCTGTTTGCGGTTTTATTGTTCTTATTTTCTTTTCCGGTTTCGTGGCTGGCAGATTACTATGCCCATTTGAACCAATTCAGTTATGGTGTAAAAAGCTATGACCGAGATGAAGCCCAAAAGATCCTTGAAACGCTTAAAGAAGATTATAATCACTTTGTAAAATGGAAGCTTCAATATCCGGCGGACAGGTTTTTGTTTACTAAAATGTATTTGTATGAAGCGGCGGTCTCGGTATTGAACGAAGACTATGAAAAAGTCGAAAAAGATGACCTCAAAAACCGTGAAGGGTGGGAAGCCAATTATATTTTGGGAATATCCAAGTTCTGGGCGCTCCATGCCGCTTTTCAGGAAGCCATGATAAAGAAAGACAAGGCAAAGATGGTTCTTATTCTGGGAATTGTGGTTGAACAGGTAAAGTCTGATTTTGAGAAATGCGTTATGAATGGTCCCGGACCGGCTGAAAATTTCAACTGTTCGTTTGACTATGACCTGACAAGCGATCCCAATGCCGCAATTAAGGCGCTGGTAAGTCCAAAACCTCAAACAAAATATCTTTTCGGTCCTGACGGCAAAAAGATGCCGGGCCAGACTGGCGATAAGAAAGCCCCTCCCCAACTGATGCCGGGTGATAAAAAAGATGCAGGTCAGGGCGGAGCCAGAAAGGTGGGATGATATGCTTCTCTTGAATTGGCAGAATCTTCATTTTGCAGAACCCGAAAAGTTGCAGCTCCTTTATGTGGCAGCAGCTTTATTTTTTATTAGTCTAATTAGCTGGCTTATAAAATTGTTTTTGCGTCCCAAGAGAACACACGGTTCGAGGTATCCTTTCTTGGGGACTATGAAGTTTTGGTTCAGCCTCTCCGTTGTTTTGCCGCTTTGTATTCTTGCTTATGCCCGGCCGTTTCTGGCGGAGAAGCGTGTCGTCTTTACAAGAGGCAATGCAGAAATAGTTTTTATTGTCGATTATTCTGCCTCCATGTTTCTTAAAGATACCGGTTGGGCCAGGATTGATATTGCCGCAAGAGAGATAATGAAAAGCCTGTCCGGGGGTGTCATCAAAGAAGGTGATAGGGCGGCTATACTGATATTCGGTAAAATGGTTTCACCGAGATTGTTTCTGACCAAGGATTTGAGCATGCTCGCGACTGAAGCTGATAAGATTGGAAGGCCGACTATTTTATCGGGCAACGACTTATTTTGGGGAACGGCCATTGCCACAACCTTCAAAAGAGTGCGTGAAATTATGGACAGGCAGGATATGTTCGTTGAACTTCACAAAGAATCTAAAGATTGGCGGCCGAAACCGAAACACAATCGGCTCGTTATAATTTTCAGCGACGGAGATTTTTTTAATTACGGCAACGAGGAAGGCGGAAAAGAGCGCGTAGAATCCGAGAAGAAGAATCTTGGAATGGAACTTCAAGAATTGAAAAAAAGAAACATACCGATTTATTCCGTAGGCATTGGCACCAGGTCAGGGAAGAAACTCACCGATATTTTGAAAGATTATAAAAAAGGCGTAGAATATGATCCTGTCCTTGAAGAAGAGTTAAGAGGTCAAGTGTCCCGGCTTAATCTTTCCAATCTTGATTATCTTGCTAATGCTACTGGCGGAAAAAGTTTTTCTGTTGAAGATTTCAGGTCTGATGCCGGCGGATTTATCAGAGCTTCTATAGACAGGCACCGCAGTGTTTTTGTGGAGCCGATTCCAAGAGAGGAAAAAGAAGAACTCTGGCCATATTTTCTGCTTGGAGCTTTGGCGGTTTTTATTGCAGGAACAGAAATTACAAAATTTTGATCCCTCACCTTTCAAAAGGACGAGGGACTTTTTTATTTGTTCAGATTTTTGTATTGTGAAGTTATGCATGATTTACGAAATTCTATTTTAGCCACTATTGTTTATTACGATATTCTTGATTTTCCCTTGACCCTTTTTGAGGTACACAAATTTTTGATAAATCCGGCTCGCCTCGCCGGAGCCTTTGGCGTAGCGCAGGACCGTCTTTCCAGGATACCGGTCGCTGAGCCGATTACCTTGGGGCAGATAGATGAAGAACTTCAGGCATTAGTCAAATTGGGAACTATCCGAACGAAAAACGGGTTTTATTTTCTTCCCCCTGTGGATAACGCCATTGAATGGCGTTATCCACAGGGGCTTTATAACCTTCGAATCGAGAGGGAAAAGATAGCCGCTCAAAAATGGAAGAAATTTTTGAGGATAGCAAAATGGTTTCAAGCGGTGCCTTACTTGAGGGCAATTTTGGCTTCTGGTTCTTTAGCCATTAACAACACCGACAGAGAGAGCGACTTTGATGTTTTATCGGTGGCGAGGTCAGGCCGTCTTTATACTTGTAGAATATTTTTATCTTTGGTCGCCTCTCTTTTTGGCGCCCGCAGGACGAGATATGAAAAAAGCGCGCCGGATAAGTTTTGTTTTAATCATTATATTACAGACGGCGATTTGAATATAAAACATGAGAGTTTGTATAATGCCCAGACATACGCCAATCTCAAACCCGCTTTGGCAAGAAACGGAATTTTCAACCGTTTTTATACCGCAAATATCTGGCTGAACAAATATGTTTATAATTTCAAACTACTATACTGGTCAGACCAGTATAGTAGTTTGAAAAGGTTCAACATTGGGTTCCGAAGTGTTTCGCCTAATTCTGCCCTATTAGCTGTTGCCAAGTTGGGGGAATTTGTTTTGAACTCTTTTTTGGGCGACAAAATAGAGGATTGGGCCAAAATGTACCAGCAGAAAAGAATAAAAGAAAATCCCGCGACTTATGAACCTGGAGGCAGAGTCGTTTTTAATGATAACGAACTTGAATTTCACCCCCGTTCTTTTGAGGCTTTCGCCATTGATAAATACAATAAAAAATTAAAACAACTCGGTATCGTTCCGTACGTGGAAGAAAAAGATTCCGGGCTGACTGTTTAAACCTTATTTCAATAATTCACACAATCTTTGTGGCCACATCTTTCATAAAAATCAATTGTCTCATAAGTGTTTCGTACGAAACACTTATGAGACAATTGATTAAACAGTGATGACTTCCCCTATGTCGGACTTAGGGGTAAATAATAACTATTCAAATACTTCTTTCTCATTATTTCAGGAGAGTTTGAACTTCTATTGCCAAATGTAAACTGAAAACAAAACAACCAGTCGCACGCCGCCATAGCTCTGGCGTACTAGGTTGTATGAGCGACTGAACGAAGAGTGAAGAAGTACTGAAGCCAGCAGGCTGAATGTAGTGCTATTGAAATAAAGTGCTGGGCTGAACTTACATGTTGCGGGTTTTGTTTATTTAATCTATGCTTGCCGCAGATTCTTCCTGCCTGCCGGCAGGCAGGTCGGTTCTTTGAAAAGAGGACGAAATGAAAAGTTTTTTCAGACTATTCTCTGCTTTCGTTTTGATGTGTATTTTCTCTGCTGATGCCTGGGCGGATAAGCCCAAAATTCTTTTATTAAAAGATCTTCAGCCCGGGACGGAAGCAATCGGTTTCTCTGTTTTCAAGGGCGTTGAACCGCAGCCGTTCAATGTTGTTCTCGGCGAACCAGTTGATAAGTTTGGAAGCAGTTTCATATTGGCGAGAATTTTCGGTGGTCCGATGGATACGCCTTTGGAAGAAATTGGGGCAGTGTTGGGCATGAGCGGCAGTCCGATTTTCATCGGTTGCGCCGACCTTGATGATTGTATTAAAAATGGAACTCTTGTGGGCGCTTTGAGCTATGGCCCGGGATCTTTTATAAAAGGCGGCCCGAATGTTCTTCTTACCCCGGCCGAATACATGCTCGGAGCTCGAGTTGACGGATATGTGGCGGCGGCCGAATTTTCAAGCCGCATGCCGGATAAAATTAATGTCGGAGGTTTAGAATTTACCAATCTTATGCTCTTTCCGAAAATGAATAATTTAGCGGTCCGAGGAGGGTCGCTCGGTAAATGCAATGAAAATAAGTCTGTCGGGAGTGAACTTAAACCAGGCTCAATGGTTACCGTTTTTCTTGCTACGGGCTCAATTCCCGTTGGCGGCTCCGGCACCGTTACATGGAGAGATGATGATAAAATTTATATTTTTGGCCATCAATTTTTTGGCACCGGCATGGTTAATTATCCTTTTGTTCATGTGGTTGTGGCTGACATTATTCAAACTCCCGTTAATGCTTATAAAATTCCCGGTTGTTACCTAAACACCGAGGGAGCAATGCTCGTTGACGGCGCTTTTGAAATGGCCGGCGTAGTTGGCAGGATGGCGCCTATCATTCCCTTGCGAGTGGAACTTCATTTAAATGACGGAGGGGCAATCTTAGACGAGGAGATTGTTTCAAGCCCCATGGCCAGGATGATTATAAATAAACTTCCCGGCATGTGGGCGGGACAGCTAATGGGGGACTTAAACTCACTGTCCATTGCCTATCAGGTACGGGTGGGTATTCAAAATGAGCCTGAAATTTTCTTGAAAAGCATTATACCGGTTGGAGTTAAAAATGGTCCAAATGATCCTTTTGAAGAATTATTCAATAAAGTAGATTTCGTCTTTGAAAATCTTGAGAGAAGCGGACATAATTATAAAGTTGAGGGTATCAAGGTGCATATAGATTTTGCTAAGAATTTCAAAACCTGGACTAAAAAAACCGCCTTTTTATCCCAAAACAAGGCGACTCCCGGAGAAACTGTATATGTGAATGTGGTTTTGGAAGAAGTTCTTTCCGGCGCCACAAAGCAAATGAGCATCCCGATTAAGGTTCCCGAGGATTTTATGGAAAGAAAGGGGTTGGAAGCCCCGTCTAATATTACGGTTTTGATCCAGAGCGGCAATAAGTTCACAGACAAGAGAGAGCAACCAGCGGAGACAGCTTCCACTGAAAATCTCATTAAACAAATGAATCAGTCCATGAACTATAAGACGAATGTTTTATATATTCAGCAGGTAATGCCTAAAAGTAAGATCGGGCAGGAAGCCGATAAGGCCAGCGCCAAAGCATCGGTCAAACCGGCATGGAAATGGACAGATGTTGAAGAAGGCGACTTGAAACAGCTTCCGCACGACGATAAGAATGATGTTGCATTGACCCTTTCACCGGCGCTAAATGATTTCATTGACCTTAATCTGACCTTTAATTTCTCGGTTCAGCCAAAGAAAGACGCGGATACTGAAAAGAAAGACAAAGAGCCCAAACATAGAAAATGGTATCTGTTATTCTTGTCACGGTAATCCCCACGAGGGGATTTTTGTTTTGCGGAGTGGGCTTGACATTGCTTTTATTTTGAGTAAGATACTATATAAATATAAACAAAAACTATGTCAAAAATCACACCGCTTTCAGACCATGTTTTAATTGAACCCCTAAGAGAGGAAAAGAAAAAAGGCGGCATTATCTTGCCGGAAACAGTTGACAAGGAAAGACAAGAGAAAGGTAAGGTTATTGCCGTAGGTCCCGGTAAGATTAAAGACGGCAAAAGAGTTCCCTTGGAAGTGAAAAAAGGCGACATTGTCTTATTTACAAAATACGGACCCAATGAAATTAAAATAGACGGCAAAGAATATTTAATCGCCAAAGAAGAAGACATCTTGGCCATTATAAAGTAATGGCCAAATTTTCAATTATCAATTTACAATTTCCAATGAATTTTCAATGAATCAATGTTTGAAAATTTAAAAAT
>ERZ1292632.3446-Hain-H43-01um-R2-3446-length-12098-cov-6_pt1 | contig 12098 bp, 12 predicted proteins | sample MGYA00564407_ERZ1292632 | MGnify/ENA primary metagenome ERZ1292632 (study PRJEB36523, sample SAMEA6512637) | groundwater metagenome | collected 2019-01-08 | study: AquaDiva: Metagenomics assemblies of 32 groundwater samples
CGGTCAATTTTGCCGCCGATTTTTAATGTGGGAGTCAGGGGGACAGTGAACTTTTCTTCCAAAAGATGGGGTTGGCGTTTGGGGTCGTACTCATTCTCTAGAAAATGAGTAAGAATTCTTTCGCCTTTTTTGAAGTATTCCTGTTCATGAGTTTTGTTGAGATATCCTTCGGAAATCCAGTTCTTTCTTAAGAGGGCTGATGGGTCCTTAAGAGAAGAGGTAAAAATTTCTTTAAGGAAACCGTGAACAGCGATGCCAAAACTTAGCGCCGCAGACGGCGGAGTAGGAAGTTTGAGAATATATTTGGCTTTGTAATGGAGAGGGCAATCGAGGAAAGTTTGAATTTGGGAATAACTTAGATAGTTAATAGTTATTGGTTCATAGTTCATAGTGGGACGAGGAGAGGGGGTGGATTGGTAGTCAAGAATAGAGAGCTGGTCGCTGGCGGTTGGCTGTTGGTCTATGGATTTTTGACCTAAAGCCTCGGAAATAAATGGCGATAATTTCTTCTCCCGCTTGCCCTCGCCGTAAAAATCGGCGGCTGTGAGAAATAATTTATCGCGGGCCCGGGTTATGCCCACATAAAACAGGCGGCGTTCTTCCTGAAGATGAAAATCGCCGGTGGGGAGAATTTCTTTGATGAGTTCGTCTGGGATAGGAATGGGTTCTTTCCTTTCACTGGTGGGGAATCTTTGACCTACAAGGTTGACTAGAAAAACGACTGGGAATTCTAAACCTTTAGCTGAATGGATGGTGAGAATATTGGCGGCGTCGTTTTGGGTCCAGTCTGAATCGGTAGCCAGGGGCGACTCCCCCAGTTCCATAGACAGATCCAGCCAATCAACGACAGCTCGAACAGAGGCGTCTTCGTGAGTAGATTCAAAGCTTTTTATCTTATTAAAAAACTTGGAAATGTTTTGGGCATGAGACGCAGAAATAGGAGCTTTGTAATCCAGCATAGCTTGCAATATGCCTGTGGCTTGTAAAAAGTCGTAAAGAATTTGGCCCGCAGTGTCTGTGCGGGAACTTTCTAGATGTTTATGAATTAACTCGATTAGTTTTTTGACGTTTTTCAGTTGGGAAGTTTCGGCCGCTTCGAATAAAGATGTGTTTTGTCTCTTGGCTGAATTGCTAAGAAGTACCAGTTCCCGGATGGGGATGGCGAAAAAACTCATGGAGAGGAGGCGGTAGAAGGAGGCGTTGTCGGTAAAGTTATACAGAACCTTGAGGTAAGCAATGAGGTCTTTTACCTCCGGCTGCTGAAATAATTTGCTGGGGCCTAAGAATTGGTAAGGGATATCGTGACGAGACAAAGCTCTAACAAAGGGCTCGGCGTGAGCGTTGGCCCTGACTAAGATAGCGATGTCTTTGGCTGTTAGTCGTTGGTCGTTAGATATTAGCTCTTTGATTTTCTTGGCTACCGCTTCGGCTTCGTTTTCGACACGGTCCACGTGAATAAACTCGACAGGATCGCCGGTGATTTTTCTGACAGAAACTAATTTCTTGTCAATTTTTTCAGCTATTTCCAAACGGTCCGGGTTGTTGTGTTGAATTAAATCATAAGCGCGGTCGAGAATCTCCTGGGTGGAACGGTAGTTTTGCACCAAAGTAACTAATTTAGCTTTCGTATATTTTTTTCTGAATTGAATAACATTGGAAATGGCGGCTCCGCGCCATCTGTAAATGGCCTGGTCGTCGTCGGCGACAACGGTGAGATTTTGATTCTTGCCAGCCAAGAGATTCACTAGTTGGTTTTGGGCATAGTTAGTATCTTGAAATTCGTCGACCAAAATATATCTAAACTTGTCTTGATATTTTTTGAGAATTTGGGGGCGGGTACGGAAAAGTTTCAGGGCGTAAGAAATAAGATCACCAAAATCCAAAACGCTTTCTTTTATTTTTAATTCAGTATACTTTTTATACGCTTGAGAGAGCTCGTCTTTAGAGTGTTTGAGATACTCTTCGGGAATAACGTCTTCGTCCTGAAGACGGCTGAAGTGCTGGAGAAGAGCGGCCACAAATTTATGGGGGTTACCCATGGGGCGGTATTCTTTGAGTTCAAAATCAAAAAGGTGGCGGCGCAACAGATCAACAGAGTCGGCCTCGGTCATAAGTTTGTAACCGGTATCTAGACCAATTGATAATCCTTCGTCACGTAAAATCCGGTCGCAGAAAGAGTGGAAGGTCATGACCCACATTTGGGTGTAACCGTAGGGCATGGCTACATCGATGCGCTCCTGCATTTCCTTGGCGGCTTTTTCGGTAAAAGTGAGAGCCAGAATTTCGTCTGGCAAAGCCAGACCTTCGACGACTAACCATTTGATCCGCTCGGTAACGACAGTCGTTTTGCCGGTTCCGGCACCGGCGATGATCAGAAGTGGGCCGGATTTGTGCTGAATAGCAACGAGCTGCTGTTTGTTTAGTTGCTTTTCGGCCATGGGGCTATTATATTCCAGCCATGCTAACTTGTGGCATGGATGAAGTGGGACGGGGAGCGCTGGCGGGGCCCTTGGTGGCTGCCGCCGCAGTGCTCAGTGCGCAGAGAAAAGTACTCAGGTTGAAAGATTCAAAGAAATTGACTCCTGAAAAAAGAAATAAAATTTATAAAAGAATAATTTTATCGGGAGCCGTTATAGCTGTCGAGGAGATTTCGGCGAGGCAAATTAATATGAGAGGTGTGGGGTGGGCAAATAGAGAAATTTTTCGCAGATTAAAAAATAAAATCCCTGCGGATAAATATATTGCTGACGGAAATTTGAAACTGGGGAAGAAAATAAAGTCAGTTGTTAAAGCTGACACCAAAATTCCCGAGGTGATGGCGGCGTCGATAATTGCCAAAGTATTTAGGGACCGGATTATGGACCACCTGCACCAGCTATATCCTAAATACGGTTGGCAATCAAACAAAGGCTACGGCACGAAATATCACATCGCGGCTATCCGAGAACACGGGGTGACTAAACATCACCGAAGCATGTTTGTGAGAACGGCATTATTACCTCACCCATAATAATATGAATCACATTTCCGGTTTTGGCTCTGCCGCGGCGTGGTTATGCACCGAAAGTATAAAAAGTATAACAGCATAAAAGTGTAAATTACCAATGGGTGAGTTTTTCGATTTGCTCGGGAGTCTTTTTATGACGCAGGCCGGAATATCCTTCGCTTTTAAAGCCTTCAATAAATTTATACAACAACCCCGATACTTGTTTGCACTTTTCTACCGCTTTATCAAATTCTTGTTTAGTAATAAACCCTTGATCCAGTGCCACGTATAATTGGGATCTGACCTCGCCGCAGGAGCCTTTGGCAATGTAAAGAAAATACAAAAATTCTTCTTTAGACCCTCTTTCAAATCCTTCTGCTATGTTGCTGATAATTGAAACGGCGGCCCGACAAACTTGGTCTTTCAGTGAAAAATCCCCGAACTCTGGCTTTTTGGTTAATATGTAAACCAGATTTGTTAGTTCCCGCGCCTGCTGCCAGCAATATAATTCTTCGAAACTCTTGGCCACTTCTTTATTTTACACTTTTACACCCTTAAACTTTGATGCTTCTTTAAACCAAAATCCTGTCAATCATATTATTAAAAGGCGGTCATTATTATGCCGACAATAACCATGGCTATTCCAGTTATTTGAATCTTTGTTAATTTCTCTTTCAGAAAAATTACGGCCAGTCCGACGGTCACGATGGTGAGGGCAGATGAAACGGGGGCAACGATTATTCCGTCTCCATAAGTAAGTCCGTAGGCCACAGCTAGTACAGCAATTGCCTCTAATATCCCAACCAATGCAACAAGCGTTGTAAGTCTTATTGACGTTTTCTTTATTATCAGGGATCTTTTTTGAAATAAAGATATTAAAAATACAAAGGCAACTGCAGTTAGTTTAGTAATGAGGCTTACAGTAAGAAGATTGGCTTTTTCAACCACAAATTCGTTTAACGGCCAATATAAAGCCCCAAACATAATAGTGGCTAGAAGCGTTTCTTTTACTCCTCTTAAAAGCGAAACTGTGCCTTTTTTAAGATCCTCTATATTTACCGAAATAATGATTATACCCAGCAAAATTAAGATTATTGCCGGAACTTGCAGTGCGGTTAGTTTTTGGCCCCTAAGGAAGAAGGATATGAATATCATAAAGAGTACTCCGAGATTTACTACTGTAGAAACTACCGAGACATTTCCAATCTCTAATCCTTTGTAAAAAAGTAAGTATCCCAGAGCATAGGCAACGCCTCCTAACATGGTCAGTCCAATTAACGGTAAGGAGGGCAGGCTTGGACTCAGAAAAAGCATAAATAATACGATCAGAAATGCCCCGGCTATCTGTGACCAGAAGAAGGCTTTTTCGTGCCCGATTTTTTCTGAGGTGATATTGGCAAAAAAATCAGATGTTCCCCACCCAAACATTCCACCTAGTCCTCCAAGAATACTTATAAGTGTTCTATTCATTTAGCTGTTTGGCTTCGTCAGATTCAGATAAAGTATTTGTTTGGGAAAGTTTTTGGCCCATTTGGGTGAAGGATTGGTTGACGGAGGACATGGTGTTATAGGAGTTGGTGACGTGGCGGCCGAGAACGCCAAGATTTTCTTCGACTTTAGAATAATCTTTTTGGATGGCGCGGAGAAGTTGGAAGACTTGGCGGGATTTGGTTTCCAGTTCTTTGCCCTGAAAAGATTGAAGTAAAACTTGGAGATGGGCGTAGAGAGTATTTGGCGAAACCGGGTAAACACGAGCATTGCGGGTGACGGCGGTCAGCTCGCGGATATTTACCATCTCGTAATAAACTGCTTCCGAGGGAATATACATCAGGGCAAAATCCATTGTGCCTTCGTCGGGAAGAATATATTTTCTGGAAATATCGGCAATGTGTTTTTTGACGTCGGTCGTGAAATCTTTTTTAGCACCTTCTTCACCCTTGACCATCTTGTTGAAATTTTCCATGGGGAACTTGGAATCGATACATAACAGACCGGCGTCGGTTTTGAGAACGGCATCCACAATACTCCCTGATTTAAAACGATATTGGAGATGGAAAGCGTTTTTGGGAAAGGTCTGGCCGATCATTTCCTTAAGAACTTCTTCTCCTAAGCCTCCACGGAGCTTTGGAGATTGGAGAAACTCTTGGAGGGATTTGATGCCCCGACCCACCTCGGACATCTCGCCCAAGTTTTTTTGGACATCGGAAATGACCCGGGCGGCATTGTCCAGACGATCGTTGAGTTGGGAGGAGGTAGATTTGAGCCAGTCGGTAAGAATTGGATCGGCAGAAGGCTTTTGATTTAACCATTTGCGAAGAAAGAAAAGGGTCACTCCAAATCCGACGATGATTACTGCTAATATTAGATAGATGTTTTGGTCCATATGACAAGAGTTAAACGACCAATCTTGAGCTTAATCATAGCACTTTTAGCCTGGACCGGGGTGGGACTGATTGTTTGGAAGTTGCCGCCGGTGTGGTGGAGTGAGCTATTGGTCATTAGTCTTTTGTCATTGGCCTTAGTTTTGGTAGTATCTTGGGGAATCGGAAAAAGAAAGCTAGGGGTAATGCTGGCGATGGTACTGGTGGGCCTGTTAATAATGCGGCGATTGCAAATTCTGGACTGGCTGACGCTGGGACTGTGGTTGATGGTGGTGGGATTGATATCTTTGATTAATTGAAGTATATTAACGCCATGCAAATTTCTAAACAGAAAGTGAATGTGGTTTTGGAAAAACAATTGTACAAAACCTTGTGGCAACTGTTGGCGGATATAAAAAGCCCGCAGGAGGCAGAGGTGTTGATCGGAGGCTTGTTGTCTGTCACAGAACTGACAACTCTGGCTAAAAGACTAGCTGTGGCTTACTGGTTATCAAAAAAGAGGAGTTATGAAAATATTAAAGTGAATTTAAAAGTATCCTCAGCGACGGTGGCAGATGTGCAAAAACAGTTAAAAAGGCCGGGGTGGAAATTGGCCATCCAAAAGGTTACTGCAGATGAATGGGCAAATGTCTGGGAACAAAAAATCAAAGGTTTTCTCAAAAAATAAGCATGTCCAGGAATTGCTCCGAATTTCCGGAACACTAGCGGACGTAGCTTGCGCGGCAGGACTATTGTCATGGGATCAGGAAACGTATATGCCCCCAAAGGGGGCTGGAGCACGGGCTAAACAATTGGCAACCCTGGCTGGAATCTATCATGATAAGGCTACAAGTTCGGAACTGGGGAAGCTGATTAGACAAGCCAAGCCCCAAAATATTTATGACAAGGCATTGGTGCGAGAAAGAGAGAGAGCGTACCGGAAAGAGACTAAGCTGCCTAAAAAACTGGTGGAAGAGTTGAGTGAAGCGACCAGTAGAGCCTTCAATATATGGCAGAGAGCAAAAAAGGAAAGTGATTTTTCTTTATTTGAGAAAGACCTGGGAGGAGTCCTCGCGCTCTCGGTACAAGCGGCAAAATTGCTACAGAAGAAAGGGCAAACTATATATGACGTAATGCTCGATGATTATGAACACGGGCTGACGGAAAAAGAAGTGGAGAGAGTGTTTGGGGAGATTAAACCAAAATTAACGGCGCTCTCAAAAAGATGGAGTAAAACAACAGCCGGGGCAGACTTAAAAATTGCCAATAAGGGTTATGAGTGGCAAAAACAGTGGGATTTTGGAATAAGGGTTATTAAAGATATGGGGTACGATCTGGATGCGGGAAGACAAGATACTTCGGCGCATCCATTTACTATCGGGTTTGGGGTGGGAGATGTAAGAATTACTACTTGGAAAAACGAGCAAGATCTGCGGCCGGCCTTGTTTTCCACGATTCATGAAAGCGGACACGCGCTATATGAGCAAGGAATTGATCCGCGATTGGAAAGAACTATTTTGGGAAATGGAACTGGTCTCTCGATGCACGAATCACAATCGAGATTGTGGGAAAATATGGTGGGGAAGAGTGAGTGGTTTTGGGAAAAATATTTCCCAAGCCTCAAATCCCATTTCCCAAGCCTCAAGAAAGTAACAAGTGACGAATTCGTCAGGGCAGTGAATGTGGTGCGGCCGTCATTAATCCGAGTAGAAGCCGATGAAGTAACGTACGGGCTGCATATTATCATCAGGTTTGAGATAGAGCGGGAATTGGTGAAGGGAAAGATAAAAACCAAGGACTTGCCGAAGATCTGGAATCAAAAATACAAAGAGTTGTTGGGGGTGGCGCCAAAGAATGATCGCGAAGGGGTGCTTCAAGATGTACACTGGGCACATGGGTCCTTTGGCTACTTCCCAACTTACCTACTGGGGACGATGATGGCGGCACAGATTTTTGCCACAGCCCAAAAGCAGATTGATGTAACGAACTTGAAAGCGTTGCGGGAATGGTTGAGAGTGAATATTCACCGATACGGCAAGGTTTACACATCTTCCGAACTACTTAAAAGAATTACCGGCGAGTCGCTAAACCCTAAGTACTTTGTGGAATACTTGCAAAACAAGTTCAACGCGTTGTATAATTTCCCACAATGAACGCAAAAGTTACCATGATGATGGCTTCCGCATAGCGGGGAGTCGTCGTGGACTACACCCCGCTAAATGCGGGGTTTTTTGGTTATTCAACACTTATGAGCTTTAAAATTAGTAAAATACATCATATAAAATTAACCGTTAGAGACCTAAATGTTTCTAAGGGTTTTTATGGGACGCTGCCGGGATTCAAGTGTGTGGCAGAATATCCTGATTTTGTGATGTTTTTTGTGGGAAATTTTTATTTGGGGTTGACCACTCATAATAAGACTAAAGGCACTTTTGATGAAACCGTCACTGGTTTGGATCATGTGTCGTTTGAGGTGGCTTCGGAAGAAGAATTATATGAAGCTCTCGCTTTCTTTGAAGAAAAACAAATAAATCATGATCGCATCGAAAAATTATCAAATGGCTTACAAGTGTTAGTTTTTAGAGATCCTGATAATATTCAGTTAGAATTAACATACAAACCAACATGAACAAAAAGTTTTTAGACCAGAGGTCGCAAAACCGAAGGTTTTATATTACTGCTGCGATTCCGTATGTAAACGCTAAGCCGCATATTGGGCATGTGCTGGATTTTGTGCAAGTGGATGTGGTTGCCAACTATCACAAGTTACTGGGAGAGAACGTGTTGGCTTTGTCGGGGGGGGATGAAAACGCTTTGAAGAATGTTCAGGCCGCAGAGAAGTCCGGAGAGCCAATTAAGGAATTTATTGATAAAAACTCAAAATTCTTTTACGAATTAACAAGAAAGCTGAACGTTAAGCTCGATGTGTGGCAAAAAGGCAGTGACCAAAATACTCATTTTCCCTCTAGCCAGAAGTTGTGGAATTTGTGCCTTGAAGATATATATAAGAAAAAATATAAGGGTTTGTATTGTGTGGGTTGTGAAGTGTTTTATGAAAAAGAAGAATTAAATCAAGACGGAGAGTGTTTTGAGCACCCAGGAATAAAACTAGACGAAGTAGAAGAAGATAATTATTTCTTTGCTCTGTCCAAGTACCAAGATCAAATCATTAAGCTTGTTGAATCTAATGAACTAGAAATTATTCCCCAAGAAAGAAAAAATGAGGTATTGGCGTTTTTGAAAAGCGGGTTGCGGGATATAAGTATTTCCAGATCTAATAAAAGAGCTAAGAATTGGGGCGTGCCGGTGCCGGGAGATGATACACAAAGAATTTATGTGTGGTTTGATGCTTTGAATATCTATCAATCAGGAATTGGATTTGGGTGGGATGAAGAAAAATATAACAAGTGGTGGCCGGCGGATGTGCACGTGATTGGTAAGGGAATTATCCGCTTCCACGCTGTGTATTGGCCGGCATTTTTATTATCTGCCGGCTTAAAACTACCAAAGAAGATATTTGTGCATGGATATTACACGGTCAATGGCCAAAAGATGTCCAAAACTCTTGGTAATGTCTATGATCCCGTTCCCCTTTTGGAAAAATATGGGGCTGACCCCTTGCGGTATTATTGTCTGGCCAAAACCCCACCTTTTACCGATGGAGATTTTTCCGAAGAAAAGTTTTTTGAGGCTTACAATTCCGATCTGGCTAATGGCTTGGGGAATTTGGTGGCCAGAGTGGCCAAACTGTGTGAGAAGGAAGGGTTTGAATTTACAATTGATGTTTGGCGGTTTGAAGAAGAACCATTTGAAAAAATTAGAAAAAATCTGGATAAATTCAAGTTTAATGAAGCCCTGGGTATTGTTTGGGGATGGATCTCCGATTTGGACAGAAAGATTGAAACAGACAAACCCTGGGTCCTTGCTCTTGATAAATTAAAATTAAGACTGGATGATTATATCAACCAAATCAGAATGATTACCACCGCCCTGGCCCCTTTCTTGCCTGAAACTTCAGAAAAAATCCTGGTCCAATTTGCAGGACCAAAAATCACTTCCCAACCTCCTCTTTTTCCTCGCATAAAATGATATAATGTGTCGGTGATATGAAAATTTCAGTGCTTTGTAACAAATCGGCTTTTTCCGAAGAACAATTAAAGACACTTTTTTCTCTCGGAGAGACTACCTTTACAGAATCTTCCGACGAGCTCCCAATTGAAAAACTACTTAAATTAACCGCTGGCGTTGATATTCTCGCCCCTGATCCCGAAAATCTTGGAGGATTCGAGAAAGCAAAGACGGTTTTGACTAAAATAATGGATTCTCTTCCCGACCTGAAAGGTGTTTGCCTTTCTACCACTTCTTTTGGATGGATAGATTTGGAGTATTGTAAAAAACGAAATATTTCGGTTAGCAATATTCCCGGCTATTCCAGAGAATCAGTTGCTGAACACGCCTTGGCGATGTTGCTGTTTTTGGCCAAAAGAATTGTGGTCAGTGACCGCAAAACTCAAAAAGGAGAATTTAAGCTAGAAATGGGTTTTGAGCTGAAGGGTAAAACCCTTGGGATTATCGGTTTGGGAAACATTGGAAGTAGAGTCGCAGAACTAGGTTTAGGCATTGGAATGAAAGTAATTGCTTATAATCGCACGCCTAAAAAGATGAAAGGGGTGGAAATGAGATCTCTGGACGAGGTGTTAAAAGAATCCGACGCTATTTCCCTTAATACTACTCACGAAGAAAACAATAATGGGATGATTGGTAAAGAACAAGTAGCCAAAATGAAAATGGGGGTAATTATCGTAAATACTGTAGACCGAGAATTAGTGGATGAAATTGCCATGGCCGAAGCCTTGAAATCTGGTAAAGTAGACAGTTACTCTTACGAGGGTGAAGATTTGGTTAATACTCCCCTTGCCAAATTGGAGAATGCGGTTGGCATTAAGGCATTTGCCTGGTACACCAAAGAAGCCTTAAATAATTTGTATCAAATTTGGGTCAGCAATCTTGTTGCCTTGGCCAAAGGAAAGCCACAAAATAGAGTTGCCTAGCTTTATATTTGAATATTTAACAAGTTTGAGAACTGGTTGGAGGCCTAGTGGAATATTCATTCACACAAATCTTTAGGAAGCTCTCCCAACTTGTACCAAGATATCAAACTCGCCAAGCATTTTGCTGCGCCATCAATATAACGCGGGTCCTCTGGATTTAAATCTAGCTTAGCAAAAAGAGGTTTAGCGTCCTTTTTACGAATACATGCTTTAAACTCCTTGGAAAACTCATTCCGGCTGAATCCAAAACCCGCCAAAACTACCGCCACATTTGTTTCAATTATTTCGGCGGTTGTTAATGTTTTCCACTCTTCGTCAGTTAATGCTTGGGCTTCTTTGTAGGTAAATCTCCGCTCCATGGCCACATTATATATAATTCACTACCGGACAAGGTGTTCCACCTCTTAGGTGGAACAATTCCGTTACGTTAACACATCACATTCTTACTGGCCGCGCTGATCGATCGTCAATTCTTTTCTTGTCATCAAGTATTCTTAAAAGTAAACCCTTTTCTTTCTTACTAATTTCACCTTCCCTCTCTAATTCACGCCACTTATTTTCTAAACCAGCTACTGCTTCCCGTGGCCACCGATCTTCATAATTATGCCTACTACCGCTCCGTTCTACTGCCTCAACTACAAATTCATCTCTCCCCAAAACGCCAGATAACTCTAATAATAAAATCTTGTTCGTGGGGCCGTCGACGACCCCCTTGATCTCTTGCTTCAAATTAAAATCCAATTTTCTCGTTTCATTTAACCCCCGGACTTTTTCCATTAAGTCTCTAAGTTCTTGCGCTGCTAGTTCTTCATCTTGATGAACCGATTGTTTTTCTCTTTCTCTAGCCGATCTGACCCTCTCACTAATCTGCCCTTCTAATTCTAGTACTTGGCCCTCAGTTAGTCCGGATCTCTTAATTAAATCCAATGCTAATTGTTTACCCGCCGCATCCGGTGTAAACCTAAACAACTCCCCCTTCACGCTCTCTTCTCTTCTTATCTGCCTATCCGTAGGAAAATCCAAGCTTACTACTATCTCTCTCTTCAATAACTTCGCCTCTTCCTGGGAAACAATACCCCCCTTCACGCTCAACCCAAGCTTTCGCATTAATTCCACCTTCTCAGGCGCACCCCTGGTCTGAATACCCGTCCCGGAAGCTATTTCCTCTCGAACTTTTTCCCGTTTTCTTTCGATGTCTCCCCGTATTGCCTCAGACCTAAGACTCGAAGCAGAAGTAAACACGTCCTTTATCCTCATCCCGATAGTTCGCCTTTCACCCTCATCCATACAGAGCCATTTAACATCCCATAGGTTTCTCTGTCAAGACAAGACGACTGTGTTTTCCACCTCTTAGGTGGAACATTCCACCCTTATTCCTCCGCATACGATAAAATGAGCGTACGGATAAAATGATAGATGCACATTGTCATTTGCAGGAGTTTGAGAATCCCGGGGAGGTAATAGCGGGATTAGAAGCTGTGATTTGCTGCGGATCTGATTTGGAAAGCTCGAAAAAAGCTGTTGAGATTGCCGAAAAGTTTCCCCAAGTGTTCGCCACTGTTGGATGTTATCCTGATGCGAAAGTTTTTGATGAAAAACTTTTTTTGAAATTATCTCAACACAAAAAAGTGGTTGCGATTGGAGAATGTGGGTTGGACTTTTCACCAGAAACAAGAGAAGAAGAGAAAAGTGATCAGAGAG
>ERZ1292632.3052-Hain-H43-01um-R2-3052-length-13268-cov-14_pt2 | contig 12097 bp, 10 predicted proteins | sample MGYA00564407_ERZ1292632 | MGnify/ENA primary metagenome ERZ1292632 (study PRJEB36523, sample SAMEA6512637) | groundwater metagenome | collected 2019-01-08 | study: AquaDiva: Metagenomics assemblies of 32 groundwater samples
ACAACAAAATCTGCTCCTATTTTTTCTGCATAGGCTTTAATGGTTGGGTGGGTTAGCTTTGCTATGCGTTCATAGGCTAATCCATTAGTAATGGTAACTACGGCAAAATCTGAATATCTTTTATCTGAATTTATAATCATTTTAAACCCTCCTGTAAATAAGAAGGAGTCCATCCCTGAACATAAGTATTATTATAAATAGCAACACTAACGGCTGATCTGCTCAATCCAAAATATCTGGAAGCATCCGCAGCAGATTCAAAAATTTTTACTTTTCCGTCTTTTTCCAATTTGGTGGTTTTTTTGCTAATAGAACCAATATCAAGAGGCATTCCATTTTTTTGATAATAGGGAATGTATTTTTTTATCCTACATTTAGCATAAATTGCTTTAGATACAGCGTGTTTATCTAAATTTAAATATTTAGATGCTTCTCTAGCAGACTCAAAAAAATAACTTTTTCCACTCGGATGCACCAAAATCACAGGCTTATTTTGATGTATCCGTCTATGATCACCCTTTCTTAGCAGCTCAAGATTCTCTGGTCGATCATCATTAACAATTAGGTTTTTGTGATGTATATGGAATCCTTTTGGAATTTGCTTTCCACCAAGAAAATTATATTCATATACCACATGAGACCAGAGAACAAAACCCTTCCTAGTTCGTAATACCCATCGTTCTTGTTTTTTTAAGAATGGGTAGTTTTTAGATTTAAGATAATGTCCATTAATGAACCTTATTGGCTCTCCCTTAGTATGTTTTAATCTTTTTATATTTGTTTTTGCAACTGGTGCTGGATTTTCGCATCCACATTCACATAGTTTCATTTTTTCCTCCCTGTTAAGGTTAATTAGGTGGTGGGAGACGAAACAGGCATCTCCCGCCCTGCAGAGGCATCCACCCGTTCAATTAAATCTCTATTATTTCTTTGTGGTGGTGTAAATAAACAGTTCCTATCTTTTTTCCATCGCATTTGGGAGGGCTATTTGTGGAACATTTTCCTTCTGAAGAAAAGTAAAGACGTAAATTATCTTCTTCACCCTCCTCGAAGGTTTTTCTAATTAGAGGATATCTGCTCTTCCTGATATGCTGAACATCATCAATTACTATTATCCCACCAGTAGCCATCTTAGGAATAAACCAAGAAAGCTCCTGTTCAACAGTTTCTTCTACATGTTCACCATCCAGATACACGAAAGCAAAAGGCTTCTCATTGATCTGCTCCCCCTCAATCCAACATCCAGGAAATTCCCATAGACACATCCAATTCCTACTATGAAAGCGATAGTGAATATGTGTCAGACCAAACTCGTTGGAGAACGACGATAGCATGGCCATTGCCTTTCTGTATTTATCTTCCCCAGTTGGAGGATACCAGGGGATATTAGTCGTTCCGGGTGGAGCAGGATCAAGATATTCTTCTGGTCCAGATCTATATAAACATCCAAAAGGGTCCACGGTGATAAGCGGACGGGGGATTCCGGATTCTTTAATGGCTTGAAGAAAAAGGAGAGCAGACCCTCCGGCACGGGTTCCAATCTCTATAAACGGCAGACCTTGAGGGAGCTTACAAGCAATCTCTTTTGCCTGAGCAAAAAGATAATCCAACCCCTCGGCATGATCCGAATTGGCTTTACAAAGACTGAGCAGCATGTTGTTTGTCCCTTTATAAGGGAGAGGGGAGTCTATCAGACCCCCCTGCTCAATGTTTATTGTACCCCCACCACCACAACCCCGGTCGGAGGAGCAGGAACTGAGTTAGGAGTAGTTGCAGATACTTCCGCTGTCTTTGCGCTCTCTACTCCAGTAGGATTACGTGCTGTCATAGCAACGTAATAGGTAGTGTTGTCAGCAAGACCGCTGATTTGTTTTTCCAGGATAGTAGGGTTTCCAGCATCCATAGGAGAGCCAACACCATTGTAAACTCCAGGAGAGGTTCCCCAATAAATATTGTATCCAGCTAAATTCGGCCCAAGACTTGCATTCCAATTTACTCTAATTCCCGCCATTTTGTTTCTCCTTTTATTATTTAAGCTATAGTTCCAACTACTGCTACCGGGGAAGACCTATTTGTCGTGGTCCAATCCCCAAGTTCGCCGTTTGTGTTCTGTCCCCAGGTCCACGTTGACCCGTCTGTCTTTCTTGCCATCGAGTGGTTTGTTCCACCCGCCAAGGCAATAAATGAATGGCCACCAACAACTGAGACCGGGCTACTTTTGTTTGAAGCTGTAAGGTCTCCTAATTTCCCCGCAGATCCGTGCCCCCAAGTCCAGGCTGTCCCATCAGATTTCAAACATAAACTATGGGCTGATCCGGTAAAAATATCTGTGAATGAATGCCCCCCAACAACCGAAACCGGGCTACTTTTGTTCGCAGTTGAATTATTCCCTAGCTCTCCATTGTAACTTCTTCCCCAAGCCCAAACATTGCCGTCAGACTTCAGACCCAAGCAGTGATCGTGTCCAGGAGATATTTTTATGAACGAGTGTGTTCCAACAACCGAAACCGGGCTGCTCTTTCCTGTAGCTGTAAAGTCTCCTAGTTTTCCACTACTTCCAGCCCCCCAGCACCACACTGACCCATCTAATTTTAAACCGACTGTGTAATTTCCACCACACCGGATTTCAATAAATGAGTGTGTACCAACAACCGAAACCGGGCTACTTTTATTTGAAAGAGAATTATCTCCTAACTGTCCGCTTGTGTTTAACCCCCAAGCCCATACTGATCCGTCTGATTTTAAACCAGCAGAGTGATTATTCCCAGCCGATATATCTGTGAATAAATGTCCACCAACAGCCGAAACCGGACTGCTTCTAATGGTAGCTGTATTATCTCCAACTTCACCCTGTGTGTTTGTTCCCCAACCCCAAACACTATTATCAGATTTCAGGCCTATGCCATGTACATTCCCGCCAGAAATGGCAGTGAATAAATGGGCTCCAACAACCGAAACCGGGCTACTTTTATTTGAAAGAGAATTATCTCCTAATTGTCCTGATACTCCATCACCCCAAGCCCAAGGATCACCGACTGCTTTAAGTGCATAGCATGTGGTTCCTCTCATATCAAATTATATCCATATTCTTTTGCGGTTTGTACCAATCTTTCTGCAATCTTTTCATCCTGCTGTATAAGAGACGAAAGCTTGACAGGCTTCCCTCCCCATGAATTTATCTTTTTTGAAAGAGCATGGCCCCCCTGTTCCAGAAGCATATCAATATTTTCAACTTGATAGCGCCAAGACGAATGCCTCTCGATTAACTTATTCCATTCTACCCAAGCGAGAGCCCACTGAGACAAAGTTGGTATGTAAGCTGGAACATAAATAAAGTTACGCATAAAATCTAATACTTCCTCAGATAGCATTTGGGCAGAACCCAAAACATCCAGAGGATTCCGGGTTTGGTGAAAGACTTGCCTAAAACGACCCACATTTATTAAGGCAATATGAATCCATGACACGCAACCATCGCGCCCCAAACGCTCATGCTCAATATCTATCCCACTGTTTCTCAATAACTGAGTCATATATGTGGTCCCGCTTCTAGGGAAAGATCCGAAAAGGATCATATCGTCACTGTCTGTTCTGGCTATTTCCTCTATAGCAAACTCTATTTCAATCATCCAATACCCTTAATAAATTGTCTATTAGCTAATCCCCCACATCCACACCGGCAAGCTGACACGTTTACCTCACCAAAAAGGGGTGAAACCACTACATAATCTAAGCCGAAAGGCCAATTGCCATTACAGGGCTACTTTTACTTGTAGCAGTTCCGTCCCCAAGCTGTCCGACAGTACCTGCTCCCCATGCCCATACCTCTCCAGGAAGCTTTCTACCAAAAGATATACTATTTTCTGCTGTGATTGAAGCAAAGTTATGAGCCCCTACGACAGAGATGGGAGAGGACCTTATTGTAAGGGTTTGATCCCCAAGCTCCCCAGCACTGTTATATCCCCAAGCCCAACAGAATCCATCCTGCTTCAAAGCCAAAGCATGGGTTGCTCCACCAGAAACTTGGATAAAAGAGTGACCCCCCACTACCAAAATAGGAGAAGATTTTGAGTTGAAAGTAAGATCACCCAACTCTCCCTCTGCATTGTAACCCCAAGACCAGACTTGTCCATTAGCTTTACGTGCATAAGAAGAATAATTACCACCAGATATTTGAATAAAAGAATGTCCCCCAACAACACTGACGGGAGACGATCTGTCGGTTACAGTAAAATCTCCTAACTGTCCAACGCCAGCTGCTGCTGTATTCATCCCCCAGGCCCAAACAGATCCGTCTACTTTTCTACCTAGTGAATGATATCCCCCCGCCGCAATCTCAATAAAAGAATGAGCACCTACTACGGAGACAGGAGAGGACTTGTTGGCCACAGTTTGATCCCCAAGCTGCCCTTCACTCCCACTTCCTCCTGCTGCATCTGCCTCATTTGCTCCCCAAGCCCAACAGCTTCCATCTGCCTTTAGAGCAAGAACATGAATCCTACCAGCTATAATGTCTATGAAGCTATGTGCCCCGACCACAGAAACCGGAGAGGATTTATCAGTTGTAGTAAGGTTGCCAAGAATCCCAAAGTCTCCTTCACCCCAAGTCCAAACTGTTCCATCTGTTTTTAGCCCAACCATTGTTGCAAGGCTGGCTGTTATTTTCTTAAAAATGTGGCCCCCAACTATATTAACCGGAGAGGAACGATTTGTGATAGTCTGATCCCCTATCTGGCCAGATGAGTTCAGGCCCCAAACCCAACAGGCTCCAGTTGGTCTTAATGCTGCTCCTCCTTGAAACTCTCCAGCCATCTTACTTTCCTCTATGAAGCCCTTCTCATTTCGGATTCCAATCCCCAAGCAATACCCTGCCCAGTTTGTATGGCATCCATAGGAGAATTTATAGTGGCATTAACCGTGACAGGGGCGTTAACATTATTTCCACCAGGAAAAAATCTTCCAGGAATAGATTGAAATAAATCCCCTCCAGACTTTCTACCCATAATGCCTCTAGTAATTCTTTCTTCTTGACTAGATAAAGCCTTAATAAAAGGTTCAAGTCCAAGAATCTTTGGTTCTACTGCCTTAAAAGCAGCTTGAATTTGAGTACCAAAATCTTGTTCGCTTATCTTCCCTTTTGCAAATCTTCTAGTGAGTTTTTCTGTCAACTTAAAAAAAGGTTCTAGCAACGTATCCAGAACAGCACCTTTCAATATTCCAGCAATAAAGCCTTCCCTTACAAAATCAGCTATTCCTGTTTTAACTCCTCGTAGAAAGTTTCTCCATCCAGAAGAAGATGAAGAAGCAGCAAATGCTGAAGATAAAGAATTTTCAAATATACTTTTTATCTTCTTAGCCATCTCTTCAGCTTTATCAGCAAGTTCTTTAGCCTTCTCAGCCTCATCTGCTGCTTTCTTTTCTAAAGCCGTTGATGTGCCGGTAATAAGAAGACTTATTCTTTGTCCAATATTGGCTAGTATTTCTACCGGCCCTTGTAAAGCCTCAATAAGAGGGGCAACAAAATTATAAGCTTCTTCCATTTGTTGAGCAAAACCTGACTCACCAATAATTCCCTCTGCAAAGTCTTTTGATACTTGTGCTATCTTTTCAAAAAAGGGAGCTAAAGCCTTTGTAAATTGAGATCCTTCTAAAAGCCCGGAAATCATTCCTTCTTGGACTGCTTTTACAAGCCCTGTTTTCAAAGTCTTAAAGAAGTTTATTACTCCAGTCGCAGCATCATCAGATTCAAATGCTGCTTTCAGAGCATCACCAAGAACACTTCTAAGCCTTTCCGCCATTTGTTTTATATCTTCTAACATCTTCTGAGGAATCCCAGTGGTAAAACCTAATGCTTTAAAAAAGTTTGTACCACTAGGATGAGCAGTACCAAAAGCACCCATCCCAAAGCCCATTTTTTGTAAGCGCTCTAGTTGAGGCCAAAGCTCCCCAGCTACCCATTGTTTTATCTCAGCCCGAACCGGGTCTTTCTCCTTTTTCTTTCCTCCGAAAAGTCCTGATATACCACCAAGAATCCCACCAGCAACGGCTCCAATAGCTGTACCAATTCCCGGAACCACAGAACCTATCATAGCTCCAGTAGCAGCACCAGTACCAGCCCCACTAATTACCCTACCTGCCGTTCCAGGAATAAACTGACCTAATATAGAGGCAGCCATCAAAGCTGGACCACCAAACTTGCTTAGTGTTCCTGGTCCAGCAGCTTGAGCTGGTCCCAGGGGTCCCCCAGCTTCACCAATTTTGGGTAGTAATATACCAGAACCAGGTGCATTTGGTGTCCCTTCAGGAACCATTTTTATACCCGATATAGGTGAAGTTCCAGCAGCAGCTCCTTTTCTTCCTAAACCGACAGCACCAAGTATAGAAGAAACAAAACTCTGGCCCCTACCGCCTGATGTTGTCTCTTTAGTACCTCCTCCTAAACCAACAGCTCCCAATATGGACGATAAAATACCACCGCCCCCACCTTTTCCTTCTCCTCTTGAACCTATTGCACCCCGAATAGATTCAACAATATCTTCTGCAAGGAACCTTATTAAAATATTTCTGATACTCTTAGCAAGTCCTGTAAAAAAAGCCAGGATTGGGTTTTCTGTTCCCTCAATAGCACTTACAAAATTATCTCCAATAGCCTGACTGGCTTCTTGCCATACATTTACACTTAAAGAAGACAATTCTTGTTGAAGTTCAAGAACCCTACGTCCTGCTTCTCTTCCTATATCAGTCTCTCCAACAAGCTCTTTGATTTTGGTTTGCTTATCAATTTCCTGGTTCAATAAATTAATTAGTTCTCTTTTACCCATGCCCTGAGAAGCATCAAATCTAGCTTGTTCTAACTTAGCCTGAAAATTCTCTTCAATTTTATCTGCTATTACATCCTCTCTGACTACAGCATCCTCATCAATCTTATCTAAAAGAGATTTTCTTTCCGCAATAAGAGAGTTTAGTTTTGTTTGATACTCAAGTTTCTCTCTTTCTGCCATTGGAGCTGTAACCGCTGCTTCATACTTTTTAATCTCTTCTTCAAGAAGATCAATAGTTGCCCCAGGACCAGCTATACCCATAGCTGTCAATGCTTCTAATTTACTTCGCCTTGCCTCAAATACAGCATCCCAATCATCAGAAACTCTATCAGCTAATTCCTGACCTCTCTCTAACTCTTTTTCCTGAAACTGACGAGAAGAATCATCTATAGCTTTCTGGGTATTAAATATTTCTTTTTGTTTCTTTGCTTCTTCATCTTTTCTTATAGCATCAATTAAATCAGCATTTCCCTTAGCCTTTGCAATCTCTGCATCTCTCTCTTCATCCATTACCGCCATACGTTCTATAGAAGCTTGTAAAAATGCAGCTTTTGCCTCTTCAGAAGCCCCTAAAGTTTCTGTTGGCATTTCTTTTAAAGATCGTAAAGTTTCCAACGCTTGACGACGAAGAGATGCGGCTCTCTCTGCTGCTGCTGCTAATGCTGCATTCTTTTCTGCTTCTGTTTCTTCTTTAGGACGTGGAGGTTTAAGAGTAGCAGTAAGGGGACCTAAAGTTAATTTACCGCCTTCTCCAGGAACTAATGACCCTGCTCCTGTCCCCAGTTTTCCTTCTTTAGCTAAAAGTCTAAGTTGTTCTTCTGATTTCTCTGGGAAAACCCCTCTTAATTGTTTTACCTGCTCTTCAACTTTAGAAGCAATAACACCTTTCATAGGAGATTCAGTAGGAAGAGTCTGTTTAAAAAACCCAAGGGCTTTTCCTTCCTGAATAATCTTATTTTTAATTTCATTCCAATGTTTATATATTTCCATACTAATAAAAGTTAAAGCCCCAAGAATAATACTAATTATTCCTCCCCATCCTCCAGTAAGAGTAGTTTTTAATAACTTTACAACAACAATTAATCCTTTTATTCCTAGAGTTATTGCAAGAATCTGTGCAACAACACTAACCATCCCTATTACACTAACAAAATTACTTAACCCCGAAACTGCCCCCAGCATAACTTTAATATTGCCTAATACATCTTCAATGGCATCTGATATTTGTCTGAAAAAAGTTAATATTGTCTCCCCACCCTTAGGAGTAGAAAGGGCTTGCGATATAACCATAAGATTGGATTTTACATATTCAAATAATGGCCTAAACCCTTCTCCTAAAACAGCACTCAATCTATCTTTAAGAGTACTTATTGCAACATCCCAAAGCCCCCCCTGTCGTTTTGCAAGTTCTTCCAAAGGCTGAGTAATCTTAATAAGCTCTGGTATTAGTTTTCCAGTCTCTCTTAAACTCCTCAAAGCAGGATTATCAATTCCAAGTCCAGTAAAAAATGGCTGGACTCTGGTTTGCCCTGGATGCATTCTTCCTTCAATAACAGCTCTAATCTCTTCAGGGGCTTGTATCTGAGGAATCATTCGTTGTTGAAGCAAAAGAGAAAATCTTTTGCTGAGCAGTGTTAAATTTTCTATGGTGGCCCCTGGGAGAGTACCAGCTACTGCCTGAATTTGTTGATAAATGTTAATTAACTCAGGAAGGGTCGCTATTGTCTCAACATTTATTTTCTGTAATCTTTTTACAGCATCTTCTGCCATACCAAGAGATTTTCCAAAAGCAGCTCCCTCACTAGCAGCTCTACCAAAAGCATCTTTGAAATCATAAGCCCCAGAAATCAAGGAAGCAATTCCCATCCGAGAATTTTCCATGATTTTATTAAATTCAAATGCTTGCGATATCATTGCTTGGAAGCCTTCAATTACCTTAAAAATAACGAAGGCACCAACCATTCTTTGTATCATACCAGTCAATCGAGTTATTGCCTGACTGGTATCATCTGTTGATTTAGTAAGAAGATTCTGCTGATCTTTGGCTTGCTTTATTTTCTCATTATAAAGATTTTGTGTTGCAGTTAAAGCACTTAATGAATCCCCCCTTCTTTTACCAACAATAAGAGCTGTTCTTCCTTCTAACTCAAGCGCACCTACATTGTTTCCTTGCAACTTTAAAAGTTGACTTCTCAGGCCCGAAATACGCGCTATACTTCGAGTTTCTGCTGCATCTATTTTAGTTTGACGTTCTGCTTGCTTTGCTACAGTCTGTTCAGCTTTTGCATCAAATTTACTTCTTATTAAACCAAGTTCTTCTAAACTTGATCCTTGTGCTCTAGCAGCAGAAAGAGCTGCTTGTTTTTCTGCTTCAATTGCCTCTAGGCTTCTTCCTTGAAAAGCTAAAATTTTAGCTCTTAGTCCTGAAATTCTTCCTTGCAAAGCTTCTTGAGAAAGAACTGACTGCTGACGTGTTACTGCTTCCTCTCTTATACCTTTTTGAGTTCTCTCTTGGTACAGATCTTTAGTAGCTCCTAAACGTTCAATTGATGCTTTAGTTCTGACAGCAGCCATTTCTGCTGCTTCACCTTCCAACTTCGAAGCCTCAATATTTCGTTCTTGGACTCTTAAAAGTTTTGCCCTAAGACCTAAAATTAACTCTGCTTCTCTACTTCCCCCTCCACCTTCTCCTCTACTACCACCTCTTCCGCCCCCCCCTCCTCCTGAAGAAGTAAGACCTCCTCCTAAACTCTTAACAGATGCTTCAACCCTCCCAATATAACGAGATGCATCTTCAGAGAATTGTTTCACTCTTCTCGTTGCCGTATCCATGGCATTGAGAAACGTTTTGATATCAGCTTGGACGCCGACCGCTAAACGTCCGAGATCTTCTTCCACTTACTTTTCCACTCCTATTTACTCTGGGGAAAGAAGACTAACTCAAAGGTCTTTCATTGGAAATTTCTTCCGTTTAGCCCTATCAAAAGCATTAGAGTCTTCTGAAAGGTCAAAATTCTTAGTTTCTTTTTGATCTGATCTTGAAGGTGCAGAAGGATTTCCAAAAGCTTTATCTATTGCTTCAATCTTCATTTTTTTCCTAATAAAAAAAGCTCTTAGAATTCTTTTTAATTGACCGGTAGTTAAACTGAGAATATCATCCAGGCTCCAATGGTACTCATGGGCAAGCATGTCAACTATTGGCGCAATTACACCTTTGGCCGGTTCGGAAGAGCCTTTTCCTTCCAATTCAGGAAGGAGTGACTCAATTTCAATCTCCTTCCGTAGAAAAAAGGGATAAGCACCTTTACAATTTCATTCAAATCAAGATTTTCTTTAACCCACTCAGAATCTTTTTTCAAAATCTCAGAGACTATCATTGTTATTTGATCTGGGGCCTCTTCACAAACAAAATTTAAGATTTTAAGCATTTCATCAGAAGACAAATTTCTAAAATCTAAAGGAATCCCAGAAGGTCCAATACCAAGAATAAAGTCTTGGGGAAGCTTTTTTAAAAGATCCCCCAAGGCTTTCAAAATCTTCATTTCTGCGGCCCAACCCACTCTTGGAAGATTAAAAGTCTCCCCTGTAATGGTTGTTACCTGAAATGTAGTCTTATTGAACTCTTCGATTTCGGCAACGATTTCAGCTTCATTACTAAGCTCCTCGACGAAACTATCTGCCATGATAAGAATCTCCTAAGATGTTTTTTTACCTCAAAAAATGACAACCATCCACCAGAAACGAAGTTAGACCACCCATTTAATCCCCTATTAAACCCACCTAATCCTTTAAATTTTGAAAGATAATCTAAAGGAGGTAGGTAAGTACCTGTTTCTACTGTTTCTTACGCTCAATTTCAAAAAGTCGTCTATCTTCTCCTGTACTATTTCCCGCCCAATCTGTAGTTGCATCATGAGCTTCAAATTCCCAGGGAAACTCCTGCACGCCTTCCCCAAACGTAATAACCTGAGAACCACTTCCTGTTACTTTCCAGAGTTTAATATTGATTGTATGACCTGCTTTAGTCCGGTGTCTGAAAAGCAAAGCATACTTGTCAAAGCTAAGCTCTCCTCCAAGCTCAAAATTTTCAAGTGCTGCCGTATGAACAGTAATTCCAGCACCTAGAACCCTAGAAATATTACTTAAGTTCCATTCTAGAGCCGTAATTGAAAACATAACATCTTCTTTTGTTGCTATGGCTTCAATCAAATGAAGAGGTGAACCAGTAAAAACCTTCTCTTTATTACGAGTAACCGTTAATACAGCCCCAGCACGTGTAGCCCCTACATCTATTGTAGGGGTGGCACCAGTAGGGCCAAGATAGAGAATACCTCCTCCCACCGATAAATTGTCAACGTCATATACAGGCATATTATACACAACTATTCTCCTTTATAGCCTACTAAAATCTTTGAAAACACAAGGATAAATCAACCTTACCACCCCTTTCTTAGACCCAAGAAAACTGGAAACTATGACAAACACAAAATAATTATTTTGGGTTTCGCTGACAATATGCACCACAAATACTGGTAATTCTCCTTTTTTCTCTCATAGAAAAATTTTTAATAGTGATATTATTAAGCTAACATTTTTGAATTACTTAATAATATTCTTCCAATGCAGTTGTTAGTGACAATTTTATAAAAATGCTCCATCCAATATTCTCTATTTACATTGACCTTTATATTACAAGAGACGCACAAAGTTATTCTATTCCAAAAAACATGATTTTTCTTGTCATAATCTATATGGTGAGCTGTAAATTTTATTTTCCCCTTCTCCCAAACTTCACCACACTCTTGACAACTATAATTATCTCTGATTCTGACTCTTTCTTTTAATTTCTCAGTATTTCCTGGTCCATAAGGCTTATGAGCAATTCCTCCTTGCCATAAAGGATGATTTTCTCCAGTCTTTGCAATAGACTTTTTTCTTCTGGTTTCTCCAGAACAATTTTCTACACTATTTCCAATAGAAATTTTTCTTTTAGTTTCTTCTGAAACAGGATGACCAATATGAGCCAAAGAGTTTTTTCTTTTATGCTCTTCAGAATGTTTCTTACCTTTATTGGCAGCCAATAACTTAGCTCTGTTTTCCTCAGAAACTGAATGACCAACCTTTGAAGCAGAAATTTTAGCTTTAGTTTCTTCAGAAAAAACTCTACCCTTTTCTGAAAGAGAAATTTTAGCTTTATGTTCTTCAGATAAAACCTTACCTGTCTGAGCAGCAGACATTTTGGCTTTAGCTTCCTCAGAACGAATTTTCCCAGTATT
>ERZ1292632.3447-Hain-H43-01um-R2-3447-length-12095-cov-6_pt1 | contig 12095 bp, 17 predicted proteins | sample MGYA00564407_ERZ1292632 | MGnify/ENA primary metagenome ERZ1292632 (study PRJEB36523, sample SAMEA6512637) | groundwater metagenome | collected 2019-01-08 | study: AquaDiva: Metagenomics assemblies of 32 groundwater samples
ATACGCGAAACTCTTACCTGCGGATTTTCTCCGTGTATCACTCATTTTTGCCCTTTGGCAGAATGATCTTTTGAAGATGTTCCCGCATATAGCTAGATTTTACATGAGCAGCAGACTAATGTCTACTCATGTTTTCTGTTTGTTGCCTTCGTGGTCCCCCAACGGTCCAGAGCTGGACATTCCATAGGACTGATGTCCTCGATAAGATCAGTCAAGTCCTCACGGAGTCCAATGGCCTCGTAGGATTGGAAGGCAGCAGCATTGGTAATTGCCATTGATATATTCTCCTATTCGATGTTGGTTATCTTGGTTCTCTCATGCGATGAAGAACCCATGCTACTTCCGAGTCCATCATCTTCCCGTCGTACCTTACGTTCCTTTCCTTTTCCCGCACCGCACGTCTCAGTTCGCGGTCCATCTTCCTCCATTCCTTTTTCGGATCTACCTCCGGGGGAGTCCCACCGGGAGACTCGACGTGAGCCTGTGCCTTGGAGACTTCCTTGGATTGGATGATCCTTTCAAGGTCTTTCGGATCTATGCGTACCGGTGCAGGCTCCTTGGGGGGCGGTATAGGTTGCGCCTCCAGTTTCTTCGCCTGATAAGTCGCCTTGAACCGGTCATAGGTATCGTTGAACACTTTGTGGTTGGTCGCCAGGATATCCGCTTCATAGGAAGGAAGGGTCACGGCCCATTCCGCCATGAGATGCTGGATTTCCCTGAACTCCGGCTCCTGCTCCCGGATGCGGTACTTGATGATATCTTCATCGGAAGGTCTTGGGGCCGTTTTGGGTGCTTCAATCGCTCCGGCCTCCACTTGATCGGAGAGCCATTGCTTGAACTCCGGCTTCTCGATGATTGGCAGGAAGGGTTCGATTTTACGACGTTCCTCCGCCAGAGCCATCGTTTTCCGCTGGTAGTCCTCGGCCATCTGGAGCCTTGCGACCAACTGCTCTTGGGTAAGTTCCTGTTCAAGTTCCTCACCCTGTACTTTCAGTTTAAACTTATGCTTCTCCGGTTTCTGAGGCTCGGGCGGAGGCTCCTGCGCTACCGGAGGAGGTTCTTTTACCTCTTCCGTTTTGACAGGCTTCGCCTCTTCCTTCGGTTCCTCTTGCTCTTCCGGCTCGTTGTCGGTTGGTTCGGGAAGCCGTCCTCCCCGATACCTCTCGACGACCACTCCGTCGATAAGAAGGTTTCCTTGACTATCCCTTCCCCAAGTAAAGTCGCCTTTCTTTTCCTCGGTCCCTTTCTGGGTTGCCGTTTCAGGCATTGTGTCCTCCGTATTTTTTAGCCTCTTGGATTGCGAAGTCCAATTCGAACTTCGCTTTATCCGCGACTACTTTCGCGTCATGCGGATACGCGGTGTTTTTCGTCTTCCACAACGCTTTTTCATACTTCTCCAAGCTGTCCAGAACTTTTTGAAGAAGCAAAAGATGCGTCCCCATCGAATACTGCTGTTTTACTTTAGGCTCCAAGAAGTCCTCCTAAGAATCCCTTCTTTTCCAATTCGAGGAGTTTCCGGTACTCTTTCGCGGAGAGTTCACCGTCTTCTACGAACTGGTTCAGGGATTGGTTGAGCTTTCTTAGCAGGGTAAGCATGGCATATACCCTGTCCCGTGCCACGGTATCGTTCAAGGGGATGGTATCCACCAACTCCAGGAGTTTATCCTGGGAGTCCTTGAACCATGCCTCCAGCACCGGGTTGGATAAAAGCGTTTTGGAGTCCAGCCCCCGTTGGGTTGACTGTCGCAGTTGCTCCTGCGTTTGTTCCAGCGATGCTGCCCATTGTTGCTCCGCCGTTGCCTCCACTCATGCCTCCCATCATCTGCATCATCTGTTCGTTGCCTTGTTCTGCCTCCTGCTGGAACATCAGGGGCAGGAACCTATCGGAATTTTTATAGCCCATCGCTTTCACGATCTCTTTCAGGATCGTAGGTATGTTGTTCGCGTCGAGTACTGGTATCCCTCCCGCCTGCAACTGGCCGAGGACTGCCAGAAGTTGCTGCATGTTGATTATGGTTTGCTGCCGGGATTGTGCGCCCATAACCACGTTCAAGGACAGGTCCATCTTCCCTTCCAAGTCGTCCGGGGAGACAACCAGGAACTTGCGTTCTGATAGGCGAATCGCCACATCCTTGGTTAAGAACTTCTTGTTCATCAGAACCATGCCCCGGAATAGCGGCGCAAGCCCCGAGGCGATGATCTTCGCTATCATGCGGACACGCTGCGAGGCTTGATTGATCGCCGCCAACTGACCTGTGGCGGTCTCATTGTATTGGTCGCCTACTCCCTTTGCCGACTTGGTTACGCCTGTCCTTTGCTCCCCGAGTTGGGTCGCGTACTCCAAAACCGTGAAAGTTACCGGATTCAAGGGAACCACCGGGAGTTCCTGTATTGCATCCCTCGGTGATACCCCGGCTTTCACCCTTATGGGTGCACCGGGGATGTTCATCAAGAGGTCCGCCTGGTTCAACTTGGTCGGGTCGTACACTTTCCGGCTGTTATTGCTCTGGGCCATGTTATCGACCATCTGACGAAGGAGGAAGGTGCGTAACCGTTGCAAATCCAGCACCATCTCGGCCAAGGTAACTCCGGAGAACTTGTGCGTATCCTCGATGGGTCTTAAGACAACGAACGGAGGACGCCCGTAGGGATTCTCGACGTTGCGGATGATGACGCTTCCCACCAAGGTGATGATCCGGCCCTCTAATATTCCATCCCCGTCCGTATCCAGTTGGATATAGCACTCGTACAGGAGAAGTTCCCTGCGTGCCGGGTCGCCCGAAGGCTCCTCATCCCGAGAAAGATTATCGGTTGAATAGATGGTTTCCTCTGTAAGGTCCGCAGACCTCTCCGAACCTCCCTGATTCTGCTCGATTGCCTTCTCCACATTCTCGTAATAGCCCGTTTTCCCGAGTCGGCGCAAGTAATCCGCAGTACAACGCTTCCGGTGAGAGACGAATTGGGCGTCGTCGATGGTTTTCGCGTTCGGATGGCGAAGGAATTCATGCGGAGGGATGATATGGAACTTTGGACCGTCGAACTCGATGAGCGTTCTTACCGCATCCACGTTGTATCCAAAACCAGTCTCGGTAACGCCGGTAATGGATACGGTCGGTTGGTTCGCCATATACGAAAGTTCCTCTACCGACAGCCCCTCGAACGACTTTGATTCCTGTTTAACCGCCTTTTCCCAACCGTATTTCAGTATCCCTCCGGGTTTATAGAGGAGACAGTCCTTGATCGCCTGCCGAAGAAGGGTTTCCCCGTCGTTCTGCCGCCAGAATTGATACCGTACCAGTTCCGACATGGATTCTGCTGCGTATTCATCCTCCGGACCTACGGGAGTGAACTCCGGGGTACCGTTTTCGGGGGAGAATATATCCATTAAGGCTGGCAGAAGCCACTCCACCGTCTCGAATACGTCCGAGGAGACAATTTGCGATCTTCCTACTACCTCGTTCCCCATTGTTTTGGCGCGGTAATACTCATACGCCTTGGCATTCTCCAAGGATTCCGTCTCTTGGATCTCTTCCGCTGCGTCTATATCCTCACGGCAGCGGGCGTAAATCTCGTCTTTGGTGAGTTTCTTCGGTTTTTCAAGCATCTGTAGATCCCCTATCCACAAATTCTATACATGTCTCTTGATATTTCCGGTAATATTTATCGAAGTGCCACTTGCGTTCGGCTGCTCTTTGCACAGGAGTCAACCGCGCCCATATTGCATCACCACGGACAATATCCTTCCAGTGTCTATTTGCCGTGGTTGCGTGTTCATCTTCTGTATCTTTCCAGTCATCTAAACTGAGCATTTACTTCCCCTTGTTATGCCACTGAAGCACGTAGGTATCCTTGTAATCGCAGATCAATACCCCGTACCTGGTTTTTACCTCGTTTCGTATACCGTCCGCCTCCTCGTACCGCTTCTCCCGCCTAAGGAGCAGACGTTCCTGGGCCAGAAGTTCCGCCTCCCTGCCGTATCTCCATCCGTACTTCGACCTGTTTTCAAGCATTGAATTACCTTTTCTCGTCAGTGAATTCTATCGAATCAGGGTCAAATATATCTTCCGAACAAGATGCGCAGTAAAACATATCATCGGCATCGTCGTATAGAACTTCTGATGTTCCGCAATCAGGGCATTCCCAATAACCTTCAGGCACCCACCACCCCCTCGATTTTAAGAGGCTGTGTCCATTCCCTCGGGTTGAAGTCCGCGTAACCGAACAGGTCTAAGGCGCAATACTGCAACGCATCGTGGCAATTCGACACAAGTACGCCATCTGCGAAGAAACAATGGGCGTCCTCAACAGTAATGTCGTATACCCATGACGGGTAATTGTGGATGTTAAGCTTTTTTACCTTCAGAGCGCCTATTCCTTTGTTGACAAACCATCGAGCAAAAACCCCTTTTACGCGAAGAACGATACGTCCAATACTCGTTCCCGCAAACCACGCAATTAAATGGTTCCTTCTTCCGACCTTCCCATGTACGCTTCCCGTGTTCCGAGTGCCACTTTCTTCCTTCGGACGATCCGTGCCATTTTTTTGCTTCTCTTTGCGCGGCGAGAATGCCTCGTCCCATTTTCTCAGGTATTTCCCGAATATTCTGTTCAACGTGGTGTTTTGCGTGGCCCGACAATGAAAAGAGACTAAGGTTCTCGATACGGTTATCTGTTCGGTTCCCGTTAAGGTGGTGTATGCAGCATTTGTCTGGTATTTTCCCGTTGTTGTGTTCCCACACAACCCTGTGCAGATAGCGTCCGCCATGTTTGTAATAATCTGACTTGTAATAGCCATTAGGTTTTTTGTAGTACACGATACCCAAGTACTCGAAGATTGTGTGTTTAGACGGTCTGCCCATTCCTTTGCCTCCTTGGTATGGATGCCTACTAAGACATCATTATACCGCAAGGCGTCGGAACGTACAATACTATTATTCGTGTAGAATGGGTGATCTCCCGTGCATCCTATTTCCCCCCCGTTGGATAACACAACACCCAAATGAGTAGAAACGTACCGTTGCATTGTTGCTGTTACCATTTTATATCCTATCGGAGTTGCAACGTAATCCCCTATCTCAAGTTCGTCTATCCGTTTTTCTCCGAACGGAATCTTTACGAGAGTCTCTCCGACCAAACAATGCGAGTACTGGTTCTTATCCGGCCTCTCGCCGAAGGTGCCAGTGTTTCCCCGTTCCGAGTACCTGTACCCACCGCTGAACCCGTCCACCAACCGTCTGCATCTTGGGTCGATGAGCAGATGTGGGCGACCCTTGTATGACCTGGTGAGTTTCCTCGCTACCGCTTCCCGACGCGGGATGAACTCGTTGGTCGGTGCCTCACGGCAATAGATCCCCTTCCCGGCCAGAATGTCCATGCAGGACTTTTCATCGGTCTGGGAGCGACTTCGTCCGGCGGGGTCGCCCACATCCTCGAACGTAAAATGGTTGAAATGCTGGTTCGAATAGTCGGATACTGCGTCTCCGAACTCATCGATGCCCATATCGTCCGAGTACAGTTCCCGGAGGATGTTCCACGTACCCTCTAGCGTAACCTGCGTGAAGAGACAGGCCGGGGTAAGTCCGAAGTCCCAACCCCGATGGATCGGCAGGCCCTGTATCGGCTCCAGGTGGTTCTTCGACACATGGAAGTCGAAGTTGAACTCCTGCCCGTAGACCGGTTTGCCGCTGAAGATCGCTCCCCACTCGCCCATCACATATCTACGCATGATCTCCGGGCGGTCCCGGTAGATACCTTTAAGCGTATCGTAATACTCTGCATGCAGATACGGGTTCTCGTGGGAGCCTTGCTTCCAGTACACATGGTTTGTCAGAGGATTCATTACATAATCCCGGTAGATCCAATGCTCCGTATCGCATGGGTTCGTGGTGAGGATCGACCGGTAATGCTCCTGCGGTGTGCCTGCCGGGAAAGACATACGCCCTTCCAGGATGAGTTTCACGTCCTGGGAGACTTCCTGCGCCTCATCTATCCAGAAAGACGTTATCTCCACCCCTCGGAATTTCTCGATATCCTCCGGGGTATCCGCAGACCTGAACAGCACTTCCCAAGTATTTCCCAAGGCAGTGGGCATGGAAAACGTCAAGTCCGCCTCGCTGTACTTCCCCGCCTCCTTGGGCACCCACTCGAAGAACGTCTTGATTACCGAGTCTTTCAGCATCCTGTACGTCTTCCGGACGCAGATGGTACGTACATCCTTCGGCATGACCATTGCATTCCGCCACAGTTCGATCACCGCCGCCACAGACTTGCCCGACCGGAACGGTCCCACGATAAGCCGGGAGCGGGTCGTGGACAGGTGGAAGGCTTTCAGGGACGGGATGGGCGTGTATTCACGTACCAGGTGTCTCATCTAGGGGCTATCCGGGGTTGCATCCGTCACCGCAATCTCCTGCCTCAAGTCTTTCAGGATCTCCTTGCGGAGAACCACGTGCAGCACGTCCATCTCACCGTGACCCATCGCCTCGGCGCACCTGGCAAGCATCCGCAAGATGCCCCAGTCCTGCACCTCTACGCCGCAATGCTCACGGAACGATCCCACGTTCTTTCCTCCGTTGAAAGTCCTTCTCCCACTGAAGAAGTTGCTCTCTCCACTCGTCCGGGAATCGTACCTTAACCACCCTCCACTCCGGCGGGTAGGAAGGCGGGTGTATATCCAAGAACCTGATGATAGGCAAAAAGTGGGTATCCGGGGCTAAAGTCACACCCCCTTTGCGCCCATCCAGCCTTGCCGCCCAGAACGAGAACGAACTATTCGCGATGATCTTGTGCCTGCAAGCGGACAAGAGAGCCATATCCGTCGCCGGTTCGTTCCCCTCCACCAGGGTCACGGGCAGGTCCGCGTCGATCTTCCCACGCACCATCTCCGGGGAGTCGGTGAACACGTACACCCTTGGGTTATCCAAAGACCTCCGCATGATCGTCAGGCAATCGTGGTAGTAAGCAACCGGAAGCACCAGGCATCCAACATTTGTTGTGTAATCCCCAAGCCGCACGTGCATCCCCACAGACTCGGAAGACCGTATTTCCTCCAGTAATCCCGCACACTTCCCGTTTAACTCAACCAAGGGAGTAAATTGCTTCCGAAGGTCATTTATGACCGGCTCGTGATACCGCCAATCATCCCCCATCAGCGATACGCACAGCCCCGGCTTGTAAACCTCCTTCAAGTACGGAATCAACTCGGGCTTGTAGCAAGATATGTCCTTATCCTGTAAACTCTCCTCTACAGCATCGTACTCTTCAGGAGTCGCCACCCGCTCCGTTATATTCAACCCGCCCATGAAATAAGGCCACTCGTAAGCCCTTCCATCCGGGTACTTCCTCGTACCGAAATCAAACAGATCCAGAACCAACTCCACACCAATATACGCACTCACCGCCCGCCCGAACGAGTACGTGTACAACTGGTTCCCCAAACCCCCCTGAATACGCATGTAAATCAATCGCTACTTCCCTCTACGCTTCTTCTTCTTTCCCCCGCAAGGCATGTAAACCTCCTGCAACAAAACGGATATCTTCTGTAAACCCCACCTTTTTGCTTCAAGACACTTGAACTAACATCCATACGGCTTCGCGGAGGGCCTCCCCCACCCCCACCGTCCTTAGTTCTCAATTACTTTATTGTTATAAACCATCGAACATTACATAATATACATTACCAGACTTTAGGATTGCTTGTATATCAAGTACTTATGTATTTAGTAGAACACGTTATGTAAGGTTGCATCATTTTGTTTTATCTTCTAGTGCTTTTAATTCAACAACCTTTCCTTCGATCTCTTTAACCTTGTTCTCAAGACCATGAACAATAAGACTTACTGAAATACCTGATTCTAAACGTGTTTCCCTTGGTATCCAATCTCGATAGAGCTGAACAACATCCTTGTCGGGTAAATTCCTAATCTTTTCAATTACATCGTCTTGTGTGAACGCCTTCTGCAGGCATCTTTCGAACCATTCTCTTGTTATTCCTCTTTTTTTCTTTGGATTGCCTGGTGTGTAATAACCTTGTGGTTTCATTGCATTATTTCTCTTTTTGATATATTAAGGAAGTTAGTGTACCTTTTTTGGTACAGTTGTTTAATGGGTCGGTGGAAGGTTGAAAGGTTATTGTGTGTCGGCAATTTTCTATCGTCTTGGTTGGCTGTTCGGGTCAGGTTTGAGTTGCTGTTTTCCGTTCTGTGTCCTTTGATTCAATTATATCACAGAATTCGGTTCATAATTAGATAAATTTTTAGGTGAGTGATATTAAAGGACATTTTTTTGGGTGTTTGCGATAAAAAGTTGCCGATTTTCGTTATTTCTTGTAATTACGTGATTTCATTATTCTTTTCAATTCTGTGGATAACCTTCCCCATATGGTACACAATTCCCCTTTTGGGGTATGGTTTTTCCTTATTCGAGTAACCGTTTCGAGTTATCAACAGGGTGATGATATAATCTGCGGCTGTAAGTGCGCGATTCATAACAAACGAGGCAATTGGCACCTGGATTGCATATAATACGGTCAGGAGTGAACACTTGGGAAGGGGGAAGTAAACGATGAGTGACCTTGGCAAGATCGTGTTTTCGGCAGAAGCTGCGAGGGCACACCACCGCGAGGAAATCTTGGATCGTATACGCGAGGAAGAAAAAACGCGTGGCCTTGCACCCATGCGCATCTCCCCGTTGCTCGACTGGATTGACGCAAACATGGCGGGAGAAAACGCAGAAGATGTAGTGGCTAAATTCTTCTACGGTCAGGAGTGAACACCTGGGAGGGGGGGGAAATGGAAATGTTCACAATCGTCACTGGAAACGAGAAGTACAAGGTTGTCGATTTGGATACTGGCGGGGAGACATACTTCGATGAAAAACTGGATGCGTATAAGTTCATGGCGTACATTGTCAACGTGCTCGGCCATCACTACCGCCTTGAGGTAGACAATACGAACCCCGAGAGGAGGGAAGGAAGATGAAAACCGATATCAGGTCTAACGGAAGCAAGTGGGGCTACGAGAAACCGGACAGCATTGAAACTCTAATCGAGGTTATGGGCAAATATGCTCTTGATCCAATGTTCGAAAAGTACGGGGATTTTGGCTATCGCTTAGACGCAGAGAATTGTGGCCAGTGTAAGGAAGATATCGGCAAGTGGCATTTTTTCGGTAATTTCTCCGAGCTGTCCCATGTATTCGACATCATCACCGATGACCCGGACATTATCGACCGATTAAGGGCGGCAATTTCTACCAATAAAAACACCGAGGCATACAGGAGGTGGGCTGAATGAAAACCTGGCCGTTTTTCCTATGGTTTTTGTTCTTGGGTTTGGGCATTACGTTTTTACTGCTCCGCATGTGTCAATTCGCCGGGCGTATATTCGCCGGAATGGGAGGGTAACATGAACTACCACGAATTTCCCGAAAAGTATCCACACTGGTTCCGTGATATTGATAGCCGTTATATGTCTGAATTAATAGAGAGATTATTGAACCAACTCAAACTGGATCTCTCTGAACCTCCTGACAGAAGGAATATGACTCCTGGTCTACGCGAAGCACTCAGATGTGTGGCCGTAACAATGGGTATACTACTTTCGAGCGATCCGGGCGGGATGTCCCAACCGCGCGGAGAAAGGGAGCGAACCGAATATGTAAGACTGAACAAAATTCTCAAGGATAAAGGGAGGTAAGGGAAATGAAGCACACGCCGGGACCGTGGACATTTGATAAGAAGTCAGTTGTTAAGCGTGTTTTCTCAGACTATGGCGGGGGATTACGGAACCTTGGGACGCATATTTGCACGTTGGCGGACGGTCCAGATATAGCCAACGCCCGCCTGATCGCAGCCGCGCCGGAACTGCTGGAGGCTTTGGAGGACGCGGTATCTGTTTTGGTAAAAGAATATGGATTTGAGGCAAGAGATAGCGAATATATCAAGGAACTTAATAGAATAATTGCCAAAGCGAAAGGTTGACAGGTTGCCCCCCTTGCCTTATAATACATAGAAAAGCAAGGGGGCCTATATGAAATCGTGCAGGACATGCGGGGAAATGGTTGAGCCGACAGAGGCGAAACAAAAGAAATATGATTACCAGTGCCGCAGATGCGTATCAAAAGACAATAAAGTACAGTATGTTCGGAGAAAATCATTGGGTTTGCCTGTCAGCGGTAGTAAAAACTGGGATGCCGAGAAAAAGAAAAAATGGTGGGAAGCATATCATGCAGATCCAGAGAAAAAGAAATATAAAGCGGAATTGCAAAGAAAATACAGGAATGATCCTACGTTGAGGCATCGGCACATGGCTCGATGGATGGCACATAGAGCATTGAACAGCGGGAAGATAACAAGAGGTCTTTGTATTGTTTGCGGGAATGCAAATTCACAAATGCACCATGAGGATTACTATAAGCCATTGGAGATAACTTGGTTGTGTCTCCAATGCCATCGGATTTATCACGCCAAAGCGAAGGGGGAATGACATGAAAATTCGGAAAGTAAAATTATGCGGCTGTAAGTGCCCTGTTACGAGAAGAGAAGGATGGATGGTTGTTTGCGGTGTTTCACATCTGGCATATATCTTGGTTTGCATGATATGTTCAAAACAGGAAACAATTAAAATTAAAGGGGACTAACATGGAAAATCCGCATATCTTGAGGAATCTCTGGAAGATCCTGGACGCCGTAGGTCAGATAAGCAATATAACCGATGGTAAGGAATACTGCCCCGCCTGTGAACGGTACGGGGATCACCTGGACACCTGTATGGCCGTGGAGCTGGAAGGTATGAAAGCCCAGAAATGTGGATGTGAATGGATATTAAACCCCTTGTCGGAAATAGGGAAAAACCGCCTATCTCCACTGGACAGAAGACCAGACTATATATCCGCTGGCTGCCCCAAACACGATATGAAAGCCAAGGAAGGGAAGGTGGGGAAATGAATTAAAGCAAAAGACCCATTTCCTGCATGAATCGGATTGGGTCTTTTGCTCCTTATTCATTCTTTTACTGGGTAGCCCCCTATTCTTATTCTTCTCCCTATAGATTTAAGATCCTGCCTCAACTCTTTGCGCTGGTGCCAATAGTAACTTGTAATTGGCCTACCGTCAAGATATTCACGCAATCTTTCTGCTCTTTTATCCCCATGAATCTTTTTACTAATTATAAAATGTCTCTCAAATATTATCCGTAGATCAACCACATAATCAAGAATCGTGTTACCATTTATACTGTATGTACCCAATAACCGATCTGGATCGTATTGGTTTGCCTTTGCCCCAAACACGATAGGGATAAGCCCTCGCACGATGAAATAGTGCCCTCTCGGTGTATGTTCCTTCACCTATTGAAAACCAGGTTGCGCTTGGAGATATATTCCAGTATTTTGCGGCGTTCGTTTTTCAATTCCTCATTCGTCATAATATCGTGATCGTAGATAAAGTCTTTTTCAAGTTCGTCCTTGTATAATCCAACCGTGAATACATAATCAGAGAAAGAGTGGTCTTTCATCTTGAATCCGTATTTCATAGGGTTATTATATATATCCGAACCGGGGAAGGGAACAAAGGTGGATACGTCCACGGCATCCGGTTGGGTGCGTTCGATATAATCAATCATGGTTTGAGCCGTATGGGTGTCCTGACCGGGCAGCCCAATCATCAGGAAAATACGAGTCTTAAGACCGGCTTTACGAGCATTTTCTATCGCGCAATAAGACATTTCGGGGTCTATTTGCTTATTGTTTATCTTGCGTACGTAATCCCTGGGATCTTCGATCCCGAAACCCACCTCGTAGCACCCGGCTTGTTTCATCCGCTCGAAGATGTGGAGTTCCGCGTTATCTATCCTGGTATTTACTCGCCAGAGTATATTGAGATTCGCTTTCTTTACCTCTTCGCAGAAGTTCTCCACCCACGGACGGTTGATCGTCATCGTATCGTCCTGGAACCGGAAGCAATAGACATTGTATTTTTGGATTATATCCTTTATTTCGCTAATTACATTAGAAACAGATCGGTAACGTAAACGCCTACCCCACATTGATTTAGAGGAACAGAAGGAACAGTCGTAGGCACATCCACGGGAGATCATC
>ERZ1292632.3448-Hain-H43-01um-R2-3448-length-12093-cov-4_pt1 | contig 12093 bp, 10 predicted proteins | sample MGYA00564407_ERZ1292632 | MGnify/ENA primary metagenome ERZ1292632 (study PRJEB36523, sample SAMEA6512637) | groundwater metagenome | collected 2019-01-08 | study: AquaDiva: Metagenomics assemblies of 32 groundwater samples
GCGGCATTTACCGGCAGTCCGACCTATATCAGATTCGGCCGCGAAAAATCACCGGTTTTTACAACCAAAGACACACCGTTTGAGATTGGGAGAGCAATTGTGCTTAGGGATAGCCCCTCGGGTTCCTCGGGGCAATTATTGCCACAAGTGGCAATAATTGGCTGCGGGATGCTACTCCACAATGCTCTTGTTGCCGCCGAGGAATTATCAAAAGAGGGAATTGAGTGCGTGGTTATCAATTCGCATACTATCAAACCACTGGACGAGGCGACTATTATTGCCGCCGCCAAACAATGCGGGGCAGTGGTCAGCGTGGAAGAACATCAAGTCGCCGGCGGGCTTGGCCCTGCCGTCGCCGAATGCCTTGCCCGCAACCATCCGGTTCCGCAAGAGTTTATCGGCGTCCAAGACCGATTCGGGGAATCAGGTTCACCCTCCGAACTTTTGGCAGCTTTTCACCTCGATACTCCGGATATCAAAAATGCCGTCAAAAAAGTACTTGCGCGTAAAATTCAATAACCAAAAGTTGGGAGGGCAAGACCCAGATGAACTAATCGAAGCATTCGGAATGGGGATTGGCTCGATACAAGAGGCTGCCAAAAAAGTTATCTCTAGAAAAAGTTGATAATTTTTTGTTACTAAGACCTAGAAAGATTATAATATCAATATGAACAATACATCTAACACGCTGGGTTTCATTTTTACTGCTGGTGGTTTTATTTTAATCGTCGCCTTATATGTCTATGGCTGTTATTGTCTTGCACGTATTGGTAAAAAACTAGGAGATCTTAAAACTTGGAAGGCCTGGGTGCCACTGGTAAGTACCTTCTATCTTATAAAACTGGCCGGCAAAGCATACGGATGGTTTATTCTTTTGCTTATCCCGATAGTTAATATTGTAGCCCTCGCAATTATTTGGGCTGAAATCGCCAGACGGTTGGGCAAGTCCGCCCTGCACTGGATAGCAATGATAATACCTGGGGTCAATTTAATTGATATGGGGTATTTGGCTTTTTCTGGTTCTGCTAACGGTTCGGTCTATGAACACTCACAAATGCACACAACCAGTCACAGTGTTAATCAAGAATTAGTAAATTACGTTAGGCAATCTCTCGCCGATGGCCACGATCTTGACGCAATTAAACAGAGTCTTTTATCTGCCGGATGGCCAGAACAAGAAATTGAAAATGTTTTTAAAGCAAGCGGGTTGCCCTAACAATGCGTACGGTTGTGTTTAAAAAGTTATCTCGAAGAAATAACGCTCGCTATCTGCTCCTGCAATCAACATTCGGCGCAGATAGTTCGCTCAGCTGGAAAAACCTTACAGAATAAGGCTTTTTTATAATACTCTTGTTTTTATATGAAAAATATGTTATAATATATATGTAGCTAAATTCACAATCGAGGTGCGGAATGAGAACATATTCAACGGGGCTTTTGGTGGCATTACTGGCTGGCGGCGCGGTGCAGGCGGGAGGGCCGGTTGATATTCGGACTGTCGCCCAGCCCATGACCGGTCAGGTCTTCGGTTCAGGACCCGAGACCGACTATCAGCAAGCGGATGGCGTGGTGCAGGTCGTGACCGAGCCGAACCGTGGCCGTTCACGAACGGTAAGGTTCATCTCCACCAAGGCCGTGCGAGGAGTGATCGCAGGACGCATCGTCCTGCCGAACGGAGAATCGTTCGGACTCGAAAAGTTTGACCTGGACCGCTGTTGCGGTCCGACCATGATCATCATGGAGCTGTGGTCGGGTGACCTTCCACAGAGTTGGCCCTACGGGCTAACTCGCTTCGACGTTTACAATCTGGTTGACGGCCGCACCCTGCGGACATCGGCCTATGTGGACGTAAGCTCAGGGGGGATGGTCCCCGAGCCTAATATAGGGAACATCGGCGTGGTACAGGCGGACCAGGGCAGACAGGTCCTGGTTAGTCCAGGACCGTACAAGTCTGGGTCTAGCAACCTGGCCATTGTGGTCGGCTTCGTCCCGGCTGACCGCTTCGCCATCAACCAGCTCGGCCAATTGGCCATCACGGTTCCTGCCGATCAGGAGAAGGGTGGCATGTCAGCCGGACATACCACAGTCACAATCTGCGAGGCGGGATTATGCGGGACGCGGACGTTTTTCTACAATCCGCTTCCTCCATCGCTTCCGCCCGGCCCCGGCTAACCGCCCATCAGTTGGGGCACACCCACCATACGCCACCGTCGCAAGGCAAGCCTGCCTGCGACGGTGGCGGAGGTGGGATTTTTGTTACGCCGAGAAAACTATGGACGGCAGTCCATAGATGGAGGCGCGTCACCAGTACCCTGGTGACCGCATGAAATGCGTACCGGGCAGATGCCACGGGCGGAAGCCCGTGGAGTACTTCACTTCTATACCAGCTTTCGAATTTTTGCCAAATCCTCTCTGAAGATCGGTTCCCAGTTCATATTGCGCAATATTGCTGCTGGATGATAGACGACAAGAATCTTGCGATCGGTTCCACCGATTTTTTTGTTTATAACCCGGCCATGATTCATAGACATACTGCCCTCTATGCCAAGTCCTGTCATGGAGATGCGCCCCAACACGACAATCAATTTTGGATCTACGATATCAATCTCTTTTTCAAGCGCTGGACGGAATTTTTCAATTTCTTCCGGCGTCGGTGTGCGGTTACCGCCCAATTCATCCGCAGGACGGTATTTTACGACATTTGTTACATAAAAATCAGAACGCTTCCAACCCAGCTTTTCCAGTGTTGCGTTAAGCAACCTGCCACCACGCCCGACAAATGGCTTTCCCTGCACCTCTTCGTCCTTACCAGGCGCCTCACCGATGATCATCACCGGCATCTCCGGCGAGCCATCATTAAAAACAAGCCTCCTGTCGGGATAGGCCTTTTGAATTGCCTTAAAAATATACTTCAGTTTTTCTTCTTTTGAGAGTTGATTTGGGGTCATTTTTCTGATATTCTAGCATGGAATCATAAATATCCAAGGGCGCATAGTTTAGTGGTAAAACAGGGATCTGATAAGTCCCAGTCCCAGATTCGATTTCTGGTGCGCCCACAACGGTTGCAATCCTGCTCCGCAGGATAGGTCCTACCGAATTTCTGGTCGTTCTCTATGCCTTCGGCATATACGAGAACGGAAATTCGGGGTTGAAATGAAGCAGTTCATTTCAACCGCCAAGCACGCGCACATTATGCAAATATATTTTAGCAAAAGGGGACTAGTGCTTAAAAAAGTACAAATCGCAGCGCAGGAGGAAAAAATAAAAGCTCTCCAGAAAGAGGCCGCGGATGCGGCTGGGGTAGCTTATGATTGGCATGATAACTTCGGATATGAAGAAGCTACAAGACAAGCTGAAAATGAAATGGCATTCCTGGCTAAACTTAGGCAAGAAGTTAAAGATGGAAAAGTAATTGAACCGGAAGAACAAACGCAAAAAGTAGCTATCGGAACAACTATTAAATTATTACTTGGAGAAAAAGAGACTGAATTTACAATCGGAGCATACGGCGAGACTGATCCGGGCAATGGACTAATATCCTACACAAGTCCGCTGGCAATTAATTTGCTCGAAATGAAAGTGGGGGATTCAAAAATTATCGCCCTTGGGAACAAGCAGGTTACTGTAACAATCAAAGAAATTCTCCCTCCGTCATATAAATACAGGACTCTCGATAAATAACGTTGGGCCGTTAGCTCAGCTGGTAGAGCGCCTCATTTGTCCCGATTTATAAATTTTAAATGCCTAATCTTTATATATTAAAATCAGCAGTAGATAATAGTTATTATGTCGGCTGTTGTGAAGATTTGCATAAAAGATTTAAGCAGCACAATGCTGGTTTAGTACGATCGACAAAACGATCTGTGCCATGGCAAATCGTGTATACTGAGCTACATGACACAATGTCCTTGGCAAGAAAACGTGAGACTGAAATAAAATCTTGGAAAAAAAGAAAGCGTATAGAAAGTTTAGTGGGCATTTAAAATTTATATAAATCGAGGATCCACGATAAATAATGTCGGGCCGTTAGCTCAGCTGGTAGAGCGCCTCATTTGCAATGAGGAGGTCACCAGTTCGAATCTGGTACGGTCCACAAGCGGCCCGACATTATTTATCGGGACAATGAGGGAATCAGCGGTTCGAATCCGCTTGGGTCCACAGCAAAATTAGATAAATTTTTACCGTGGAAAAAATATTTCAAGAATTAAATGACAAGCAAGTTGAGGCGGTGCGGGCCACGGAAGGCCCTGTTTTAATATTGGCCGGCGCCGGCAGCGGTAAAACTCGCGCACTGACCCACCGCATCGCCCACATGATCGGTCAGGACATACCGGCCCACAACATTCTTGCCATCACATTCACCAATAAGGCCGCCGGTGAGATTAAAGATCGCATATCCGCTTTACTAAACGCTAATCGCTACACGCTAAACGCTTCCCCTTGGATGGGCACATTCCATTCAATATGCCTGCGCATACTCCGGCATGAAATAAAAGCACTGGACTACACGCCCAATTTTGTAATCTATGACGAGGACGATCAGATATCACTTATTAAAAATGTAATGCAGGAAATTGAAATTGATACCAAAAAATTCAATCCCAAAAATGTTCTGGGGAGAATTTCCGCCCTCAAAAGCGAACTTGTTGATCACGAAGATTTTGCGAACAGCGCCAAGGAATACTTTGAAAAAACCGTCGCCCCGATTTATGCCGGTTACCAAATGGCCCTGAAAAATAATAACGCTCTAGACTTTGATGATCTGCTCATGCTCTGCGTTCGTCTTTTTCAAAAAAATCCGCAAATACTGGAGAAATACCAAAACATTTTCCGCTACATATTAGTGGACGAGTATCAGGACACAAATCATTCCCAATACGTTTGGGTCAACCTGCTCGCACAAAAACACAGGAATCTTTTTGTAATCGGCGACGACTATCAGTCAATTTACGCATTCCGCCTCGCCAATATCCGCAATATCCTGGATTTTGAAAAAGATTACCCTGAAGCTAAGGTAATACTACTTGAACAGAATTACCGCTCAACTCAAAACATCCTTGCCGCCGCCAACAACATCATTATCAAAAACAAGAATCAGAAACACAAAAAACTCTGGACCGAAAACATCGCCGGTGAAGAAATCATACTTAAAGAAGCGGCCAATGAACGGCGGGAAGGGGACTACGTCGTAGAAACAATAAGAAACAATCTGCAACAAGGCCGGGGGCTGCAGGATATTACCATACTTTACCGCACCCACGCACAATCACGCGCCATTGAAGAAGCGATGATCAAGCACGGCTTGCCCTATCGCATTCTCGGCGGAGTTAAGTTTTACCAAAGACGCGAGATCAAGGATATCTTGGCTTATTTGCGGCTAGCAGTTAACCCAAATGATATTGTAAGTTGGGACAGGGTCTATAACGTACCCGGGCGCGGCATAGGCCAGACAACATGGCAACGGGTGAAAGAAGCGACAATAACAAACACCTTAGAAACGATAAAAGGCATCTCTACGGAATACGGCATCGGGCAGAAACAAGTTGCAGCATTAAAATCACTGGCTCATTTGGTTGAAGAACTATCGCAAAAATCATCAGAGTTTTCACCGACACAGCTTATAAAACACGTCCTCCAAAAAACCAACTACGAATCGTATATCAATGATAAAACGGGGGACGGAGAGGAGCGCTGGGAAAATGTCAAAGAAATACTGACAGCTACTCGTAAATATGATCAGGACACCGGCCAGCCGCATGAAGCTCTGGAAAAATTTCTTGAGGAGGTCGCTTTAATCCAGGAGACTGATAAGATAGATAAAAGCGGCAGTGCGATTAACCTTATGACCGTACATTCAGCCAAGGGACTAGAATTTCCTGTGGTATTTATAATCGGCATGGAGGACGGCATATTCCCGCACTCACGCGCGCTGTTCGAGCCGGCAGAATTAGAAGAAGAGAGGCGGCTTTGCTATGTCGGCGTTACTCGGGCCAAAGAAAAATTATACTTAACTTACTGCCGAGAACGCAATCTATACGGCTCAACACAGTTCAATCCGCCATCAAGATTCCTATTTGAAATCCCGGAACACCTGCTGAACTTCTCGCCGCTTAAACAGGCACAACGAGGACGTTATTTTGATGAATTCATTGAATATGATTGAGGTGCCACTCGCCATATTACCTTTTGTAAATCTCGCTCAACCCCTGTCACGAAATCAACATTCGACTTTGACAAATATAACTCGCTCGCAACGCGGGTCCCTCCGAGCTTTCCTCGACCCAGGTTCGCGCAAGCACGAACCTGCCCCCTAAAGTGGGCTTACGGGTCTGCGGTCTCGGTTTCCCGCTGCTCGCTCGCCTTATTTGTTACCAAAGCCTGCCATGAATGATTTCATTAGACAGGGATTGAGCTGGTTAGATTTCAAAAGGTAATGTGGCTGTACTTCGTAGTGAAGTTTTAAAAACAAAAAACCGGCTTCGTTACAACGTTGCCGGCACGCCTCCCGTTCGCCATCAGGAGGAAAGGCGGGACCGTCCAGTTATCGGCCCATAAATTTATAAAGCAGTCTTCGGATCGACGTGTCGACCGAGTCTGCTCGCTACCATGGCACTGGAGGGCCATGCGCCGGGGAGTTCGGCCAGCTAATGCTGGCAGTCGCCCCATTTACTACGGATTGTGAAAAGAGCGGCTGGAGGCGGCGAAGACCCTACTCGCATAAACGTACAGCCTCAGGACACTGCGTCGCCTCCTAGCCTGTACTAAGTATATCATGACCGGCATATGTTTGTCAAGTGTTTTTACCAAAACCCGTTAAAAACCCTTATTTTTCAATGTTTTTGAGCTATGCCTATCATTACCCAAATCAAAAATGAGCTAAATATGCTTGGCATTAAACCCAAAAAGTCACTTGGGCAGAATTTTTTAATAAACGAGGGTGTTTACCGTAAAATCGTTACCGCCCTTGATATTAAAACGGGAGATAAAATACTTGAAGTAGGACCTGGTCTTGGCACCCTGACTCAATACTTGGCAGATACGGGCGCCGAAATAGTAGCAGTAGAAAAGGACGACGTGCTGGCTGGATACTTGCTGCAAAAGTTTAATACTAAAAAAAATGTTAAAATAGTTGGGGATGATATTCTAAAATTTAACCCTGAAACCTGTAGCCTGAAACCTGTAACCTACAAAGTCGTCGGCAATATCCCTTACTACTTAACTTCGCACTTGCTACGCACAGTTTTTGAAAAATGGCCACGGCCGGAACTCATTGTCTTAATGATTCAAAAAGAGGTCGCCCAGCGTATTGTCGCTAAACCACCGCACATGAGTTTGCTCGCCGTCTCGATTCAATATTACGCTCAACCAAAAATTATAAGTTACGTATCGCACGGCAATTTTTATCCGCCACCGGAAGTGGATTCGGCATTGATTCGATTGATGCCGAGGTTACAGGTTACAGGTTACAGGTTGCGGGGAGAGGGGGGAAACAAAAAACCTGAAACCTGGACCCTGAAACCTGACGCCTTTTTCCGAGTGGTAAGGACAGGGTTTGCGGGTAAAAGGAAACAGCTGGGAAACAATCTCGCAAGGGGATTAAAACTTGAAAAAAATTTCGTTGAAGAAAAGCTACAATCAATCGGCATCGACTCCAAACGTCGGGCCGAAACAATAACTCTCGGGGAATGGGGAAAACTCGCAAATACTTTGCCGCCGCCGGATTAAGCGGCCTGCTGCTGGGTCTGGCATATCCGGGCTGGGGATTTGACTTGGGTTGGTTGGCGTGGGTCGGCTTGGTGCCGATGCTTCTCGCCTTAAGACCAGGACTACCAAGGCCCGGCCTCGGAAATCCGAGGCCGGGCCTTGGATTTGGTTTTAAAATCGGATTTATCGTCGGGCTGGTTTATTTCTTAATAGTTTTCCGCTGGTTTTGGTCGGCATATCCGCTTGATACGATAGGAATACAGGGGCGGGTCATATCGCTGTTGGGCATAGGAGCGATTTATCTCGTTAGCTCCGCCGGTATGGCGCTGTTTTGGGGCCTTTTTGGATTAGCATTCGGCGTAGGTGTCAGGTGTCAGATGTCAGGTGTCAGGTTCAAAACCTGGAACCTGGAACCTGGAATCTGGAACCTATTTTTGCTAGTTCCTGCTCTTTTTGTTCTGCTGGAGTATCTCCGTTCTTGGGGTTTCGGATTCTTGTGGGCCGGTTCCGGTTCGCTTTTTGGTCCGCACTGGACGTTGGGTAATCTGGCCTATGCTTTAGCCGATAATCATTTGGCGCTCAAACTGGCATCCAGCATCGGCATTTACGGCATCACTTTTTTAATAATTTTTATAAACATCCTGCTGTTTCTGTGTCTTCGTGAAAAAAAACGACAACAAATTGGCGTCGCTGTAATTATTTTGATTGCCCTAATATCCATCCCTAAATTATTGCGATTTAACAGCGATACACCCGTCAAAAAAATAAATTACGCCATAATACAAACCTACCAACTTACAAAACTATCGCCAAGTCCACAAGAAACTTTAGCCAGCTTCACGGAACAATTAAAACTCCTGGATAAAGTTGCCAAGAAACATCCCGAAGGCCAACTGATTGTTTTCCCGGAGGCCAGCGACTTTTTCAAAAATCTTTCTTTATTTCTTACGCCCACGCAAGTTCAGGACTATTTTTCCAAGCTCTTCAAGGAGCCGCACCTGATTATTGCCGGTAGTAGAATCATGGACTCTACGACAGGCAAGGCCTACTCGAGGGTTTTCTCATTGGACACGAAGGATGACATCATTGGTTATTATGACAAGCGGCTTGTAGCGCCAGGCGGCGAATTTCTGCCTTATACTTTAAAAATTCTTGTCTCTATTTTTTCCAAAAATGCCTACTCACTATTTAGTCAGGTGCGCGATCTGCACCCGGGACAAAAAGAAGTTTCAACCGTTGGTTTCCGGTATCAATTTAATGTTGCGCCGATAATTTGTTCGGAAGTCACATCGCCAAGTTTAATCCGAAAAACCACCTCAAATAGCGACGTCATAGTCAGTATGGCAAGCTATGGTGCCTTCCATGGCAACCGGACCATTGCTGAACAAATGCTTGCCCTCACCCGTTTTCGTGCCGCCGAAAACCGCAAACCTGTTATTACCGCCGCCAATATGGGCCGTTCTTATGTTATAGACAGCTACGGCAACGTTTCTCTTCTGGCTCAAGACGCAGACGCAAGGATATTAACAGGCAGCGTGGACATTACCGCCTCAAAATCGTGGTATAATAAAGCAGGTGATACCCCCATATTGTTGGGGAGTTTGGTGTTAGGGATACTAGGGTTCAGGTTACAGGTGTCAGGTTACAGGGGAAAAATTAAATCTTGGTTTAGGAGGAACCGGGAGTAAAAAATGATAAGTTCTTATAAAGAATTGGTTGTTTGGCAAAGGTCATTCGAGCTAGTCAAAGAAATTTACAGAACAACCAAGATGTTACCAAGAGACGAGGTGTATGGTTTGACGAGTCAGATGAGAAGGGCCGCTGTGTCAATTCCTTCCAACATAGCGGAGGGACATCAGAGAAAAAATCTTAGGGAATACTTGCAATTCTTGAGAATATCTTATGGTTCGGCCGCAGAATTAGAAACTCAACTTCTTATTTCAAAAGAAATATATACAAAGATAGATTTTTCAGAATCAGAATCACTGCTTAAAGAAGTCCAAAAAATGTTGAATGTGTTAATACAAAAACTCGAATTAAAATTTTAACCTGAAACCTGATCCCTGAAACCTATAACCTGTAATCAAAATTGGTATGGAGGAACCGATCCTAAAAAAAATGTCCAAAAAACTCAAAGTTACCCTTGGGGTTTTGTTATTGGTCGTCGGTTTCCTCGTGGTAAAGGTTGGTTTGTATTTTAAGGACAGCGCTACCGGCATCGGTCCATCTGCTGTTCGAGGCGTATCTCAATTAGGCGAAGAAGAAGACCGCCTCACCCAAGATTCCGATCAAGACGGCATAGCCGATGCGGATGAGTCGTACTACAGAACCGATGCTTTTGATTCCGACAGCGACGATGACGGCTATTTGGATGGGGAGGAGGTGACCACGGGTCATCTACCCACGGTGAATGATGCCGACGAAATAGCTAAAGAACAGTCACTGAATGTAACCACAAATCTGACCCAAAGACTGGTGGGTGGAATCTATGCTGGTGATTTAAATCCAAGAAACGGCAAGGGTCAAAAATATGCCGAGGGCATGAACTATTTGGCACTGGCTGCAATTGATGAAGCGCTAGGGAAGATAAGCCAAATACCTCAAAACAGTTCCGTCCTGACAACTGACGGTTCCGTGGCCTCGCAAGAAGAATATCTGAAGAAAATTGCCGACATCTTGGAAGGACCATTTTTAAATGCTTTTTTGCAACAACCGCAGGTATTACACGATACGCTAACCCTGGCAGTAGCTGGACAATTTGAACAAGCAAACCAAGTATTTGCCGATTACAATATTAAATTTACTGACGCCTACACCAGGCTTCTGGCCACACCAGCTCCGAGTAATTGGATCGATTTCCACAAACACTTGCTGATTTTTTTCCAAAGAATAGCTATGGAATATAATTACGCCACACAATGGCAAGAAGATCCGATGCTTGCGCTTACAGCCATAAGTGATCTCGCGCGATCTCTTGGCAATGTTGACACATCGATTTTGGAGGAATTAAGACTCTTAATTCAAAAAAATAGTTTAGAAGTGCCGGACTCACAACTTTTTAAAGTTCTGGGTTTGTTGAATGGCGCCCAAACTCAATGATAATCCCCGGAGGAATATTTAAAAACGCTGTTATACTGATCTTAATTTTTTCATTTGTCTTTTTGCCTTTATATGTGGCTAAAGCGGCTGACTGGTGGTATTACCTAAAAGAATACGTAGTGGATCTAATCGCCAGATTAATCTCCCGCACACTCCTAAGTCTAATGAGCAATGGCCTAACGAGGGTGATTTTAACGTCTGGCCGTCCGCTGTTGCCCGGCGTTGCACCCGGCCCCGCCCTTGTCAAAGATTGGGGTGATTTTCTTCAAACCGCTCAATATAGGGGGGAAGACGTCTTGCGGGCAACGGTTGCTAATATAACGCAAGGATCTGGCGCAACGGCTTGTCCATACCTAAGAAACAACCTGGCTACTTCGTTTGGCGCTCAAAACAAACTTGTTCCCGGCTTTAATCCTGATAAGTATCGAATTGATTCCCTCGAACCCTTCAAACTACAAACAAAATGCACGCTTTCGCCGGGCCTAAACGTAGATTTATTTAAAAATAATTTTTCCGGTGGAGGCGGCTGGACCGCCTGGAACCAACTCATACAACCACAAAATAATTTTTTTGGCACGTACACTCTGACTCTCGACGAACTAACCAAGCAAAGAGCATTTCAACAAACGTCTGACCTAAACGAGGCGATGGCTGGTAGTGGTTATACCTCCAAACGAACCGGCTGCACCGTTAGACCATCCGGGGGAAATCAACAATGCCTTGTTTTTGGTGAAATAATAACCCCCGGTGATCTTTTTGGTAAAACAGGTGCTCAAACTATAGATAATGAGCTTGGCTGGCTGGTTAGCTCAGACGAGTTAACGGAAGCTGTTGTCGGGCTTACTGACATTGTAACGGCCAAACTTACTAATTTTGTTACCAACGCAATGCTTAGTACAGCGGGTCCTGGCTTGGGAGCTGATCGGCCCACATCCGATCAAATCAACCAAGTCACGCAAGCATGCCTTAGCTCTTGCACGAATAATTGTCCCGCGCCCGACCCAGTAGATCCTGGTCCAAGAAATGACTGCATAGCAAATTGTCAATCACAATGCACAAACCTGCCATCTAGATAAAATATGTCGAAAAATAAATTTCAGTTTGCAATAGTGCTCGCAGTAATAATTTTACTTGTGGTTTTGGTTCCGCAAAATCAGGCCAAGGCTGATGGGTTATTCTCACTTAGCGGAATAACCTCAATGGCAATGGAACAAGCGCTAGTAAGTATCATAAATGTTATGCGGGGCTGGCTTTTGAGCGCTGTCGGATTTTTTGCAAAACTTTTGGATA
>ERZ1292632.3449-Hain-H43-01um-R2-3449-length-12092-cov-5_pt1 | contig 12092 bp, 10 predicted proteins | sample MGYA00564407_ERZ1292632 | MGnify/ENA primary metagenome ERZ1292632 (study PRJEB36523, sample SAMEA6512637) | groundwater metagenome | collected 2019-01-08 | study: AquaDiva: Metagenomics assemblies of 32 groundwater samples
CAAAGAGCTTTTGAGGAGTGGCCCACTCCGGCGTGGCGGAAGTGTAGAGGCCGGGAACGTTGGTCAATATATAAGTTTAGAAAATATCAGCGGTGTTTTGGTGGGAGGACAAAGTTTAGACCCCATCAACTTTATAAATATTATTAAAAATGCTATTTAAAAAATTATTTGTTTTTTTATTTTTTGTTGTAGTTTTTGGATTAGAGTTTTTGCAAGTGACAAGAAGTATTTCTCCGATTCTATTCCAGGTCCTGTTTAATAAAAACATAGAGCTTAAAAAATCTTCTCCTGAGAGAATTAACCTTTTGCTTCTTGGGAGAGGAGGAGGAAAACATGAGGGCCCTAATCTTTCGGATACAATTATTTTTGCAAGCCTTGATTTAAAAAATCCTAAAGTTACCCTGGTGTCGCTTCCCCGTGATTTATGGTCGGCTGATCTAAATGGAAGAATAAATAGCGCATATGCTGTGGGAGAGACAAAAAGGAAAGGTGGAGGATTAGTTCTATCAGAATCGGTTGTTAGTAAAATTATAGGGCAGAATATTGACTATGGAATAGTAATTGACTTTTCAGGATTTGTAAAAGCAGTGGATCTTATGGGAGGGATTGATGTGAATGTTGACCGGGCATTTGATGATTATCAATACCCTATTAAGGGAAATGAGAACGAACTATGCGGACACACGGAAGAAGAGGTAGTAACTTTTACTGCGAGTAATTCTGCGGAAACAGAACTTCCCGGGTTTTTCCCATGCAGATATGAACATTTACATTTTAATAAGGGATTGCAGCATATGGACGGAGAGACTGCACTTAAATACGTGAGGTCACGCCATGCTAAAGGGAATGAAGGGACTGATTTTGCCCGTTCTCAAAGACAGGAAAAAACTATAAAAGCATTCATGGATAAAGTTTTCTCATTGCAGATTTTAGTAAATCCTGCAAAAATTGTAGGTCTTTATAGCGCAGTTAACGGAAGCATAGATACTAATATAAAACAGAATGAATTTGATGATTTTATAAAACTAGCGCAAAAATTCCAACATGCAAAAATACAAAGCGTTGTGATTGATTATGGAGATCAAAGAGATAAGCGGGGAGGACTACTGACACATCCACCAATAAGCGGAAAATATAAATATGAATGGACGTTAATTCCTAGAATCGGAGATAATGACTTTTCTGAAATCCATGAATATATAAAATGCAGTCTTACCAGAACTGATTGTGTTGTATCTGAAATACCCTAATATATTTTATAAATCTTAGTATTTTTATTCGAGTAAACGATTTTAGCTAACTTAATAAATTTATCTTCATATATATTATATTTCTCTCTTTCCAACTGTCCTATATAGACATAAGAAATATTATATTTTTTGAAAAGATCCTTTGTCATTTTCAAATTAGTGCTTTCGTATAAATTTTTTATATCATCAAAGCGGGCTGATGGGACATCGTATGATCCTCTCCAAAGCCATTCATGTACAATCCATCCAAGAACTGTAGGCAGCCCGGTGTTGGATGAGATTCTCGCAAAATCTGTATAAGAATCTCCTTGTGTTTCTAAAATTACAGGCTGTCCTTCAATATTTTTATTTATCCAGTTAATGGCGTCATAATCTTGAGGTTTTATCTCTTTGAGATATTTTATTCCATCAAGCCCTTGATATTTAGTTAGATTTCCGTATCCTGATGGAATAGAAAAATAAGGATAAATTGAAACAAGAAACAGCAAGAGAAACGAAAAAATGGCAAAGACAATAAATAATACCCGGGAATATAATTTTCTTGCATCGGATCTGATCGACGCAATTATTCTAATTAAAATATAAACACTTGAAATATAAAGCATAATAGAAGCTTGATAAGCAAGTTTAAACATAGTGTTGGCTCTAAAATGTGCAGTATATATGTCTTTCAAGTAAAAAAATTCAGGGATAATTATAAGCAGTAAGGAAAATAGAGAGATAGTTAAAGCAAAATAATCTGAAGATATTGATTTTTTCTTCCTTAAGAAAATTAAAAACGAAATTACCATATAAAGAAAAAATCCATAAAGTATTAATAATTGCCACCAGGGTGAGTGCTGGCACTGTCCATTTTCAAAAACAAAAGGTCCTAATTTTTGTAGGCTTAATAGAAATTTAGGAGAACAGTTAAGTCCTATTCCGGATGCAAAAGGAGAAAAGTTTTGATTAAAAATAAAAGTGAATATAAAAAATGAAAGAAAGATAAAAATTATTTGTTTTCCTGTAGCGACAGTTACTTGTGTAATTTTTTTAAACTCTTTTTTACTTTTATTTTCCATAAAATTTAAAACAAACGCTACAACCATAAACAAACCAAGATACAAGAGGCCGTCCCACGCATTTGTCATATAGGCAATTGCAAGGAGAAAAGAAGCCGAGAGAAGAATCAGAAGCCTGATCTTTTTTTCTAAGAACATTACAAAACAAAGAGCAATAAGAGTCATAACTATTGGAATATCAAGCACATGTCCATGGAGGTCCGCTACTACGAATGAATAGGAAGGGAATTCATGAATGGTGTGATAAATAAATCTTGTAGCATTCGGATACCAATAAGCATTAGGAAATTCAAAGAGAGAAAAAGTAAGTTTCCAAAATGGAAGCGGAGTTTCCGGATTAAAAGTTTTAAAGAAAGAATAAATGGTTTGAAGATTTCCGGCCAGAGAGACTATGTACCCAAAGATCAACCCAAAAATAAATAATTTTTTCAGTGAATATTTCTTAATTTTTTGAATCAAATTGATTCCTAAGGAAAAGGATGCCGAAAAAGTAAATGCAAAAATAGTTGCAATCATAAGGTTAAAACTTATGAAGGACGGAATTTGAGATAACTTAGTGAGTACGGCGGTAAATAAATGACCGAAATAATAGTAGTTAATAGAAAAAGGAGTTAGCCACATGTCACGAGGCGGGAAATATTCAGTTCTAAGGATTGAATTAACAAAACCAAAATCCATGAATTTTTCTAAATCATGAATGCTGGGTTGATAACTTCTGACGATTGACCAAATAAGAAGGCAGACAAAAAATATAAATTCTTCAACAATAAATAGCCTAATTGATTCTTTAAGCTCTAATCTCTGTTTTTTTAGAAGAAGATAGGATATTACTACAAGCAGAATCCAGACGAGAATTAAATTAATCTGTGTAAATTTGAGTATATGAAAATAAGAGAGAATAAATATTGAATAAGAAATAAGAAGCGTTCCGATAATTTTAGAGAAAATATACCCCCTATCTATAAACGGGTGAAATATTTTTGAGGTAAACGGCAAAAAAGAAAGGCCAATTAATAAAAATAAAAACCACCATTTTAATACAAATATAAAATCAGCTGAGTACATAGTCTATGGCTTTGTTAATACAACCAAACTGGCAGGACGAGCAATATTGTTGTTAGTATACCAAAGATAAAACTTCTTTGAGTTTGGAAATTTTCGCTTTAATTCAATTGCCGTCTCTTCATTTTCAGGAGTCGCAAACATGAAAAACGCATATCCATGGTTCTGATTTGTTTTAGAAAGAGATAAGAATGATTCGCTATTATCAAGCCAGGTATAATTTTTCGTAAAAGCATCTTTGCCTTCTTTATATAAATAGTATGTTAAAAGTTCTCTTGGGTAGTTATCAGTTATATAAATATCATAATTATTCCAAACCGTTTTTATATAATTTGTGATAACCAATGTTTCTGGATAAAATCCTGCCAGTTCCCGTCTATTCGGGCCCAAGTAATCATGATAGGTAGAAATTGCTCCTGAGGCACAAATTAAAAAAATTAAAATATATATGACGTGCGCGGCTATTTTATTTTTTATTCTCTTTAATGCAAATTGAGCCGGGTATAAAAGTCCGACTGCTGCTAAGAAATAAATAGATGGAATTACACCTATTGCCCGGTTGCCATTTGGTACAGATAAGATGCCTGGGACAAGAGAAGATATTAACCAAATAAGCATAAAGAAATATTTCTTATCCTTTTTTATAATTATGAAATAGATTGTGATAATAAGCCCGATTGGTAAGAGCCATGAAACAAGCTTATCAACAAGCGGTTCAAAAATAAAAAAATCATTTCCGTTACCACTGACGTTAAAAAGTAAAGCAGACGTAATTATGTTATTTATAAGCGGCGAGATGTTTTCTGCTTTTGAAATTTCATTCCCGACGAAAAGAAAATTAGATCTGCTCGTGAAATTTTCCCAGTTATTTAGGGCATAATAAAGCATTGGTAAGGAAACAATAAATGCTGAAATAAAAAGAGCAAATATTTGTTTTCCGTAATTTTTTAAAAAAGATTTTTTTGACAAAGATTCAAACACTAGCCAAGTAATAAAAAATACAGGAATTATCCTTGCTGCGTCATAGGTATACAGCGAAACAAGAGACAGCATCACACCTGATAAGATGAAATGTATTCTTTTTTTGCTTTCAAGTCCTCTAAAGAAAAAATAAAATAAAAGAGTAGTAAAAAAAGGAACGGTCACCGCTCTCCACCCGGATTTACTGAATGTAATATGCCATCCTGAGATTGCTATGAAAAATGAAGTAAGAAGAGCTAATTTTTCATTGAATAAACGCTTTATCAAAAAGAAAACTGCAATGACAAGTCCAACGCCGAATATATCTGTTGCGAGACGGATTGTCACAGGATTATTTCCAAATAAAGTCATAAAGAAGGCAGTGAGTAACCTTGAAATTCCTTCACCTCTCCATCCCTCTGCCGCATAAGGAAGGTAGTTGCTAATATTTCCTTTTAATATTTCAATCGCGGCCAAGCCTTCCCAAGCAGCATCATTATTAAGACCATATGGGATTGTTTCGATTTTCCAAAAACGGAAAAAAACTGCAATCGTAAGTACTGATAGAAATAAAAAAAACGTGGAGTTCTTTTTAAGTATTGCCATTTAACCCTAATTATAACAATTATTCTTTGGCCGAACAGGTAGAGTCAACGTCATAAATAAAATAGGAATTATTAGGATTTTCATAAAGCCTGACAAATTGAGAATGAAAAAGATTGGATATTGCAGGAATGTTTGGGTCAGGCGGGTTCTGGATTTTTATTTCTACATAATTTATATTGTTTTGTTTCAAAAGCTTGCATACATAACTTAAGTTGTTGGTGGAAAGCATGGCTTTCATGTCAGAATATCTTTTATTTGTGTTATATCCATTAGACCAGGAGAAGTAGGGCCATCCCATGAATATTTTTCTTCCAGCTAGAGATGCAGGGTCATAAAGATATGTAGTATTTAAAAAAATCGAATTAGGTTTTGTATTATTTTTTATCCAAAAAGAATCTTGATTTAATCTATAATCCGGAAGTTCAATTTTTGTATCATTATAGATAGGGAAAAAATCTATAATTCCTCCAAAAATCATAAAGAAAAAAACAATTATTGCTAGAGATTTGAAAAATAAGCGTTTATGCCAAAGCTTAAGCAGAAAATATGCTGAAAACATATTACCTACAAGCAAAAAATAATTGAAGAATTTATGATTAGCTGCAATTTCCGGAGAAAACTGAATGACGTTCCCTATTATAAAAATCATAAAAAATGTAAGCAGTATTTTTTTTTGATTTCTGTTTGCAAATAAGAATCCAAGCGGAATTAAAATAATGCTTAGTCCTAAGTTATATATCCAAAACTCCGTAAATTTGAAGAAGGTAAAGTTATTTGCTGTTAAAAAACCTATGACAAAACTTGGAGTGAATCCAGGAGTTTCCTTTAAATACAAATATTGCGGAAGAGCAATGCATGCTGCAATTATGAGTAATAAAAAACAATTTTTCCTTACAGATGAGAATGAGATTGCAAAGCACAAGATTACGATAATTGTCATAAGAAGTACAGCAAGGTGCAAAAAGAAAGTAAGTCCTAGAACTATTCCGAGAATTATATAAATTTTTGTTGGAATTTCTTTCTTTTGAAAAATGGGTTTGATAATTTGATAAATGATAAAAAGAGAAAGAGCAAAAGATATGGCAAGATGTCTTTGATTGGTATATATATTAAGATTCCAAAATGCGGAAACAATTCCTTTTCCATATGGGGCAAAAGACTGAAAGTCTTTGTTTGAAATAATGTCGTTTATTGTGTTTGAAGACAGCGGATAATTTTTTAAAAAATAAACAAAAGATAAGGAAGAGTTAAATAAGAAAAATATAACGCCCAGAAGCCCAATGCCTTTTGATTTGAATATCATTTTTGCTAAAAAATAGATCATTAAAATCAAAACAAAGAATCCTATAAAAGAAAGAGTGTTAAGAGCTAGATCAATACGCAGTCCCAAATTTTCTAAAATTCCAACTATAGAATAAAACAAGAAATGATATTTAATTGGTTCTCCCGGAAATAGAGGAGACTGAGGAAGAAAATTATTACCTAAAGAAAAAGAACGGATCAGTGGAATATGATTTGCGAAATCGCTCCATGCTTTCGTAGCGATAAAAAGACTGCCGCTTTTTACTGCAAAAGTAGAAAACATTAAAAAGAATCCGAAGAGCGAGCCGAGCAGGGTAACAAGTATTTCAATATAATTTTTAAGGAAGAATCTTTTAATTTTCACTTAGCAAGAATATATTCTGTAATTTTTTCTCCCAACTCAACTGCATAATTAGTTCCTCTATCCCATGGATAAACCTGCTCTATGTTAGCAAGATAAACATTTGGAAGTGGCGTTTCGAAAGGCGGAATCATCTTGGAATAATTTGTAGGAATAACTGGTTGGGCAAAAGGAACTTTAAAAAGTTCATATCCAATTAAATGTTTTTTATAATCCGGATTTATTTTTCTGAGGAATGGATCAAAAAGTTTTAGAACCTCGTCTTTATTCATAGCAAATCTTTTGGAATCCGGCTCCAAATAATTTCCTAAGTATAAAAGATGTTCATTATTGTAATATTTTTTATCCATAAAATTTGAATGGTCGACGATAGCCATTATGGGATTATTTTCGTCACAAACATTCAACCAATATGTCCCGTCCGTTAGGAAAGGTTTAGAGAGACGAAGCATTAAATTTGTAGCGCCAAGTCCTTTTAGCTTCGCAAATTTACGTATGTAGTCTAGGGGAAGATTCTTGACCATTCGTAAAAAAAGAAAAGAGGGTAAGGTTACGATCACTTTATCAAAATCCGCAGCTTTTGGTTTAGAATCATCAGTCTGGAAAGTTATCGTTGGTTTACCGTTTGAGTCTATCTCAAGAACCTGGGTATTAAAATAAAATTTACCGCCCTTATTCTTAATCTCCTCAACGAGATGATCAGCGAAGTTTGAAAAACCACCGGACGGATAAGCAAGCGAAGACGTTCTTTTAACAAGTCTAGCCCAAATCCAGGCGAGGGAAACGTTATGAATATGTTGCCCAAATTTATTTTTGAAAAGAGGTTCCCAGATCATTTTATATCCTCTTTCTCCCATGATTTTAGGCAAAAAAGTTGTAGCATTTATTTTTTCAAGAGGTTTCCAGATAGGATTATATCGAATAGATGCGACAGCAAAACCCATGCGTAGTCTTTCGAAAATTGTCAATTTTGGGAATTTAATTACAGTAAGTGGTGAATCGAATTGGAAAATTTCATCTTCAACTAAGACTGAAGTCTTGGGTCTTTCTATTATTACCTCGTGTCCAATCTCTTTAGCCAGTCCTAAGATAAATTTGTCATTTGTAAACCAATGATGATAGTGCTTTTCCAGAGTCCAATCCCATTCTTTTTCATTGAATCCAAGAGCTAAACCTCCCGGTATACTGTCTTTTTCAAAGATTATAACGTCATGTCCTTTTTCCAATAAATTATACCCTGCTGATAGACCAGTAAATCCGGCCCCGATGATTCCTATTTTCATAATGGATTTTCTCTTGACAGGAGATATAGAATAAGTCCTACTCCTACAGCGCCAGCCGCTGCAACTGCAGCAATTATAACAGAAGATGGACCGGTTGGCGGAAGAGTTGGTAATGGTGAAATTTCCGGACTAAGGGAAGCCGTTTCTGTAATCTCCGCGATTACGACTGGGCTTATTGTAGGAGTTAATGTCGCTGAAGGAGTAGCTGATTCTTCAACTTGGTCACCTGAGGCAAAAACAACAAAGTTTTGAGTTATGGTTTGGATAATTCCTTGTTTATTTTTTGTTTTTATTGTAATTGTATGATTCCCCGGAGAAAGAGGTGCTGAATGTCTATAGCTCCATATACCATTAGATCCTGTTGTTGTTTCTGTTCTTATATTTTCGTCTGAATGGATTTCGATTTCAACTGTTTCATTTGGTTGGCCGGTCCCTTCAAATTTTGGCTGTTGATCTGAAAACTTTTCATTATTTTCAGGCGTAATTATTTTCGGTTCATTATCATTAACTTTTCCGACATCAGGGAAAGACCCGGTTTGATTAGCTGTATCTTCTTTGGGTGAAAAATCTCCTGTAGAAAAATCATAACTATTAGACAATGTAATTATTGGAACCGGATTTATCTGATTTGCAGACACACTGACAGAGGACGATAGCTTACTTGTATAAATATCAATATTTAATATTTCTTTTTCTTCCAGAATGAAATAGTCATCCATTGATTGATTGCGTAAGTTATTTAATGGAATCGTATATGTCCCGTCTGATTTAGTAATAGTAGATAAGTTTTGCGCTCCGTTTATTGTTACATAAACTAAGCTTTCTGCCGGTGCGGATCCATCAGGTAATATAGTTTTTCCTGTCATAGGGTCTTGAGAAGGGGGAGAATCTCCAATTTCGCTTCCGGTAGAAACATTAAATGGTGAGTTGTTGTTCAGATATTTCGTTTCACCTGATGTGATACTGAAATAATAACTGCTTTGAGGTTTTAGGTCTCTAATAGTTATTGAATGTATTGTATATTTATTAATAGATTGGGTTACTTGATCTCTATCGTCCAGAGCAACACTATCTAATTTACTGGCGTCCTCCCCATAACTAACAGTTCCTATTACTTTTCCATCCGTTATGTATGACACTGTAAATGAATTATCAGATATGTTTGAAACTGTTACATTCTTTGGATTATCAGAAGGACCCGCTTGGGTTTGAATCAGGTTTCCTGTTTTTACTAAGTATGTAGTAAGTATAATTCCTGTAATAATCAAAAATAATCCAAGAAGTGTTGGAATTCTTTTATCCAGAAAAGTTTTTTTCATATAGTTATTGTTCCCCAGGTGTTGGTTCTTGTGTTATATTGGTTTGGTCTGAAGTTTGAGATGATTCGCTAGCAACCTCTCCTCCCGGAATCTGATCTAAAATCGTTTGATTTTCGGTTGCATTATTAGTTGATTGTTGGGCTAAAGCCTCTTTAATTTGCAGATCGTAAAGCGGTTCTATTCTATCTCTATTTTTTAGTTTATCGATAGCTTTTTCGTTAAAAGTCCCATCTATAGGAACTATCTGAATGGTTAATGGATCGGTAATAGTGGATTTAGTATAACTTTGGTACACTTCAAAAATTACCCAAAGCACTGTTAGTAAAAATACCGGAGCAAGAATTATCGCAAAGTCTTTCTGTTTCATAATTTTTTATAATATGCAGTCCCTTTAATATTTAAATCAATTCCAGAGTTTACATCTGTCCCTTTTGTAATAGAAATAGTATCAATAGATATAACCCTTTGCATATTTTTAAGATTATTTATGAATTGTTTCAAATCCGCGTATTCCCCACTGGCCAATATTTCAAATCTGAATGATGAACTGGATGTAGCTTTTTTGTCCGTTAGATCAATAGGGTTAATATCAATATTAGTTAGGGATACAGAAGAGTTTTTTGCAACTGCTTGAAGCTGAGCTGTTAGGATTGGGCTTTCCGGTTTATCCGGAACAGCATCGGTAACAAAGCTTATGTCTCCTTCAACATTTTGATATGCTTGCGAAAGAGAAGATAAGCTATTAATTTTTTGAGATAATTTTTCTTCAACGAATCTACTGTCTGCTATTTCTTTTTTTAATTTTGTTATAGTAGAGAGAGTAGGACTGATCGCAAAAAGAAGAAAGAAAATTGAAGCTCCAAAAGTCAAAATTATTGTTAGATATTTCTGATTTTTCTCTTCTTTTAAATAAGGCAAAATCCCTCTGTAATATTTTTCATACTCTGATTTTTTAAATATTGTTTTCATCTTGTAACATCTGCCTCTGTTAGTCTTACTTGAATTAAGACATTCAAAGACGCATTTGCAGTTTTCGAGCTTATTCCTTCTATACTTACCGAACTAACATTTGGATTTTTTCTAAGCTCTGTTATAAATGATGTCATGGAGGGAACAGATGTCACATCAGCGTCAATAGCTATTTGGTTATTGGTAATACCTATCGAATTAAACGTTATTTCAGAAGGAGTTATATCTATGACTCCTGTTAATAAATCCACATTTCTGCTGCCTTTAACAGCAGCAGTATCTGCTAATTTAATTCTTTCTTGAAGGTTCCTGTACTTTGCTTCCGTGTCTTTAAGGCTTGCTACTATGGCTTGTTCTTGTCTGATTTTGTCATGAAGATCAATTAAGGTTCTATCCAGAGAAAATCTAACTATAAAAGCTGTAAAAGCAACCAATTCAACCGTGATAATAAGAAGTCTGCCTATCGTAAGAGACCACTTAACTATTTCATCCAACAAATTAACCCTACCCTTGAGTAGGTTTATCGAAGCAGAAGACTGCACTTTTTTAGTCTATGGCAATTTAGCCTTTTTGTCAAAGAAAAATGAGGTTATTTAGCTTTATTTTTAGGTTTTGTACCTGAAACACCAGGAGACTTTTTATTAGTTGATAGTTTAGCTAATCTGCTTTTTAGTCTAGCAGCCTTATTTTTATGGATAATATTTTTCTTAGCTGCTTTATCTATTATTTTATTTGCTTCCGACACTTTTTTAGGAGTTGGACTTTTTTTAGTGTTTTTTACAGCACGCTTAAATTGGTTTTTAAGTTTTAAATTTTCCTTTTCCCGTTTTATATCTTTTCTCAATTTTTTTTTGGCTTGTTTTGTTACTGGCATGGCAGCATTTTAGCATGCTATACTGAATACCGCAACCCACTTGGTCTTGCCGTTCGGCTTTCCAGAACTATTCGTTCACGCCTCACGGAGCAACCCAATGTGGGCAAGGCTATTTTATTATTTTATGCCTTTACGTTTTTTTCAAAAAGGTCTCACTCTTCTATTAAAAAAACAAACAAATATTCTCTCGGCAGCCTTGGTACTCATGACGACCGTTGTTTTGTCACAGGTCTTGGGACTGGTCAGGCAAAGACTCCTGGTAGGTACTTTTGGCGCATCGGATACGCTGGGAGTATATCTTGCTTCGTCAAAACTTCCTGATTTTCTATTTCAAATAATTATAGCTGGTGCCCTTTCATCAGCTTTTATTCCTGTTTTTGCAGGCCTTCTTAGTAAAGGGAGAAATGAGGATGGGAATAAAATGGCCTCAACCTTGCTTTCACTCGGATTTATTTTTTTTGGAGTTCTTTCTTTAGTTCTTTTTATTTTTGCTCCATTTTTTCTTCAGTTTATAAATTTAGGATCAGGATACTCTCCGGAACAAATGAGTCTTATGGCAAATCTTATGAGAATAATAATTTTTGGACAATTAATTTTTTTAATTGCAACTTTTTTTACAGCAGTACTTCAATCTTATAATCATTTCTTTATCCCCGGAATCGCTGCAGCGCTGTATAACTTAGGAATAATCATTGGAATATTGTTATTATCTGACAGAATTGGAATTTATGCTCCTGCAGCCGGTGTAATAATAGGAGCAACCATTTTTGCTCTTTTCCAAGTTCCGTTGGTGCGCTTGGTTGGGTTTAGATTTAAACCAAGCTTATCCCTTGATACTTCCGGGGTTAGGGAAGTAATAAAATTAATGTGGCCGCGTACACTTTCTTTATTAGTTTTTCAAATAGGAACCGTTATTACGGTTTCTCTTATTTCATTTTTGCCTTCCTCCGGCAGAAATTATGTAATTTATGATTATGCTATGACTCTAGTTTTTGCCCCGATAGTTTTATTTGGTCAGTCAATTGCTCAGGCTGCTTTTCCGGTT
>ERZ1292632.3450-Hain-H43-01um-R2-3450-length-12091-cov-6_pt1 | contig 12091 bp, 17 predicted proteins | sample MGYA00564407_ERZ1292632 | MGnify/ENA primary metagenome ERZ1292632 (study PRJEB36523, sample SAMEA6512637) | groundwater metagenome | collected 2019-01-08 | study: AquaDiva: Metagenomics assemblies of 32 groundwater samples
CACAGGAGGCACAGGCACAGAGTCAGTATGATACGTCGCATCATGGGAGGCCCAACAGAAGAATGTATGTGTTTGTGCCCCTGATCCACTGGATCGCGTTCGAGCCACCATAGATCAAATCACTCTGCGCCGTGTTGTTCGTCATAATGTAGGTCGCGTTGGTGACTGGATACCCGCCGCCGTTCACCACGCCGCCCGCCGTGGTTTGCCACCATGTGTTGTTCGTCAGCGCGAGATTGCCGCCAGAACGCACAATCCCATTACTGTCCATGAGGAGATGGCTATAGGCTTTTAGAGAACGGGGATTTGTGTTGGCCCCGACTCCGAGTTGGACGGCGTTAATCGGCGTCCCGTTTGAAAGGCCGTCTGCGGTCGTCCATGCATTTGACCCTCCCGCAAATCCGCTATCGGTGACGGCATTATTTCCGACTGCACCACCGTTCCCAGCGGTAGAGTTCACGCCACCCGCAAACCCACCATCGGATGCTGTAGAGTTCCACCCTACGGCACCACCAGAACCCGAGAACGCGCTCCCTCCAACCGCGCCGCCAGAAGCGGATTGTGCCGAATATCCAACCGCGCCGCCAGTAGTGGCAATCGTGTTTTCCCCAACCGCGCCGCCGCCAGCACTCTCTGCCGCTCCCGTTCCAATGGCTCCGCCGGACGTTGCCGAAGCAGTTGTGCCGCCCTGAAATCCTCCCGAACCAGTGACCTTGTGGTCGTTCGTGGCACTCTGAAGCGCGTACTTGGACAAGGCCATAGTGTCCGCCTGATTCGTAGCGGCAGTGCGTACAACATTCGTGGCCCCGTCCACGTAGATGATAGAGGCTAACCCGTTCGTGCCGGACGCCGTGATATAGCTCCGCCCAAGGATGTCCTGAATCGCCTGATTCGTGGCCCCCACCCGTATCGCGTTGGTATCGCTCTGCAAGGCGTACTTGGAGAGCGCCATCGTGTCTGCGGCGTTCGTGGCGGATTGCACTATGGCGTTCGTGTCTGATCCTGCCGCCGTGTTGTTGATCGTGATGATCCTGCCCGACCTGACCACGTTGATGTTTGTGCCTCCGACCAGGTTGGTAACAGAATTGAGGTAGACAGAGTCAGACGACACGGCATCGACGACGGATTGCGTTGTGAGGGTAACTAATCCTCCGCCTCCAAGCTGGAGCAGTCCGCCGCTGATGGAGAGATTCGGAGCATTGGTGACTGGGGACCAGTATGTGTTGGAGCTGGTTCCGTCCGTCATGAGGACGTAGTAGGCTGTTGGGTTGTTCGTTGGGCTCTTGGCGAACGGGTAGGCGACAACATTGATCTTGCAGGATCCGTCCGAGTTGGTCGTGAACCCGATGCCTGCGCCAGCCCTGTACGGGCCGTGGGACGCCGTGTTGCTGTACCCGCCGTAGTTGTTCCAGTTGATGATGATGTTGTCGATGCTGTAGAGACTGCCTCCCGTAACGGCCACGTTCTCTTCAATGGTAAGGCTTCCGATGACGTAGGCGAGGGTGACGTTGGTGCCTGTAACTTGGATGACGTAGTCGAAGTCGCCATTAAGGCTGTTCGGGCTCAGGCCGTTGGTTCCTGCCGGGAACCCGATGTACACGAGTCCGTTCGTTGCGGAGGATATGCTTCCAGTGATGGACCGAGTCCACGATCTGTCCTTCGGGGAATAGACGAACGTGACGCCGGTGGCTCCGGACAGGTCTTTCGCAGTGTTCAGGTACAGGTTGGTTGACGGTGGCTCGAAGAACTGCCAGTACAGATCCTGTGAACTCTGCTCGACGTAGATCAGGTCGCGCCCCTCGAGGGGTTTCTGGACGTTGGAAGACAGGCGCTGGACCGGCGCGACGCCGGCAGCAGCCGTCATACAGGACATGACCAACACGAGAGAGAGTATTGCTTTTTTCATACGAACATCCTCGCGACGACGCGCTGATCTCCGCCCTTGTTCTGGCGCTGCTTGTTGGCCTTGGCTTCTGAAACACTCACGGAGAACTGGTTTCCATACCGCTTGGCGCCCTGGGGGTCGGCCCAAGGTTCGCCCTCTTTCGACTTAAGGTCGGCTATGGCTCCGGCGAGTATGGCCCGGATGCCCCACCTTTCGAACCAGTTGGTTTCGAACTCGTTCGTCTCGAGGCGCGGCACCAGGCACACCTGGATGTCGAGTGCGTTGTCTGCCAGATCCCAGTAGCCTGCGGTAACATCGGTGGCCCATGTCCCGGAGGTGTGTGCGGTTACGCACTTGTAGTTGGCGTCATGGTACATGACGTAGTTCCCGACGACGTAGGCCGTTCCAGTGGCCCATGCTGATCCCGCAGTGACGGCCTCGGTTGGGATGTAGTTCGTGTTGAATCGGATGTATGGGGTTGTGCCGCTCCACACCAGCTCGTACCAGTCAGGATCCTGGGGCTGGTCCTTGATCCACGCATACTCTATCCTCTTGACGCGGGCGTCATACACGATGGGGATCTCATACGAGTCGAGGTTCGCGACGATGCTGATCCCCGTCATCTTCTTGACCCATGACTCGGTCAGATCGCAGAACTTCTCAGCCGACAGGTAAAGGGCCAGCATGATGTAGTTCTTGGGGCAACCTTTGACTTCCGCGCTGATCAGAGGATAGAGTGATGCGTAGGTATTCATGCCTTATGGCGCCGTGGCCGGCGGCACAGCCTCCTTGCGTTTCGCGGCCTTCTTCGCTGATTTTTTTTTGGGAGCTGTCGTCTTGACGAGATATGCGACAAGGCTTTGCTTGGCAGCCGTCAGGTCCATATTGGCAGAGAATGAGACATCGAAGCGGGCCGCGATGGCGGACAGCTGGTCGATGTTCTCGCAGGCTGAAATTTCCTGGCCGATGTCTGGCTGTTTCGCCGGTTCCGGTTTCGTCGTCTTCTTTTTGGAATCGGCCTTTTCCTGGGCCATACGCTTCTCTCGAGCGTCTTTCTTGGCTTTGGCCTCTTCTTCGCTTCGCTTTCGGATGTCAGGCAGCATATCGATCAGGTTCTGCTTTGCCTCCTGGACCGACATGTTGCCAGGGATCCCGACGTCGAGCGATGCGGCAATGACGATCAGCTCTTCGATGTCCCTGCAGATGGTGATGCGCTCCTCGAGCGTCATTTTGCTCAGGTCTTCGCCCGGCCTGACGATGACGGTGTCCGGCCTGACGGAGTCGATGATCGTCTGGCCATCTTTCACGACGAGTCGTTCCTTGTCGCGCTGGATGGTTCTCGGTTTCATCGTAAGGACATTCCCGTCCTTGTCGCACTCGAGCATTTCCTCGTAAGCTGCGAGGATGTCGGTGTATTGGAACACGCGACCGTTCAGCCTGTGCTTCAGCCATCTCATTTGTTCCCCCATGATGTCCTCCTCTTTCGCGTTGTGCTGTGTTTTTACTATCTTGCGACCACTTCTCCAACACTCCTGCATGTCCCTGCCGAAGTCCTCCTCTGTGATCATTACTTCGTGTTCTTGCTGGCGGCTTTCTTCGCTGCCGCTTCGCGCACCAGGTCGCCTGCAGTCTTCTCGGGCGCCGGCTGTCCGACGGTCTTGCGGTCTGCGTGCTGCGTGGCCTTGTACTCGACTTTCTTTTGCTCTGTCTTTGCCATGATTCCGTTCTCCTTCGTTTTGAAGAGGCCCACAGGGGATTCGACCCTATGGGCCTCTGTTACTTCACTTCGCCACTCGGCTACTTGTCGAGCGGAATTGCCAGCGCCTTGACGGTGAAGTCAAGGTTGGTTGGGACGGCTGTACCCACGGTGACTAGGATGTAGTCTGCCGAGGTATACACTTTGCCCAGGGCGCTGTAGGGGGCCGATACGGTCGTGAGGTCACCTGTTGATAGGATGGCCTTTGTGATTACCGGCACGCTCCATGCGCACATTCCGTTTGCGCTGTTTGTGACCGACGTCGCGTTCAGCCAGTTCGTCGATGCACTGCTGTCCCCGATGGACACAGCCGAACCGGATCCACTCGATACCGTGTCGATCTGAAGGCCCACACCCTGCACAAACGTGTTCGCAGGGATGTAGATCATCTTCACGGTGTCGCCGGAACCCAAGTCCGTTGTCCACGAAGACTCGAGAACGTACGTCCTTCCAGCGTAGATTGCGGGAAGACCCCCGCCGGTCCCGACCGAGGCCGGGTAGTTCGTGTACGCCGCACCGTAGCTGCACTGGATGGCAACCAGGAGGACGCACGCCAGCATGATGATGAATTTCTTCATGTGTGTGTTCCTTTCGATTACCCCTTGTAGCAGTAGAGGTGGATGCATCCGGCGGCCTTGACGACCTTACGCCCGTAGACGTAGAGGCCGCTGTACTCCCAACCGAAAATGTCGGGCGGCTGCAGAACGCGGTTTTTGACCAGTTGCGCCGCGAATGTCAGGGCTTCCTTCTGGAGGCCGATGGCATGGGTGGCATTCTGTCCACCGCTGTCAGCGACAACGGAGAGCAGGTTGGACTTGTACAGCGTGATTCCGTCAATCTCGCCGACCCGGCCATTCCGGAGAATGGAGGGGTTTTCGCCCATGATGGATGCGTTTTTCAGATCACTGTTCATGATCAGATAACGGAACCATGCAGGGATGACGGCATTGCGGTCGTTGTCCGGCACGTTCTGCTCATCCCAGACGAGGGAAAGCAGGGTGAGGACTTCGATCACGTTGTTTTTCGTGACGGCCAACGGGGTGCCAGTTGCGCCCAGGTTAAGGTTGGCACTGATCTTGCCGGCTGTCGCGCCAGCATTGCTCGCGTCGGCGTCTGAGTAGATCGCCCCGAGAACGTCCCGGTCGATCTTGATTCTCATCTGCTCTGCGGCGTCGTCCGTGAACTCGCTGCTCAGGACGATGTCGGCCTGCTTCTCATCAACGTCGTCGATGACGAAGTCATAGTACTGGGCCTGGTCGATGTTCAGCACAACAGGGGCCGAGGACGCGACCTGGCGGTCGAGTTTCTGACCCTTCTTGTACGCGCTGACGGTGATGTCCGGGCGGGTCCGGATCGTCACCTTGTCGCCGTGGTTCTTGATCACACCCTCGTACTTGGTGTTACTCACGGCTGCAACGCACGACTTGGCGTAGTACTTGACCAACGTCGACGGCGCGAAGAGTTGCGGGATGTAGTTGATGGTGCTGTCCGCATACTGCGGATATCCACCAGTAGGATCCACGCTCATGTTGAGTACCTTTCTTCGCTACTGGAATACAGGCCGACCCTCGAATGCTAGTCCCGATAGACTCGCCCTTCGCGTCTTGCTTCTGCGTATTCCAGCATCTTACTGTCGATCTCAGCGGCAGAGATGGTCCCCGGGGGAGCCTTCGTGACTCGTTCACTCCATGCACGAATCTCAGACTCGGGAATCTTTCGCTTCCCCGTCTGAGGCGCCTGTTTGCCCTTGATGGACATTGGCACGACTTCCGAGAGGACAGTCTGTCGCTGTGTTGTTGGGTTCTTGTTCCTGGAGTTCTTGAACGCGATGATGAGGTTGGCAAACGCCTTGGCATCGCCATTGGCGACCGCGGCTTCTGCTTCCTGTCTACGCGTCAATACCCCACCGTCCATGACGGGTGTGTCCAGAAATTCGGCCCATCCCAGGGCACAACCTTTGCCGGTGGATGGATTACCGTTTATTTCCGATGCGCCAGGGCATAGCACCTCGACCTGTGCAGCGAAGCGTTCGGAGCGATAGCGTTCCTCTGTGGCTCGCACTCGCTCGTCGGCCTGATGTTTGACGTTGTTGAGATCCTTCCGGAGTGACTCAAACTGCATCTGGCTGGTCTTCCAGACCTTCTCGAAGAACTCCTCGCCATACCGCTGTTTGTCCTCTTCGGTGACTCCAACAAGCCACGGGCTTTCGCTGGGCGTTCCGGGCGGAGTTTCCGCCGGCGCTTGGCGAGGCTCGGGCTGTCGATTCGACTTCAGGTTTGCCACTTCGCTCTGGAGGTCCACGATCGTGGCCTTCAGTTGCTGGACGTTTCCACCGTAGGATCCCCATTTCGCGGCGAATTGCCGGCGGTCCTCGTCGATTTTGTGACGAAGTTCGCTGTTTTCCGTCTCGAGGCGGGCCACTCTCTGGGCTTCTGTCTCGGTCGGTGCTGGCGTGGGGTCTGCGGGCTCCCTGGGCGGCGGCTGGGCCGCCTGCGGCGCTGGGTCGCTGGTGGCTGCTGCTTCGGGGTCAGGAGGGCTTGGGCGGCGGTTACGCCGTTCCTTGAACTCCTGGATGCGTCCGTCGATCTCGGCTGCTTGCTTCTTGACTTCATCCGGAGCGTTCTCCGGAAGCACTACACTCGTCTTACCGTTACTCATGCGTCTCCTCCTGTCGGCCTTTTCGGTCGGCTGTTGGTTTGGTGCGAGAGGTGTTCCCTCGCATCCCTTGAAATGTTGAGTATGTCTTTCAAGATCTGGCAGACTCCTTGGGCGCGGAGCAGGTCTGGGTTGTCGGGGTTCATTATGGTGCAGGATTCGCGCTCAGTCTCGAGGCTTGGGGTCAGGATCAATTCGCACAGCTCCTGGAATGCGGAATCACGCTCGAGCATGGAACATGCACGTTGGGCTCTCTCTTTGTCGTCAGGACTCTTGGGCCATTTCAGCCGGTACATGGTTCGCCTTTCAAAGAGGGGGATTGCAGGTCGGCGGCTTAGACCGACCTGCATCCCGAAACACAGCACACAGGGGGGACTCCTGTGAGCCTTACGCGTTCGTTGACGTCATCTTGTACCAGTCGGCGGCGGCGCCGGCCTTGGCGACACGGTGGTACAGCACTCCGGCGCCGATGTAGACGGACCCGATCGGGTCGGCGTCCAGAACTCCCATGCGGGAAATGGCGGCGCGTTCGGCGTACACGGTTGCCTGTGTCGCTTTCGATCCGATAATGATCCTGATACCTCCGTCTCCGACGATCTCGCCCACTGTCAGTTCTTCGAATTGTGCCATGACTGCTTCTCCTTCTGTTTGTTTCCTACTACACTGCCACTTCCTGATTCACTATCTGTCCTTGTGATAATGCGATTCTCTCTTCGCGCTCGAGTTCTTCGTCTGTGGGGACGACGTCATTCTTGTCCATGTCGATCCCGTCGACGCCGGCTCGAAGAAGGTTGGCTCGCCCTCGGTTCTTTATGATTCCGAAGTCTATCGGGTTAGATGTGAGGCGGAGCAATTCCGCGACGCGCAGCTGCTGTTGTTCCTTCACGAAGAGGCCCATGGCTCCGGACGCGACTATCTTCACGTCGCCCTTGATGCTGGGGTCTGCAATGTGGAGCATATTCCAGACGAAGGCAGAATAGACGTTGGGCTTGATGATGCCGGAATCGATGTATCGGATGCTCATCTTCAGTACCCGGCTGGACTGGTTCAGGAGGATGCTCAGTCCTGTGGCGGTACCGGCGGCACCCTGCCCCTGGCCGGCTGATGGCTGGTATTGTGGGACACCGACTCGTTCGTCGGCCTGCTGCAGGAAGAATTTGAAGACTTCCATGAGAGCTGCCGCATTTGTGGTTGGCTGGAAGAATTCTACAGGACTTTGACCCGTTCTGTTGGGGTCATTGAACTGCCATATGCGCCATGGATAGAGGGAGTTGATGTCTTGGCCTTCGGCGAGCTGGTCAATGTCTCGAATGACTACCTGGGGCCCGGATGCAATGGCGAGGTTGTTGATCAGGTGTCTGGCCGCGGCGTTGCAGTTGTCCTGGATGTCGTCCATCAGCGTTGGGACGCCTTGTCCCCAGAAGCTTCCCTTGACCGGTTTGTACACTGCCCTCTTGTACTGGCGCATGTGGAGGGGATCCTCGTTGAGTCGGACATGGATGACGTAGTTTCCGACGACGAGCGCGATGATTTCGTGGACCTGGTCCGGCTTGACGCCTTTGACTCCCCATTCCTCGAGTTTGTCGCCATAGGCTTCTCCGCTGTACCAGACTCCCTGGAACATGTCGTCCGGGTTGGTGCGGTCGTCTGATCTCCGTTTCTCGAGCGTGGCCCGTTCCGGGTCAGTGTAGACGAATACTCGTGTTCCGTTTGGATTCTCGGCCAGCACGGCTTTGATGCTGACTTCGTTCCATCCGTCGATTCCGATCATGCTGGACAGTTGGTCCCTGTTGAAGTCGTCCACTTCCGTGAGGTAGGTCGCATCCTTGCAGTTTGTGGCACCGCGGCTTGGGAAGAAATAGAGCGGGTCGACACGCTTCCACTTCATGGTGGGGATATCCATGATGTCCGGTTTCCACTGTCCGTCCTCGGACCACATGAGGGATCGTTCCATTTGAAGAAATGGCCCCTTCATGATGCATGTTCCGACCGTCACAACATCGCTGATGCATTCTTCCAGCGCATCCGAGAAATCGCCTTCCGCAAATTCGTCTTCGATAAGCAGAGCCATGTTGGAGGCTCGTCTTTTAGCCTCCTTGGTAGCTTCTGCCTGGGCTTCCATCTTGAGTCGCTTGGTTATTTCTACCACCTCATCCATGGTGATGTCCGTCTCTCTGCCGGATACTTCTGCCAGAACCTTCTCGAGTATGGAGGTGGCGCTTTCCGGGGGAAGGTGCGGTTTCGGCGTCGGCTTCAGGCCCCACGGTTGGTCGCCGCTTGTTGGCATAAACACTTCGCTGATGAGGGCTTCGACGGTGATGCACTTGGCCTCGGTGATCTTGACGAATACTTCGGATCCGCCTTGTTTCTTGATTTCAGCCAGACGGCTTGGTTCGTAAACTCCTCTCCGGCGGCGGAGGCATTCCATCATGGCATCGGTCTGATACATGCGCTGGGCGGCTTCTGCCTCGCGGAAGCGAGACATGATGAATGCACCGAGATCGGACATGGGCGTCGGCTGGGTGGCGATGGCTTGTGATTGTGCAGCCACCTTGGTTTCTGCTTCGAGTCGGTCGTTGTTTTTGACCTTGAGAAGCTGGAGGTCGTAGGCTGTCCGATCGGTTGGGACTCCGCCTGGGGGGGCCAGGTTGGCTACCGTTACTGGACCAGCATTGGTGTCCGTGGGCATGCCGCGCCTTTTAGGCTTGCCACATTGGAGGTCAACATCTTTTTTTGCTGGGCGATGAACTTCTGGAGCGAGGAGTCGACTCTGGTGCGGTACTGTTTGCGTGCAGTTTCAGCCTGGTGCTGTGCGTCTATCCACCGCACGCATGTTCCAGAGGCTACCAGTTCATCCAGGTCGAGTATCATCCATCGCCAGCCTAAGCCACCGTGACGGATGGTGACGTGACATGGATTCAGGCCAGCTTGGGTTCGCCGTCCCCGGGCGTCTTGTCCTGTGGTGTCATTTCGCACGAGTTCCGATTGAGGTCTTGTTCTTTGTCGCGATTACCACGTTGCGTTTTTGGTCCGCCATGGATCCCTTTGGTCTTGGGCCCGTTCTCGTTGGTGTAGTAGATGTACTGCTGTTGGGAGGATCGTGGAGAAGTCATAGTCGACCGTATTTCTTTCCAACCCCATCGTTGATGTGCTGGACCTGGCGTTCGCCTATCGCCTTCTCTTTATCGGTCCATCCTCCGCCATCAATAGGGTTACCCAGCGCTGACTTGAGGAGGATGCTTCCTGGTGCGGATTTGACGGTGCGCCATCGGCCACCGATCTTCCGAAGCTCTGCGTGTTCGGTACGAGGCATGATCACATGGGATCGGAGGATCCGCCTGGCGTGCTGATCTTCCCGTTCGACTTCGCCATCTTGCTGTGGCTCCCGAAACTCATTGGGACTGTTTCGGTGTGGCAGCAGGCAGCACACTTGCAGTTCTCGTTGTTAGGTTCATGGATGCGAGGACATTCCGACTCGTTTTTGGATGGACTCTTCATGCTCTGGCCTCCTGTGCTGTTGATGACTCACTCGGCTGGACGGTGAGTTAACCACATCCTGTCCAAGAAGTCAAGAACGGCTCCCGGCAAGCCTGCGGAACCGTCCGGAACGTCCGCCGCCCATTCGCTCGCGGGAGGGGGTCACAATTCATAGTGAGGGTCATGATTATGCTTGTCGTTTGATATACTTGTGTTTTCGTGTCCGCAAATTCCGCATCTCCAATTTCGCTTGCACGTCGCACTTGTCCAACCGCAACGGTCGCACTGCTTCCAAAATGACTGCCATATGAATAGAACTATTAGACCGACAACCGCAAACCACTCAATGAAAATATTCACGCCTCACCTTTCCGCCGGATTGTCCGGATAGTATTCCCTCTTCCACTTCTCCAATTCAGCCACGCGCTTCTTGAGTACCGCAATCTCTTGTGTGTTTGCCGTTGTAATAGTTCATCTCTTCCCCCTTTTCTCCATCCACTCCTCGAACGTCACCTTGAAATCATCGGCCATGACATACTCCTCAACGAGTAGCGCCATTTTAGTGAAGGTGTACTTGCGCTCCGGCTTGACGTAACAGGCAGAATTAGGGCCAGAACAAAATTCGCGGTGACAGGCGCGGACCACGTTGCAGTCAATATCGTGTATCATTCTCATGGTGTCACCTTATTCCTCTAGTTTCACTACGCTGATTATGCAGACCGCATCTAATATGTCTGTCCTGCTCTTCCGTATTGAGTCCCGTACAAAGTCAATGGCTGTGTCATTAAGCCGTGTTGTTTTGAATCGCCAGTTACCATGAGTCCAGCCACCTTCCTTTAGTGTGGCCTCATAGGTCACAAGGTAATGCGTATAGTGCGGTTCGTGAGTGATGATTGCATAGATCGTGACCATGAAACACGCAAACACGATAGCAACGAGAATCCATTTCATTCCGTCACCTCTTCCCATTTCATGTTGAACCTCTTCGTCTTGCGATCCACCTCACGATCCCGCACGATGGTTTCCGTAACGCCGTCCCACATGAAGGAGAGCGTCTTGCGTTCAGTGATAATCGTGGTCACATAGCGTTCTGTGGGTTGGCTTCGCGGCCAGTTGTTCGGAATACATACATCGCCCATCCCCATCCCCGCCCCGCTTGAATCTGCCGTGCTGTGCCCAACGTATAGAGCATCTTCGGAGATAGTCCAGTTTGTATAGAATTGGAATTGCGGAAATACTGTCGCGTTGTTATCCGACTCCACAACATTCGTCACCATGCAGACCGAGACTCGTACATCATGAATCGGGGAAGGGCAAATGCTGTTCGTTCCGGATACGCCCCACCGTATCGCTTGTACATCCTCCCCTCTCGCCATCCCCGCGCACAGCATCACCGCCAGCATCAGTTTCATAGGGACTCCTTTTCCTTCTCTTCCTTTCTGATTTCGTCACAGGCAAACTTGAACTGGTCCATAGTGTCCAGAATCATAGTGCCCCATGTTACTATATTCTGCCACGCGAGACGTGTCCCGCATTGGTCGCCATCCTCTAAGAGAAAAGGACAAGCGCGGGGTGATGCCTTTGCGTAGTCATAAGCACACTGTTTGCAAGGACACGCCTTATTGAACGATTCGACTAACTGAGCAGTTGTCATTTCCCCTCCTCAATCTCTTTCCAGTATTGGCACTCCTCTTTCTTCATTCCCGGCTTGGCGAGGATGCAACGTCCGCCGGTTTCGAGAACACAATCGTCAGAGACTACGCCGTCCTCCTCAAAAGGAATGTGACATCCGAACTTCTTGACGGGAACTGCTATCAGCGCCACCTGCCGTGCTATGTGAACGGGCGGCCACTCCAACGTTATCCCCTCGGAGGCCAGCGTCGCCGTGACGTTCACGCCCATTGCTTCCGGGCACGTCTCAGACCGGAATCTCGGTAGTGTCGCTAGGGCCATCTTGATTTTCAGCGCCAACTTAGCACGGGCACCACCCTGCCAGTATAGCACACACCGCAGTTGACGGTCGGACCAATTAGGATGTGCTATCTTCAGCCTCTCAACATGTCCGCCCAAATCAAACTCGTTGATCACAGCCCACACCGGCTTAGCCATGTCGTAAACATCGCTGAAAAGCCGCGCTGCTGGAGGGCACGTTGGACGCTGGCCGAAGTTGGGGCAACCTCGCGGGTGCAGGTCGTAAGCCTTACAACATAACCCGCGTACCGTTGCGTCCATAATCGGAGAAACCCGAATCAAGTCTTTCATCGCTTCTCCTCCTTCGCCTTCTTCCGTGCCTCGATGCAGGCAGATTCTTCTGCCAA
>ERZ1292632.3453-Hain-H43-01um-R2-3453-length-12090-cov-4_pt1 | contig 12090 bp, 13 predicted proteins | sample MGYA00564407_ERZ1292632 | MGnify/ENA primary metagenome ERZ1292632 (study PRJEB36523, sample SAMEA6512637) | groundwater metagenome | collected 2019-01-08 | study: AquaDiva: Metagenomics assemblies of 32 groundwater samples
AGATACTGATATGTCTTCAGTTTGCCCCGCACTTCAACATTATCCGATTCCTTTACTAACATTCCGATAGCGGCCCGTTTGTTGTTAACAAAAACAAGCCCGTCCTCCACGAGCTTATCCGCCTCGCGCCTGGATGCCAGGCCCTTATCCCTCAAATATTTATTTATTCGTAACTGGGGCATGTTTGATTACCTTGACCGATGCGGATTATGACGATTGAAACCTCCGCTGGAACGGCCGCGAAATTCCGGATTGCGGCGCGGCGCGGAACCAAAAGGTTGCCGGGGCCTGCCTGCCGGCGAGGCAGGCAATGGCTGGACGACCGGTAATTCCGGAAGTTTAGAAATAGGCAGATTCTTACGGATAAGACGTTCAATAGCCCAAATTTCTCTGGACTCATCAGGCATTGCAAATGTAATTGCGTGTCCGTTGGCTCCGGCGCGGGCTGTCCGGCCGATGCGGTGCACATAATCATCGGGGGTGGAAGGCAAATCATAATTAACCACAAGTTCTATGCCACTTACATCTATGCCGCGTGAAGCGATATCGGTGGCAACCAGCGTCCGGTATTTGCCGGATTTGAATCCCGCCAATGCTTCGCGCCGTTGGTTTAGAGAACGGTTTGAGTGTATTTCCGCGGTACTGATACCGAAGGCCTTCAGTTGGCGCATCACCTTCTTAGCGCCATGTTTAGTTCTCGTGAATATTAAAACCGAACCCAGGTAGCTCTCAAGTAATTTTTGCAGGAGAGCGATCTTTTGGATATTAGATACGATAAAAAGTTCCTGGGTTATGCGCTCAACGGTCGTTCCCGCAGGTGCCATCTCTACCCGTATGGGCAGTTTCATGTGTCCGGCCGCCATCTTCATGATTTCCGGCGGCATAGTAGCAGAAAAAAGCATGGTCTGACGGTCGGCGGGCAGTGAGCGTAGGATTTGTTTGATTTGCGGGGCAAATCCCATATCAAGCATACGGTCAGCTTCGTCCAAAACCAGAATTTTAATATCATTCAAATGGATGTTCCTTTGCTGCAAATGGTCTATCAACCTTCCCGGAGTAGCGATAATTATATGGGGCTTACCGGCAATCGCGCGCTTCTGCGGAGCAAGCGAAACACCGCCGATAAGTACAACCGTTCTCAACTGTATTTCGCGGCCTATCCTGGTCAGGGCTTCGTCTACCTGCAATGCTAGTTCTCGCGTAGGCAGAATCACCAACCCTTGACCCTTGATTTGAGCCAAGCGCTGAAGCATCGGAATGCCAAACGCCAGGGTTTTGCCCGTGCCTGTTTGAGCGATGCCGACAATGTCTTTGCCCTGAATAGCCACTGGAATCGCCTGCGCTTGAATCGGCGTCGGCGACTTAAAACCGGATTTATCCAAAATACCTAAAAGCCTGGGAGCAATCCCCAGGCCGTAGAAACTAGTTGCTTCTGCGTGTGTGTGTTCTATTTTTTGAATTGTTTTAACGGCATTCATCCCGTATGAAGTAGCTGCTACGCAGTCATAAGTATAAGTTACGTGTGCAAAACTACTGTTGTTATATATTTGATACCCCGTTCATTTCGCCCGTTAGGGCTACTTCGTACGGGATTCATGTGTCTATACAATACAACAAATCACCAAAAATTTCAAGTTTTCACTTAGCTTTCCGCCGGCTGCGGATACGGTTGATTAATAACCAGATGGCCAATGAAATAAGGCAAAGGATTCCGAAGCCGACAATATAAACAAGGATAATGGCCGGCATAACGATTACTCCTCCCAAACCAGCCTTGCCCTTTGAAAGATGAGAAAAGACATACACCGCGAGACCAACCGAACCCAGGATGAAGACCAAAAGATGATAAAGAAAAATTTTAGATTTTTTCATTTGGCTATTTTTTCTCCCACCTGTTTTTGTCTCTTTTGTTAACTTTATTCATTACCCCGCCAAAAGATTTGTCTAAATCTATTTTTAAGGAGTTTGCAAGACACGTGATGGTAAATATAACATCTCCCAGTTCGTCGCTAATCGCACTATTTTTTTCAGTGGCTTTTTTCTTTTTTGGACCAAAGGCGTGGTTGATTTCTCTTGCCAATTCTCCGACCTCTTCAGTCAGGCGCGCCAATATCTCAAACGGCTTAAAATAGCCAATTTTGTATTGCTTAACCCAATCATCCACTTGTTTTTGTATTTTTTTCATAAGTTATAACCGCCACACTGGACACCTCGGACTAGGATTTTTTAAATGCTAGACCCCATGTGGGTTTCCGAGGTGTATTTTTAATCTTGATTTTGATACTCCTCGGACTACTTATTTTTATTTCAAGAAGGTCTCAATAACTAAAAATAAAGGCACCGATAAAACAATCAAAAACCACTTGTATTTAATAAAAAATGGTTTTTGATTATCAAACTTGATAATAATATTCTCAAGTTCCCTGATAATCTCTGTATACAAAAAGTGCAGCCGATCTTCTTCGCCCTTGTTCCCTATTAATTTAACGTGTATGGCCCGATTCAATCTGCGAATATTTTCTGCCAGATAGAAATCCGCGTCTGTTTTTTTAAGATTACGGATTTTATTTTTAAAATCATCAAATTCAACCCTATTATCCTCTACGCCCATATCGTTTAATTTATCTATCAACCTCTCGGTGGCTATTGGATCACTAGAGATGATTCTTTTTATATGATCTAAAAATGAGTTAAAAGCAATTACTCTTTCATTAAATAACGAGAGTCGTTCAATAAATATAGACGGAATCCACCTATATTCTGCCACGCCTCGACGAATAATTTCTGGCAAAGACTCAAAGGATAGCGGGAAAATTATTTTTGATGGATGAAAGGAAGTTTTATCTTTATAGGTTGCTTCGAAATATTCGTTACGTAGCCAAGATTTTTGACCTTCTAAATCATTCTTGAAAGAAATAAATAATGACTTCCAAGAATCAAAATCACGTCTGACTGACCAAGCATAAGCCACATAGGCCAAAATCAAAGCTAAATAAGTCAAAAGGTTTGTTGATTCAATATCTTTAATAAAATTTAAATTAAAACAAATATTCATAATTATTTTTTTTCGCTCCTCGGAAGCCGAACCTGTCTCAACGTAGCTGACCACCTCGGACTAGGATTTTTGAAAATCTAGACCCCATAAGGGTTTCCGAGGCGTAGTTTTAATTAGTGTTTTGATACCCCTCGGAACCAACTCCAAATAGAGATACTAGCAGATAACACAAAAAACCAGAATATAAAAAGAACCAATAATCTTACTAGCCACGCAATCCAAAACGGTTTCATTAATATGTCAAAATTGAATCGGACTTCTGGCTTCCAATCATCGCTCGGAATAAAGAGCGGGCAGTTGCCACCAAATATAATACTAGCATTTATTGAATAATTTTCTCGCGACGTAACTCTGAAAAATGCACTCTCTCCGCTCCTCATGTAGTAATCTGGGTGGCCAGATTCTGGCGCAGAAAAACCGCCGGTTTTATCTGTAGTTTCTTTAAGGGTCGAGAAATACGTACGTGGATCGCCTTCAGAAAAACTAATGATGGTTGTGGGCAAATCTTCTTCTATGCATGAAGGGTCATGAAAAGTAGAGTTATTCTTAATATAAATATCATACCAATCCAAAGATAACGGAACGGAAAAAATATCTGCGATTAAATTCTTTAAGTTCGGCTCTTTATGTAGCAGATTGACAATATTAAATTTTGTATATCCACTTCCTCTTCCTTTATAAATTTCCTTCTCTAGCGGATATAACCAAAACATCAAACCTACTGGAATCAAAAAAACTATGATTAATTTGATTATTCTTTGAACCATTTAAAAAATATTGATGGTTATCTCGAATGGGATAACCTATTACGACATGGCCACCTTAAACAAAATCCGAAAATCAAAGGATTATTGTTTTCTTCTCATACAACATCGGCAAGGCATCCTGTCTCATGCGGAATTTTGTGCCGTGATTGTGGCCGGTACGAGCGTCAAAATCCACGAGGATTTTTCCTTCGTCTAGCGCTTTCAAAAATCCCTCAAAGTTGAATTTCTGCAACATCATTACTTTCGTGTAGTGGTAAAATTCTTTCTTTCGCACGATTTTCACTTCGGCTTGAACATAAAAAGCATTGAGTAGTTTTGTTCCGGCCTTATGCTCCAAATCATCAAAGCCCCAGTATGGTTGAGGGTCAAGTTCACCAAGACCGACACGCTTTTTCACAGACTCAACCCACGTTTTGTGTCGCAAGTCAGCACTCTTTGCGTCAAATGAAATCAAAATTTTTCGCTCTTTCCGGTCAATCACAACCTTGAAACCACGATCGCTTCGCGATCGCCCGTGGATTGTTTGCCTAAAACTCATCTCTCCTTTTGGGTATTTCTTCCCGTATTCTTGGTGCGCCCAGCCATATTTTGGCAGGAGCACTTGCGGCACGAAACGAATCGCGCGCGGCGAGGGCTCAATGTGAAAAAGCGTTGTAAGAGAAGTTGAATTGAGGCGTTGCGCTTTCAATTCCCATTCTGCGGCGTTAGGAATTGGTAGATTATTTTCCTTAATACCGAGTAAATCTTCAAGCGTATTACCAATGCCTCCGGCATTGCCTCGCCGCGCGTTCGGCACAAATCCCATTACTGAAATTTCTTTGAGCTTGGCTATCAGTTCTGGTTTTGTATAAGTTTTAGGTTTGTTCTTTGCCATAGTATTACCAAAGTTTAGATTGGGCTTGATGTTGTTTTATTCTTTTTTTCGCCATTTCGCAATACTCCGGTGAAATATCAATCCCGATATAATCCCGCTTAAAGTTTATCGCAGAAACGGCTGTTGTGCCGGAACCCATAAATGGGTCCAAAACAATTTTGGCGTCCGTAGCGGAAACTATCCGATCAATCAAATTTACCGGAAAAGCGGCTGGATGTTCATTGTTCATTTCTTGCGTAAAATCCCAAACATCGCCGTGCGCGTTGGCTTTAGTAGAAAGTTTGAATTTCGGCTTTGCGATGAGATAGATAACTTCGTAAGTTGGCAAGAAATACCCGGCGTTAAAATTGAGGCCGCCCTTCCGTTTCCAAATGATGATCTGACGAACCGGAAAACCGCTCACGATGTCTTGGCGGTCTTGCAATAAGCCGCCCTGCACGCGCCACTTGTGATTGTAAAAAATTGCTCCGTCCTCCGGGATAATTCTCATCATTTCAGTCAAACAAGCTCTTTGCCATTTCACATATTCATCGTGGGGCATACAATCGTCGTGATGAGAATAACCGTTTTGCAAGGCGGCGTTTGCCCATTTGCCACCTCGGCCGTCTTTCATGCCATTACCGGTAGAATTTTTGAGGTTATATGGCGGTGATGTAATTACTAAATCAACCGAACTATTGGGAATCTTCCTCATTATATCTAAAACATCGCCACAGACGATTTTATTTATAAAATCTTTTGGAAATTTCATAGCTGCCGGGCTAGGGGTCGGACCTAGGATTCCTGCTTCAAAGGCAGGCGTGATACCACTTCACCACCCGGCAATTTAGTGAATTATCTCATAAAATTTGACAAAAATCAAATCAAAAACCGCTTAATAAATAAGCGGCCCGCATTTCTAAAAACGAGCATGGGCGGCATGCGATCTTATTTTGATGCGGGCTATAAGCCCAAGCACCAAGACGATGCAGATGATTGCCCGACCAACATAGATAATCGCCAACAGATTGCGATCGGCAACTGCGGGATACAGGGCAAAAGCGGCGGAAGTCAGGACTCCCATCCAAACCCAGAACGGCTCCGTATTTTTTTCTGCTTTGTAAAGATTCTTAAATAGCGGGAAATAGGCAATAATCATGATCGCCTGTAGCGCTAGGTTAGCGATTACGTGCGCACCCGTGTAAATCCAAAAAATCAGGATTAAGCCGGAAGCGATGAAACAGCCGGTCTCAAATCGATTAAATTCAAGACGCCCCCGTTTGATTACAAATAGACTGCCAAAAGTGGCCCAAACCACCACCAAATCTACGGTATTGCCGATACCGGCAATCAAGCCGTGCTGGTCTGAAGAAATGTAGGTGCCGAAACTTAAACTCACGGCTACGCAAAACAACAACCACATTGCCAATACGGGCCGAATCTTGTTTTGGAAAGAAAGCTGGCAATACCGGCAAGCGCAGGCCGCCGCCGTGACCGCAGCCGCCAATGCGCAAATGTCTCTTGCGGTCAATTAGCACCTCCGAAAAATAAAAGAACTTTTGGTTGTACTATAAAGCCAGAACACACTTTTGTCAAAAATTAAACCCGCCGCCATTGAAATAACCGCCAAAATAGGATTAAATTGAGCCATGCCTAAAACCTTAATCGACATGCATCTGCACTCGGTTTACTCCGACGGTAAACTGACTCCGAGGCAGATTGTTAAAAAACTCGCTCAAGCAAAAATAAATTTTGCCGTTTTGAGCGACCACGACACCGTGAGCGGAGTCGGAGAATTCGCGCGCGAGGCAAAACTGGCAAAGATAGACACGATGCCCGGTGTTGAAATAAGCGCCGAGGAACACGGCATCGGCGTACACATTCTCGGCTACGGCATAAATATCAACGACAAACGTCTCCTGGATATATTTAAAAAACAGCAGGCGGAAAGAAGGAAAGCATTTGACAGATATGTAGCACTCTTCAAAAAAGCCGGGTTCGTTATTGACCGAAGAAAATATTTGGAATTCCGCAAGATTAAATCAGTGGCAAAACCGCATGTTTTCAGACTTATATGGGGCGTGCTGGAAAACCGAAAGCTCTGCTACACAAAATACGGTCTTACAAAAACAGACTGGCTTCCTCAAGGTGAATTCATTCAAGCATTCACGGAATTACCAAATCAACTGGCCTATGTGCACAAGAAAGAAATAACAGCAGAAAATGCCATCGCATCAATACACGCGGCTGGTGGAGTTGCCGTTTGGGCGCATCCGGGAATAGAAATAGAGTTTAAAAACAAAAAAATTTTTAATAAAGTTCTCGGGGGACTGCTCTCCAACGGCATAGACGGCATCGAGGCATTCTCTTCGTCGCGCCATCTTACCAAAGCCAGAATTAAATACCTCTACCAGCTTACCCGCCGTTATCGGTTAATTGCCACCGTGGGTAGCGATGATCATGACGGCACACGGATCGGCACCAAAATCAGTACACTCAAAGTCCCCCGCAAATATCACAAGGATGGACTGGCCGAACTCAAATTAAAACTTGGCCGCTAACTCAAATTACCCCGGCCCCATCTGGAATCTAGGTTACTTTGGCATACTGGATATTACATAAAAACGCCTGCGGCTTTTACTACATTCTCATATCACACCCTGTGACCAGATGGAGCGGGGTTATTTTTTCTTAACCACAATTCATCCGCCCAGCAAGCTGTACGGCATTCTTGTGGAGAAAAAATAAAAACCGCATTTTAAGCGGTTAGAAAACGTAAGCTACTCTTGGCATCTTGGCCCATTTGGGAGAAATGCGGATATTTGCCTGGCCATCCTTCAAACGATGAGCGACCCAGCGCCTGTCTATTCTGTCCAGCAACAGAGCGTTGAACATGAAATCATACCAGGCATTCTTTGACATCAAATCCAATCCCCACAGATGGTATGATTTACCGCTATTTATTACAGCACCGGAGCCAACGCCCAAAAGTTGGGCCACGTCTTTAATGTACGGGAAAACAATATCGCTTGGGTACTCATCAGTGGCAATGTCCAGATCAAGCAACGGAATATGAAATATCCCATTCATGGTTCTAACCCTGGAAATCATTTTTAATGCTTCGTGAACATACGTTCTGCTTTTATCTTCAGGCCCAACATAACTGGCTATCTGGGCTGTTGCCGGGTCTATCTCTTTAAGTTTGCCGATAAGCTCCCTGATCTTGTCCAAGTCTTCCGCCCTCTGTATAAGTATGGTGGGTTCACTCGAATCAGGGGTGTGCTGCAAGGCTTCTGCGGGACTTCGTCGGGCTTTGGGTTCTTTCTTTTTGGCTTCCGCAAAGTGCGCCCTCTCTTCGCACTTATAAATGCCAAATTCCATAAGCAACAGGTTATACTGATCAAAAATTGCCTGCGCGACGTCAATGGCAAACATGCTGACATGGACTCGATCATGAATTGGCAGTCTCATTCCCCTATCTCCATTTTGTAAAAAATCTATTGACTATATGTTTCCACAAAACATCAGTTCAGACAACAAAAAACTGTGCACAAGTGGCACAGCTGATGGTTTAATAGTTATTGCGGTTAAATCTGGGCAGCATGGAATACGGGGACCACTTTTGAATCATCTCCTCGGTATTATCAGTGGCTTGATATTGGCCGCCTCCCATCGAATAAGATTCTTTCAAAGGATCAACTTGGTAAAACGCGATCTGGGCCACCCTCATACCTACCACCAAGACTACAGGCGGACCTTTGAGGTGGTTGGTCATTTCCATGGTCCAACGATTGCAAAAGCCGAGATCACCCCAACCGGCACACTTGCAAACGGTAATGCCGATCCGGCCCATCGAACTTCTGGCTCTCATTTCCGTGGTTACGCACCGGCGTCCGCCTATGAATTCTTGCGTGTGCGCCAGGATGGTTTCACCGGGTCCCAAAATGATGATTTTGTCGTCAGGATAAATGTTTTTGAGCAGGCCATTCTTCTCCATCCAGTCACCCGCCCTGACGGCTTGTTTCGGTTCACCCCAATAACGCCTGATGTGCTCCTGATCGAATGGGTTAAAAACTCCCTGATCCGATGCTCTAAACGGTTGCTCCTCGAAGAAATTTTCTCCGAGCCGGACGTCATAACTTGTGGTTTTGGCATTAACTCTGATGTTAGGCGGGCTGAATGGATGGATAAAGATGTTCCCCTGTTCTATGTGCCAAAAAATCATGTCCCGGCTAAGCAATGAACGCCCCGGCGGTTGACTATTGGGCGGAAAGTTATTGGCTTGGTTAATTTCCTTCAATGCAGAGTCAATAGCCCAATTCAGGTCGTCAATCGTGCGCTCGTTCGTAAACCGGTAATCCGCCGCTCTTATGCACGCTCCCAGGTTTTGCTTGTTGGGATCGTCGGAACCCATCTCTCTTTGTTCGTTTTGCAGAAATTGCTCAAGAGAGATTCGATCTTTGACGCTGCCTCTTAGAATAATGCGCTGATATCTTAATTCGGGATCGGCATCGACGGCAAAAAGAAAAAACCTGCCCTGTGACTTAAGCGCCTCCACCTCCCCCATGGTTCTTATTGATTCAATGACACAGTTCTCCCTTGTAAGCGCCGCCTGCTCATATAATTTTTCGGCAAGATAGCCCGGGCCGTGTTGCGCTCTAAGCTCGTTGCCAACCTCCACCAGGCTGTCCCGGTTAACCAGCAGTCCGCGGCGCTTGACTTCCTCGGCGATAAACCCGCTCATGGAAAAGTGTCTGAAACCCGCGCTTTTGAGATGTTCAACAACGGCTCCCTTGCCAGCTCCCAATGTTCCAGTAATACCGATGATGACCATTGCTCCACTCCTGTGTTAAAGAAACTGCTCACATATTAGGAAATTTTCCCAAAAAAGCAAGCTCGAGTTGCATGTTTCGCTTTCTATTGAGTGCGCAAATCTTCGTAAGGGTGCGTGAGCTCCTGACGATGCAAAATCCAGCGGTATAGGATCCAGCCGACCGGCATCGGGAACCAGAAGCTGAAAGCCCGCAAAAGCAGGGTCATGGCAAAGGCCGGTTCCGCCGGCACGCCGAAAGAGATCAGGATAAGAGTCATGCCGCCCTCGAACACCCCCAGCGCGCCGGGAATAAACGAGACCATGGACAAAAACTTAGTCAGCGTAAAAGTGATGAAAGCAACGGCAAAAGATATCTTGGAATCAACCGCAAAAGATAAGAAGTAGAGCGTGAATATGCTGGCCAACAAGATCATGCACTGCCAGAAAAATGCCAGCCAGAACGGTCTGGCTCTCTTTTTCAACTCCCCGATATTGAGGGTCTGCTTGAACTGATCAAAAATCATGGCCACATGCGAAGTGTGGTTATTGGTGCCATTACCGGCCACGTTGGCAGCCTCGCCGTTTTTTTTGCTTCGATTTTCAAAATATCTATGGAGTTTATTTATAAGCCATTGCGCCAATCGCCCGCGCTTGCGCCGCTGTAATACAAAAAATAACGCGAAGGCGACCACCGCAAAAAATGAAAAAGCATAAATAAAATAGATCGCTTCCGGGCGGCTATCCAGAATGCCCCCTCTTAGCATCATAATTGCCGAAGCAATGAAGAATATCCCGAAAGCCATATATAGCGTCGTCAACTCCAAGATCGCCCGTCCGATACCCTCGGCCACATTAAGGCCGAATTTCTTAAGATACTGAATAAAAAATGCCTGCCCGGAAATACCGGCAGACGGTAGGGCCTGGTTGAGAAATTGGATAACGAATGTTACCGGAAAAAGCTCCTTGACGCCCACCTCCAGATCCTTAACCCGCAGAACATCCCTATAGTTGAGCGCCGTGAAGTAATAGCTGATAACCTGCGTAATAATGACCCCGAGAAGCCAAAACAGATTGGAGCGTAGAAACAAGTCTTTGATTAGCTTAACTTCTGAAAACTTGAGATAAATTAAAACCAGCGCCGCCAGGGTAATAAAATAAAATGCAAAGCGGCTAAGACTTATGCGTGGCCGTGATAAAGGCTGAAATTGTTCCGACATATCACTTGGTTAATTCCAATATTGCCAACTCAATCGGCAGTTGCGGGATGGGGGAAAGTTTGATTTCATTACTCGCCTTCATAAATGCAGTGATGGATTTGATCAAAAATTCAGGTGACATCTGACCGGTTGTGGACGCCGTTACAATGTAAGGGCTGTCGCCTATCAAACCGACAAGTTTAGTTCTCAAATGCCTGACAAATTGTTTTAAAAAATTATTCAGATCGGTTCCGGCCTCATGCAAATCATTAATCTGGTTTATGGCTTCCTGCGGTTTTTTAGCCAGTATCAGGTTAATCAGGTTCTCGTGGACCTGCAAAGGCACGATACCGAGAATCTCGGCTACCGTTTCCTGGCTTATGTTCGCCTCGCTGCCGGCATAAGCGATTATCTTATTGAAGGCAGATTCGGCATCGCGCAATGAACCGGAGGCAGATGAGGCCAGCATCGCCAATGCTCCGTCATCAATGCGAACCTTCTCTTTACGTGCAATCTCGGCGAGGCGGCTTTGGATTTTATCCACGTTAATCTTTTTGAAATCAAAACGCTGGACACGCGACAGTATCGTATCCGGCACCTTATGCGGTTCGGTCGTCGCCAAAATAAATATTACGTGCGATGGCGGCTCTTCGAGTATCTTAAGAAGCGCATTAAATGCCGGCGGAGTAAGCATGTGCACCTCGTCTATTATGAAAACCTTATTAATACTTGAGCTCGCCGCTACGCGAGCGGAGTCCTTGAGGTTACGGATTTCATCAATACCTCTGTTTGATGCCGCGTCTATCTCAATGAGATCCATGGAACGGCCCTCGTTGATTTCGGTGCATGAGTGGCAAGCGTTGCAGGGTTCCACGCTCTGTTTCTTTTTTAATCCTTGCTCCTGACAATTTAACACCTTAGCTAAAAGCCGGGCCATCGTTGTCTTGCCGGTCCCCCGTGGCCCGCAAAAAAGATAGGCGTGCCCGACACGCCCTGAAACAAGCGCACCCTGCAAGGTGCGCACAACATGCTCCTGTCCCTCAACTTCCTCAAAAGTCTTGGGCCTATATTTGCGATATAGAACCTGACTCATTTTTCTTAAATACAATAAGCCTAAACCCTATAAAATTCCAGATCAGGGCGATGGCGGTGGCAACAACGGCGGCAATATTATTCCAAACAACCTGACCGAAACCAAGCTGCGGAGGAATAGCGAAGATTATGCCGGAAGTAATGCCGACGTTCAGAAATGCGCCAATCACATTTACCACAACGAACTTAACGAACTCCTTACCCTTGTCGGTTGAGGTACTACCGGCCTTAAAAGCCCAAAATTTATTCCAGAAGTAGCTGTTAGTTACGGCAACAATAAATGAGACCGTTTTAAATGATGAAACGGCGGGCCC
>ERZ1292632.3455-Hain-H43-01um-R2-3455-length-12089-cov-10_pt1 | contig 12089 bp, 16 predicted proteins | sample MGYA00564407_ERZ1292632 | MGnify/ENA primary metagenome ERZ1292632 (study PRJEB36523, sample SAMEA6512637) | groundwater metagenome | collected 2019-01-08 | study: AquaDiva: Metagenomics assemblies of 32 groundwater samples
GCACATTTCCAATAACTTGATCTAATAAGAGATTGCCAATTTGATCTACACGAGGGGCAATTGTTGACCCCATCGTGCGATGTGGAGATATCCTGGCCGATATCTTTTTCGTGTTTTTCATTTCAAGAGATAAAAATGACATTATTGCACTTCGATCTGCTTTATAAATGCTTGTAAATGGCGACCGAAACGCACACCCATGGTATCATCAATCGCTTCTATTTCCCATCTATTTTCATTTGTAAAATCAAAAACCCTAGCAGATACTTCAGATGCAAATTCAACTATATCTTTAGTAGCTATTTGCGGAATTGATGAACAATAGAAACGATGAAGCTTTCTATTTAAATCACCCGTGATATGCCCAACTTCGTCACCAGATACTTCCTCATGATGACAATTATATTCACTACCAGTGGAAAGAGTGTAAATCCAATCATTTGAATCTACATCTCTCCCTGTTACTGTTCTACGAAGAATTCTGCATTTATGTTTAAATATCGAAGTAACAGACATTTGTTTAGTTATGGCTTTACTACTCCCAAAACACCCCATTCAAAACTAGGAGTTACTGGAATTATCGTCTTAAAATAATACTCAATCATTTCATCAATTGATCGCCGCTTCATTAATGATTCATTAAATCGGCCAGTAGCATAACGAACTGAATCAAAATCTACTCGTTTGCCATAGACTTGAAGTATTTTACGCCAAACAATAAGAGTAGCTAATTCTTTAATTGATTCTGGCGTTGCTTTGCCAAATGTTCCAGTGAAAATACAATTACGAATTCCCTTTGGCCAAACTGGAGCACTCTCTTCAAAGTTCTCACTTAATTCTGCATCGGTATGTCTCCACACAGTAGCGTTATCATTGTCAATTGATACATCGTCAGTATCTACCGTGGTGTCGTTGGCATTGTTGATATCTTGAGTAGTAATTGCAGTAATTGCATTTATGTAATTAGTTGGCAATTGAATAAATCGTTCTTCATTGCCATCAACATATAAAATTGTTCCAGCAACAGTTTGTTCCCACACAATGCCAGTGCGTGCCTCAATTTCAGCGTCAGCCATCGTGAGCCATCCCGAATCTATGTCGCCAGCGACAAGATTTAGTCCACTTATGACCCGGTTTTTCGTGGTGTAGGAAGTCGTTGCCATTTAAGTAAATAGCTTTCCGTGTTGCTTAGTAAATTCTTCAAACATTTTTAACGAGATGTAGAAAGTAGAAGGGAAATTATTAGGCTCTAACATCAAAGAAGAATCAGTTGTCGTCAACCCCTTGATCATAGCATTTGATTCAAAATCAAATGAATCAAAGTTTGCATCTATTAAATCTAGGTTCTCAAATTTAAATCCAGCAAATTCATCTTTTTTACTGCCAAACCCTAATCTAATATTTTGGTAATCATCACCAAGCAATCCTGTTATTTGATTTCTAATTGCTATTGCAAGCTCAGAAACTCGCCAAATTGAATCACAAAGCAGATAACGATCAAACCTGTTTCCATTTAGCCAATTGTTAAAGCTAGAATAGAGTTTATGAATCCCAGCAATAGGCAACCAGCGTCTTCCGTCATCTTGGCATTCAAATTCATGCCTATGGATCATCTGCAAAAAAGCTTGATTGATTATTGTATCAAACCTTACTCTAAATGACCAGCCATAAACACAGCCAAGCGTAATTATCTTACCGCCTTTTTCTAAAACAGTTTTTTCTAGTTTAGCAGCATTTGAATCTGGTTTAACGAAAGCCCTCCAATCAGACAATAAAACACATTTTTCATTGATACCTTTTTTAATATTATCAATTAAATAATCAACTTTATCCTTTGACAATAATTCCAAATAGTCATAATCATAGCAAGCAATTATCGCCAAATCATAATTATTAAGCGAACAACAATTGTATTCAAATTCCTTGTCTATGATTTCAACTTTGTCATTTAAACCAATTGGATCTTGACCAAAATAGCCAGGATCAATAATCGTTACATCAAATCCATCTCGAACAAATCCTGAAACTAAAGTTGATCCGACAGAGCCAAATCCACCACAAATTAAGATATTTTTCATTGCAGATATTTTAGATAAATTAAGGTTTGGGAATCCTAGCCTTTATCGCCATGCGAATCGTCACGACGGCAGCGGACTGAAGGTCTTTGAGGGTCTTAGCGGAAGCGATGGTCTGAATCAACCGGTCAAACTGCTCCAGCAAATCTGGAAGTTCAGCGGCGTAAGCAACCTCACGATCTCGCTTCCATTGCGTAGCCAGGCGTTCATCCTGAGCCGCAGCAACTTCAGCTTCACGTTGTGCTTTTTCTTCCGGCGTAAAAAGGTAAATTCCTTTTCGCCCCTTGTTGGCGGTAGGCCAAGTGCTCGCATCGGAGAGGATGCGCTGACCATTAACTACGGAACAGCCAATCGAATCCATTTCAGCCTGCGTTGAAGGCCACCAAGAATCGTTACTGATTATCATGTTTTGCTTTTCCCCCATAAACGAAATGTTCCGTTCAGATTGCTCGCTGACAAATACAGCCGAAATGCAGTCATAACACTTTGCGCATCATGTGAGCCGCCGCCAATAGCCGTTCTAACCGCACCATTGCCTGCGGATTGTGTAAACATCCACATGAAGTTAGTATGCACGTTGGCCTCTGGATTGTTGAACTCTATCCACCCATTCGTGGTGTATTTTGTAGCATCGCCTAAATCCTTCACGAGATCTAATGCCCCTTGACCGCTCGCCTGAATAAATCCACTTGACGCATTACTGATCCATTGAAACCCATAGCTATACGAAGTTGTTTGATACGTAACAGGTGATTCAATCCCTAATCGGGCAAGCAATTCTCCAAACCCAGTAGTGGGGTAAACTCCGAAACATTCCACCAAGTATCGATCATAAGTATCACCTATCCCCGTCTCAAAATCTACAGTCGCCGAATTTGCCGCCACAATCTCCTCTATCAGCGTCCAACTCGCCCCGCCACCACTAACGATTGCTTCACCGCTCGCCTTCGTGTAATTCACGCAGCGCCAATCTCCTGCGGCGTATTCGATGAACGTCGCTTCATCACCTGCCGCTGTCGCTATGTTCGCCCCGCCCGGCAAAATCAAATCCGTGGCGTGATGCGTGAGCGTTAGAATGCCGTCGAAATGAAGCGTGACGACAGTTCCAATCCCAAGCGTGCCGATGCTCGTAATCGCTACCACGCCGGTAATGTCGAAATAATTTCCATCCGTTCCAAGCGCCAACGCTGCAACGCTGGCAACATCAGCGCCTTTTGCCAGTCGAACCTGTTTCGCATTGGCATCCAATGTGCCGCCAAGTTGCGGGGTCGTATCATCCACGACATTAGCAATGCCAGCCCCTGGTAAATTAGTCAACTGCGAACCGTCAACGGCTGGCAGTTTTGCAGTTCCGTCTAATTGAACTACGTTGCTAGCCCCTGCTCCAACATCTAACGTAGCAGCAGTTCCTAGCTCAAGATTACCTCTAGCTGTTGCGGCAGTAACATCAGAAAGATTATTTGCGGCTAATAGATCGCCATTACCTGTTCCTGCGCCTATATTAGAACGTGCTGTTGCAGCATTTGCAACATCTGACAGATTGTTTGCTTTTAACAATGCCAGGGAAGACAACACCGTTTCAGCAGATAGATCGCCTTCTGCATTTACTGTGACAAATGTTGCATCAGCAGGAACACCGCCTTCTGCCTGTCTAGATGTCCAATCTGGCATTTTATAACTCCTTAGCTTTGTTCAAGTTGAATGTTGGTATGGCAATCGGCAGCAGAACCAGACTGATTTAGCACTTCAATCTTAATCTCTTTTCCAGCCATCACAGTAAAATCAGATTGAAAAACAAAGTCTACATTAGGAGTATTTGTTCCTGTAAACTTACGGGCTATCACTTCCGTATTTATCTTCACAGTAGCCAAGCCTAAAGCCGCAAAAGCAACAGTTAGCTTGATCTTTTTAGCACTGGTATTTTCACGCACCGTATGCTCATGTGCATGGGTTTCACCATTAGCTAAACCAACAGAAGTTTTATTTTCATTTATATTTCTTGATTCAATAGCTCCCACTTAATTCTCCTTATTTTGCTACGGCATGTAAAACAGCAGCTTCAAATTCGTCTTTTGTCATTTCCTTGCCAGAAGTAACTCTATTAATATCTTCAGTAATTGATTCAGCCCAAACGATTTCCAATACTGTTGATTCCTGATCTGTTAAAAATTGATGCACTTGGCCTGGTTTAATAGTGATTGATTGTCCAGAAGTTAAATTGCTTACATGTCCATCTACAACAACAAACACTCTGCCGCTAAACACATAAAACAGGTTCTCTTTAACGGCATGGCTATGGGTTGAACAGCAAACAGGATTCCCGTTACTAGGAGATAAATTAAGAATATGGGCTTCACAGCAGTTATGTCTCCACAATTCTCGATCAATACCCCAGACTTTGATTTTACCCTCCATTGGATTTTTTCTCCATCAACATATTAAAATATTGCTCATATTGTTTTATTATAGCAGAAAGAGAAAATTTGTCCCGCTCTCTTATAAATGCTTCATGAGCAGCCAGCCTTACATCATATCGCAGCATTCTAACTAAAGCAGTTTTAAACGAATTAAAATCACTAACAAAAACAACTCGTTTATTTGCTATCTCTCGATAAGATGCTTCTTCCCCAAGAATACACGGAATACCGCCAGCATAAAAGTTTACCAATTTAACTGGTGATTTATAATTAATAGCCAAATAGTTGTTATATGGCACTCCTCTAATTGCAACACCAATGTCTATTTGAGAATAGTCTGGCTTAACAACAAATTTTAAACCATGCCTTTCAGCAGTTTGAACTAAAAAAGGAAGCCATTCGCCTAAAAATCTTGGATCGCCCCAGTAACCCAAAATTTCAGGCTTTTCTTTTACTGCTATTGGTTGAATAATTGGCCAGTAATGGTGGTAAATGTGGACAGGATTAATGACATATTCCAAATTTCTAAAATCGCTCAACATCTTATAATTTGGAAATATAACACCATCAAACCTACATTCTGCAAATCGCTGTGCAAATAAATTAAGCACATCATTTACATTTTGACATCGCACATCGTCTTGCGGCTGCTTCCATGAATCCAAAATATCATACACAATTATTTTTTTACCAGCCCTTAATAATCTAACGACATTGCGATCTGCTTTTTTTATAAAGCAATAGATATCAAAATCATGCCTAAATTTAATTGCACCCTGCAACGAGCCGTATTCCCAGCCATCACCATGAGCTTCGCAAAGCTGTTTAGCTCTGATTGCAAAAGACCCGGCATCCAGCAGACCAACAAAGAGCGTTCTCATTTATCTATCACCTTCTTGTTTGTTTGGCTAATCTCATATATTTTCCGCATATAGAGTTAAGCCGCCTTACGCTTAAACGAATATCGAATTCTTCTCTATTGATATGAACATTGCGCTCATTGCCCCAAGTTGTTGCCAATTTCTCTAGCTCTTCTTTGCTATGCGCAACCGGAACATTTAAAAGCATAGACATGCTGCTTTTATTTGTTGGCATTATGTCTACTTTTAATGGAGAAAATGGCGGGTTAATTGTAATATCGCAAGCCACAATTTCAGAATAGATAGTATTCCAATCCCAAAGTAAAGAACAATCGCAATCAGGATAAGGTTTATCGGAAATAACTTTAAATTTTAAACCTAAATCCCTAATGTATTTACTATACTCATCTGGTATCTTAAAATAAAGACTACTTCCGTACCAGATAACCCACTCAGCCGCACCTTCATGCTTTTTGCTTAATTTAAATTGCGATAAATCGTGCCTATCTGGCAAATGATAAACAGGTTTGCCATGAGATTCTCTAAGAAATACTTGCTTTAACGGCATTGCTGACACAGTAATTGCGTCAGCAGCTTCAAACATTTCTTGCCTTTCACCTTGAGTCCAAGCTAAATCACACAGGTCAAATATAATTGCCCCACGAAACATCTTGTGGATTCGTGGCAAATGAACTTTTTGAATATATAAAACATCGTATTTATGTATCTTGCTTAATTCACATAGCACAGCATCTGGCCAATATTTTATAAAATTATGGGCACGCAGAATGCTGCTACCACGCTCATTATTAGATGTTATAACACCAACTCTCATTATTTTTTATCCCATTCTATTATGGCGTCTGCAATCTTATGCAAATCCTCAACAGAAAGCCAAGATCCGCAAGGAATAGCACAATAATGACTATCGTAAAAAGCTGTATTTGGCAAAATTGCATTTGAAGCTTTAAAACAAGAAAGCCTATCGTTTCTCCTATGCGGTTTACCAGTTTGAATTCCTTTCTCAGCCATAAAGCTAATAAATTCCATATACTTGCCGTCTAATAAAAGAATTGGATAAAACCACCAAGATGGCTCAGTATAGTTTTCTAACACCGGAACATAAACTTTTACCAAATCTTTAAACACTTGATTAAAAAACTTAGCATTGTTTTGATGTGCTTCAACAGCCAATCTCACATCTTTAATATTTGCCAATCCAATTGCAGCAGCTATGTCGTTTGAGGCGTATTTAAACCCAGCTTCTGCAATATCTTGATCTGCTCTAAATCCACCCTTATCTCTATCTAATCCAAACCATCTTAATTTTTTAGCCCTCTCATATTGTTCTGGCGGAACAAGCAAACAACCGCCATCTCCAGTATTGAGATGTTTGATCGCCTGAAAAGACCATGCAATATACCCAATATTATCTTTTGTCGTTTGCCATCCTCTATTTGTTGCCAATAGGGAATGTGCAGCATCTTCCACAATTGGAATACCTAATTCCCTTAACAATTCATAGTCGGGCAATTGCCCCGCCCAATCAACAGCAATAATTGCTTTTGTTGTTGAATCTATTTTCTTAGCCACATCGATCACGTCAATCAAACCAGTATATTTGTCAACATCCGCCCAAACTATTTTAACACCACGATGGAGCAGCGGCATATTTGAGGCTGCACAGGTCTGTGAACTGGAAATAATTGAACTGCCAGGACCAAGATTAAGTAAATGATAAGCTAAAGACAAAGCAGATGTACAAGAGTTGACCATTAGCGGCTTAACTTCTTTTGCCCCTACAAGCTTAGCAAATTCATTTTCAAATTGTTTGACTCTCTCGCCTTCCCCAACGTAGCCAGAGTCCAATACCTTTTGAACATAGCGTGGTGCTTCGTCTGCCATCCTAACCTTGAAGAGCGGTATCATAGTTATTTTGCCTTCACTAAAACCATGGTAATAACTCCATCTTTACGGCTTGTCTCAACAAACCCCAACTTAATATAGAGTCTATGAGCAACTTTGTTTGTTTCCAATACCTCTAGCCAAATGTTGTCTTCTACCAAATTAATCAAATGAGCAAACAACTCTCTACCAAGCCCATGCCCCCTGGCATTTTCAATTAGTCCGCCAGTGACCCAATATTTACCATCTTCTAATCGCAACACGCCGAAACCCACAATCATATTGCCAAGCCAATAAATAAATACTTTCCATGTTTCTCTATTTAATGTTTTCCACCAAAGCTGCTGCTGTTCAATAGAAATGATATCACGATGCCGAGTCATATAAGAAGCACAGGAATTACGAATATATCGTAAAACCTCAACATGATATCGTGTTTCAACTGCAACTGGTATTAGTTTTCCGGTGGCCATAGGTGATTCCGATAATGAAGCCAAGCCTCCCCTGAAGCATACTCAGGAAACGCCCACTGACAGTAAGCTAAATCATAAGCCCATTGAGTGCGATCAGGTGTTGGCGGGTTATTAATTTGTTTAATATCGTGCCCAGCTACATCATAAGCCATAGACCAATCATCTGGCGTAATGACAGGAATACCATTTAAAATAGCGTCTACAGCGCCATTGGTAGTTCTTGCTACCACGCACCAAATATCATTTTGCAAATCTTGAATTATATCTTTATTATTAAATGGACTAGGCTTATAAATGCCATAAATTGGCAACCGTCTTTGACTAGGATGCTTTCTAAACAATACTGGCCTATTTGTTAGCTCATTAATCTCTTGAATTATTTTAGACCACCAGTCAAGCACGTTAATATGCTGACTGCTGATTCCAACTTCATTTTGCCCAATGACCAAAATATGCTTTCCAGTTGTCCGCCATGGCTTCATTTCAAATTTGAGCTTTTTCCAACGATCTGATGGGCTATGCTCATTGAAATATCTAGCTTTTCTTTTAATGCCGCCATCACCTAACGCCATATAGCGATCTAAGTCCTCATGATTAAATCGCTTATTTTTTACAAACCCCGTATCAATCACCAATCTAGGCTTCTTTTTTTCATCAGCATACAGCTTTAGCTTCTGCCTAAACTCATTATCTGGCGATGACATATTTGCTTCAGAAACTTGAAACATAGCATGGCACTGGTCCAAAAGTTTCATCTCTTCAATGTTATGTATTTTCACTATCCTGTCACCAACAGCCAATACGCCTTTCACAAAGTTTTCATAGGACAGCTTACTATGAATACTATTTTTAGTGTAACAAATACCGACTGTTTTAATCTTAGACTCCTTCAATCTTTCTCCACACGCTGTCCAAATTTCATGATAATCACATTTCTCATAAGCTGGAAACCAAGGCCCGCCATTGGTATAGTGAATACCTTTTGGCGCATAGCTTAATTTAGGATATTCGCCAACAAGGTAATTCCAGTCAATTGGGATATCACCGATTAAATCATCAGTAAGCCATTGAAATCTATGCAAAAAAGAACCAGGCGATGAATTGACAATTTCTGATGTTAAAACTTTATTTGCTGGATGCTGACAATTAAATAAAACAAGACTGCTCCAGTTTTTTCTTGGATACGCAGTCTGCTTTTGGCCATCCATTTTTGTTGCCGCTTTTGGTATGTAATCATGTTTGCAGCACATGACGGCATATTTAGGATCACATAAGGCAAATAGCTCATGTAAGCTGGCCGTAAACACAAAATCACAATCTACAAACAATGCCCATTGGCCAGCGTATAGCTGTGGAATTAAAAAACGAGTAAATGTAAATTCCGTGCTAGCAGGCTCATTGGCTGGCCTAGTGTATAATCCACAATTTCTTAAATCAGATTGTTTTAATGGACCAATTGGGATCGTATCACCAGTCTTTTCTTTAATGCTGTAATGACATATATCGTAAGCTTCTTGCTCTCTAGAATCGTATCCGATAAAGATTTTCATATTTTAATAACAACCCCAAGACCATAGGTAGAATCAAAAATACCAATTTTATGTTTTTTAGTTATAAAGAAATCTTCTGTCAAAACTTCTCGCCCAAAATATTTGGCCATTACGTGCCTTTCCCAGTGCCCATATTTGAATTTAGATCCACCAAAATCATCAGGACAATTATATCGTATCTTTGTTTCTTCTGGTAAGATGTGCGAATCTGCTCTAAATACTTTCTTGCCAACATCGTGAAACAATAAAAGCGGCAAATCTCTATCTAATGCGCATTTGGTACTTTTGTCTATTAAGGTGTATGGGTGGGCATCATTAAATAGACAATCTATTTGAAAATCTTCTAATATATTTGGAAATAACTTTTCAGCATCACCTTCAAAGAAAGTAAAAGCTTTTTCATCAATCCACCAAGGAGACAATCGCTTAACATCACAACTAATTAGCTTATGAAACAAAGGATTAAAATGATAAAGTACCTGTTTAATAAAAAGAGTAGACGCCCCTTTATGTGTGCCCAATTCAAGCACCTTATGGCAACCAGTATGTTTTAATACTGCCCATAAAACAAATGCTTCATTTACGTCTAAGCTTTTAGTTGAACCAAGCGCCTTCTCTGCGCTTGTAAATGCTTTATAAAACTCTAAACAAGTTTCAGCTAATTGATTAGGCTGAATGCCTAGAAATTGAGATAGACGACCTTCAAATGGGAACGAATCCATAGTTAAGATATTTGAGTAACTTGTTTTTTAAGACCAACGTAAGCAATACACGTTTCGCAAGCTGTGCCGGTCACATCTTTTTTAAGATTAGCCGCACGCAATGTTTGAAACTTTTCTGAATTCCAAGCTTGCATAAAAGATAATTGATTTAGATCACCCATATCAAAACGGCCATCATGGTCAAAGCAGCAAGCTGATAGTTTACCATCATAGGTAATATGGCCTTCAGTAAACACCGCCCAGCATGGCAATGAATCCCGTAAAGCGCCGATACGACCTATGTTGCCAGCAACAGGCTTAGTGCCACGCACACCAGCAGTTAACCCGGCTTGGCCATAGAGAGGAAGAAAATAGTGCTCATCAACAAAAGGCGCTATGTCGTCAATTGCCTTTTGCATCCGCTCTTGCTGATCGTCGTAATAAAGAATTGAACTAGCGTATAAGCCGCAAACATGGCCAGTTTCTTTTTCTGCTTTATCGACAGCGGTTCTAGCTGATTTGATATGCGCAACCACCTTATCAAATCCATCTACTTTAGTCGTTTCTTTAAATTGCTCACGGCTGCCTGAATTAAAGCTAAACTTTAAAGAATCAAGACCCGCATTAACACATTCGTAAATCTTTTCTTCCGTAGCCGTTCGCCCATTGGTTGTCAGAAAAACATAAGGAAACTCACACTGATGTTTTGCATACCAAATAGCATCGGCCAGTTTAGGATATAGAAAAGATTCGCCAAGGTAGAACATGCCAATCTCTTCTACGCCAGACTCTCGCATATCTGTAAGAATCTTACACAGAAATTCAAAGTCAATATCTCCAACCTTTCGCAAACGCATTCCTGTAGCACAAAAAAAGCATTGCAAATCGCACCTAGCTGTCAACTCTATTTTGACAGCTTTGGGCGCAGGCAAGATAGTGTTTCTATATTCTTCTGGAATTCGAGTGATGTTGTCAATACGTTTAGTGATACTAGGCTTCATTAAAACACCTTATGGTTTAAAAAGTGGAGCAAATTCTATATTATGTTTATTAGCCAGTCGCCTCATTTCTGGAAATTGCGCATCGTATCCACGGATAGCGTTTCTGTTAGTTAAATCACCAAACGCTTTGCTTTGATCGTGCCCGCCATCAATCCCTAATGAAAATATCTTCTTCACACCTTTATAGCCAAGCAAATCAAATATGGTTGCCGGACTAAACATACCAGCATAGATACGTGGCGAATCGCCAACAGTTCGACTAGCAGTTATAAGATTATAACCAAATATCCTACCTTCTTTAGCCAACTGCTGCAAAAATAAATTAGTCTCGATTAAATTACCAAGCGGTTGTCTCAAATCAGGCTTAAATAAGGTAGTTTTATGATTTGGACAGATACCCATATCGAAATGTGGATAATATGGACTAACTAACACATCACCATTCGCAAGCACTTTCTCGGCCATACTTGTGATTATGTAAGCATCTATAATGTGCGCTATTTCTACTGGCGTTTCTCTTGAGACATGTCCAATTGATATCTTGTTAAACTTGCTAAGATCAACTTCGCCTAGCCTAGAAAAACTAGGGCCTTTTCCAAGAATCAACCACGGATTGTTGTTTGGTAATTTATAATCTAATAGAAAATCTTTAACACAAGTCATTACTTTATTCATGCGGTAAGATAACCTTTCTTTTTCCATCTTGAACTACAAATTTTCGGTCTTTAACAGATACGGCCTTATCATTGTAATACTCCTGCTCTACTCTATTAGCTAATTTTTTCTTTCTTTTAGCCAGCCTCACTTTCTCTGCATTGCCCAAATCACCATGAGAGCCATACCATTTTACGTGCTTCGAACTCCAGGTCTCTCCATCAGGCGAATGCGGATTGTCTATAAATACAACTCTAGGAACAGATATCATGCGCTTTGTTTTACCGCCACACTTGGGACATGGCGGCTTAGGATCTTCTCGTTGAAGAATCTTATAAAATTCTTCAAATTTATTTCCACATTGAGAACAATTAAACTCGTAGGTCATAGTTTATTGACAATATCTACTATTTGGTTAATTCGATATGCCCACCGCACCTTGCCAAGAATATG
>ERZ1292632.3459-Hain-H43-01um-R2-3459-length-12087-cov-3_pt1 | contig 12087 bp, 11 predicted proteins | sample MGYA00564407_ERZ1292632 | MGnify/ENA primary metagenome ERZ1292632 (study PRJEB36523, sample SAMEA6512637) | groundwater metagenome | collected 2019-01-08 | study: AquaDiva: Metagenomics assemblies of 32 groundwater samples
TAAGTTTTTTAATCCCATCTACAACTCCACCGACCGCGTATCGAAATCCCCCCTTGACCGTTGAGGGAGAGTACACCCCCCCACCCGGACAGGCCAGAAATATGTTCACTTGGTCGTCGCGTTCCGGGCTACTCGAAGGATAGCCGTAAACTTGGCTACCTCATCGTCCCCCGGCGCCCGACTCATTAGAGTCACATAGAGATCAAAAGCCTCTTGGGGAACCTGAAGCCGGATAACCGGCCAGAAGGCGGAGTCTTCCGTTTGTCCGTATTTCTCCTCTAAGTCATCCAGCGAAGGAATGTTTCGAGAGGCCGCAGTTATCTCTGCCTGCATATCGGTCAGCATCTGTTGGATCGACCGATTCTGAACGTCTACCCCCTCCAGAAGTTCATGCAGTTTTTCTGCATCGGCAGAGGCCATCGCCCCGATAGGGTCGAACGTAGCCAGGACAAGCTTCTCCTCTTTCTCCGACAGATCGACCAACTTATACGGAACCTGCAACTCCCCCCGCTGAAGGGCTATAGCAACTCGCAGGTGTCCATCAACTATCTGCCCTGTCCGCTTGTTCACAATCACATCTTGAACCCAACCAACCGTGTCCAGCGCCCCCTCTAAGACTTCCTGCTGGATCCCCGAGTGCTGTCGCCAGTTCATCTCGTTGGGAGTAAGTTTTTTTGGATCAATCAACCCCCCCCCAACGATCCGATTTTTCCACCGGGCACCACCCCCACTGTCCGAAGGGCTCTGCGATTTTCCTTTCTCATCCTTCCCCCTTACTCCAACTGCAGGACTCTCTGCCTTAGCAGTCGGGACCTTCTTCCCTTTAACCCCAGCCATCAAATTTTCCTCCATAAAGATTATTCTACGCTTCCCCCACCGGGTCGTCACACTCCCCTAAAGTCGACCAAAATCCGTACCGGTGGAAATCCCCATGTCTCCGGGTTAACACAGGAAAACGACTCGACAAACAGGTTCTTCTGCGTATCGAACGTCCGACCGGAACTCTCCCATCGGTGCCCAAACCCACAAAACAAGATGACCGGGGGACCAGCCTTCAAAGATAATATACGCTCAAAGGCTTCCTGACAGAATCGACAAGCAAGCCGAGTTTCGGCTTCAACGGACCTACCCAAAGTCATCTTTTCTTTACTCCCCTATTCTATTTCAAACCCACCAGGTCCAGGACTTGAATACCTTTGACCTGTGCTTGCTCCCGAAACCGGCCATCCTTCCGGTAACGCCGGAGAAACTCCTCAATCAGCCTCACCGCCACCACTTCCTCCCGGCTATCCTCCCAGGTTACTGTTGGGGGAATCCCGCCGGCTGCCCGCTCGAAATTCCCAGATCCTTTCTCCAAGACCAGAAAGTGGTGAATCTCCTTCTTGTGCCGCTCGGAGTCCAGGATGACCACGTCTCCGTCGTGCATCGTAATGTTTGCACTAACGTACATATCTCGAACTTCGCTTGAAACAAATCGGATCGGAACCCCAGCCATTTTAAACCTCCTGGTTAAGAACTACCTGCTCTTCTTCACCTTTGTATTCTGATCCTACTTCCCCCACAGGGGAGCAAATCGCCCAACCCAAGTCAGGGTTAGCCCGAAGGGACTCAAAGAAGGCCCCTTTTCCCTGCCACTTCATCCCTCGGAACTTAATCCAGGTCCCATCGACCCGAAGGACCCCCCGCTGGACTCCCAGATCAAACGTGCAGCTCGGGTCGTCCCACATCTCCCCAGAGTTTAGGTCCATGTAGACGACCGAAGACCCCAGCCCCGGCGCGTGCTGATTCTTGACCGCCAGGACTCTTGCAGCCACCACTCCCGTCGCCGGTTTAAATCGTCCCCGTCGGTCTTCGGACTCTACCTCGTCTCCCAACGACGCCCGCTTGACATTCAACCGAAGCCGGCAGATATGCTTTAGCTTCTGCGCCCCTTTGCTATCCTCGTAGAAAGATTGGGTAGTCTGAAAGGCTTTAGTGTGATTTATAAAAATGACCAAGCAGTTAGACGCAGACAGGGGCAGGCGTCCAGACTTTTCGTTACCCACTTCCAAAGCCGTCAGAAAGTTGGTAATCAAGCTCGCCTGCTGGAGTTTTTCGTGCATGCTCAAATCTGATTTATCTAACTCCGAAATATCTTTCGGTAGCAATGACGGAACCGCATCCACCACTACCAATCGAACACCCAGGGCCAGGGCTGCAAAGACCCGGTCGATGTAGGCTTCCCCGTAACCCAAGTCGCAGGCCAGCCGCAGTCGCCCCAGGTCGATCCCGCATCTTTTCATCCAGGAGGCCACATGCGACCCTTCCGCGTCTACCCACAGTACCTCCTCCTTATCGAACACTTCATGAAACTTAGCTACGACCCGCATCGCCAGACGGGTCTTTCCACTTCCTTCCTTGCCAAATATCTCCACTGCCCGGCTGAACGGAAATCCCCCGATCCCGATAACTCCCCAGTCAAACGCTGGAAGTCCGGTCGAAAGGACTTCTGCCTTCTCCTCTCTCTGTTCCAAAACGGACGCCAGGGGAGTAGCCAGAATAACCTCCCGGTATTTCTTAGACCTGAAATCTATAGACGAATACAAAGATTTCTTGCTCAAAACGTATTCCCCCATCATAGAGCCAGGGCCGGAGAAAATACGGCCTTTAAACCCCGTTTCCGGCCCTTTAACGCGATTTCAGAGGCGCCACCAAGAGTACGATACAGGACACCTGACCGGGCCGCCAAGATCACGGCTGCCGCATCGGTAACGTGTTGACGCAAGCCTTTGGGTTTAAACGAAGACAATCCCGACCACTGAGCCAACATCGCCACCTCCACACTTTCCTTAGACGCCCTTCCATCCCCCCCACCGGCGACCTTGACTTCCAGAGGCGTATAGACCTCCAGCGGGAGTTTGTACGCCTCGACTACCGCTGATAGGACTCCCGTAGCCATCCCCATTGCTCGATTAGACCTGGCTCCCTGCGCACCCCCAGTTGGAATTTCTGCCACGATCCCCTTGACCAGATAACCCTCCAAGACCTGAAAGAGTCCTCGCGCCAAGTCTGAGCAGCGGCGGAAATCGTCATCGGCCACCCGGATACCCCGACGCTTCTGCTCCTTCTTAGTCGTGATGCAGCCAAAGCCAAGAAGGTTGAAGGTCCGAGGATCGACGACTACCCAACCAGTCGCCACGAAGGCCAGGTCTAAACCAAGCAACATAAGTATTAGTCCTCCCAGCCCCGACTTTTACCCAGCTTCTTTGAGGCTTTTGCTGCTGGCTTTGCCCCCTTCGCCCCAGGGGTGGGCTTCTCCTTCTCTGCTGGTTTCGCCGAAGCCTTAACCGGAGGCTTCTTTGAGGCTTTCGCTGCTGAGGTTTCGGTCTCCTCCCCCGCTCCAGCTTCCTCCTCGCTCTCCCAGCCCTCCCCCACTTTGGTCTCCTCCGTGGCTTCCGATTCAGGCGCCCAGCCGTCGTCCACGATCATCTGCGCTATGGCCTGCTCCGTGTGGGCCTTAAGAACCCGAAGACCCCGTTGCTGGGCATACATCACCAGGACTTTCCGATGACCCAGCTTCTCCATCAGAGGATCTTCAGCAGCCTTCTGAAGAAGAAGATCAACGTAGTTTGGACCTTCGGCTTCCCCCTCTCCCTGAGACCCCGTCACAATTTCTTCTCCGTCTTCTGTCTCCGTAGCCTCTGACCCGGATGACTCCTCTCCAATGGGTAGGCTTTCCCCAGGGTCAGAAACATCCAGGTCAAAATTAAACCCCTTCTCCCCTTCCTTTTCCTTTTCCGTCTCCATTCCCCCAACAGAGGTCATAGTCCCGACAGAGTCCAGAGTAGGAACTCCGAACATTCGACAGGCATCAGCCATCTCCCCCTGGAACTGCCGATCAAAAACCGGCAGCCCCTCCCGGTTAAGGGCCGTCAGGTCCACCGAAAAGTCGGAGAGCACCTGGAGAATAGCCGCCTCGTCTGCCGGACGGATATGCTCGGACAAGTCCACTGCGGATACCTGTATGGCGTCCCACTCCTCCTGAGTAAATACCCCCTCAGCCACGAAGTCCAGCTCCCCCTCCGGAATCGCTTGCGCCCACTCGACCGGAACCCGCCCCGCCCACTCATTCTTCGGAGAGACCTCCGCTTTGTAGCGGATGCGCTGCCACTCGGCCATCCCTGCCTTCTTGGGCTGAAGGACTTTTGACACTACTATGTCGTAGAACTGGAATGGACCGTAGAGCAGGTAGGTGGGGTCGTCCGGGTCCTTCTTGGTGTGAAACCCACAGATCGCCTCCACCACTCCATAAGATGAAATCTCGAAGATAATCGGCTTGACTTCCTCCGCTCCCCGGTGGAAGACGACGTAGCAGTTAGTCCGCCGGCGGTCAAACACGCAGTTCTCCGGGCGGTGGCCATCCCGAGCAGCAACCGCCTGCCGGATTTTCCGCTCGTAAGACGACAGCTTGTCGAGAATAGTGTGCCGATTATCCAGCGGCAGGCGGACCGGACGCCACGTGGAGACCATCTGCCCCTGCTCATCATTCCATGCCTGCGTCGGCCACATCATTGTCTCTTGAACGTCCCCTCCCTCGATAAACCGGAAAGGATGGTCTCCGACCTCCAAGTCTTGCAACCGAACGACCTCGGAGTAGGAGAGATTAGGTGGTGGAAGATTCCGACCTACATTGATCGCCATTGCTCTTTCCCCCTTTCAAGGGTTGTTACAATTTGCCCCTCGACTCCTAATTCCGGTCCCAGCCGTAAAGACGAGGAGTGAGGGAGGATTGGTCTGTCTACCTACCAGCAACATCTTCAGTAAGGTATAGCTTCGCCAGGGTTTGTAGATAAGACCCATTCGCTTGCATGGTCTCATACAAACCCCGCATCATCTTCTCATTGGCTTTTGCATCAGTGATCTTATACTTGAGCGCCAGGAACTGCTTTTTAAGGTCCGGGCGATCAAGAATCCAAGCCTCGATTTGCGCCGCAGTGATCTGCCCAACTTGCGTTCGGTGCTTCGCCGTCACCTCGGTCAGCCGCTGGGACATAATTGTTTTCTCGGCCACTTTTGATTGCTCAGAGAACCATACTTGAAAGTAGTTCTCTAACCGCTCCCGCTCGGCTGCCGCCTGGGTAGCCGCTGTTAGATAGGTTGCTGAGTGGATAGCACACATCCCCAGCCGCTTGACAACTTCCTCCCGGTCGAACCGTTGTCGAGCGTTGTCCCATTTCAAGGACAGAAGCCCATCCAAAGCCTGTTTGAACTTACGCTCCCCAATGGCAAAGGAGACAGTAAGCATCGGCTCATCCGGGTTTCGGATACCCGCTTGAGTCAGAGTATTTACATGCTTGGTCACGTCAACAGGCCCTCCGGTCTGAACTGGAGGCCGAACGTCTGGAGCAGGTTCCACCGTGACCTCTTCCTCCTCTCCGTCCCCGTCTCCACTTCTCTCGGACTCAGCTTCGTCTTCCCACTGACGTTCACGGGCAGAGAGAACTCGACCGTTTCCAGGCCCGGACTTTACCCCACCCACTTTTGACTTGAATTTTAGTCCTGCCATAAAGAATTTCACGCCTCCTTTCCGCTTGATCGCAAGAAGGATCACTCCCACCTATCAGAGACTTTCAGATCAACCTCTATCGGAACCACCGATCCTAACCGACCACAGGGGTCGGTCATGATTTCTCGCATCTGCTGCTTGACCGCTTCCGCTTCTGTCTCTACACTCTCCACCCCGATCATATCATGTACGTGAAGGAGAGGATAAGCAATTTGAGGAGAAATCTCTCGACTAATCCGTCCAAAAGCCCGGTTAGTAATGTCCGCCGCTGAACCCTGAATTGTGCTATTTACTGCCTGGTTCTCCGCATAAGCCCGCGTTTCTGAATCATTAGAATCCAATCCATAGATGTGTCGACGGCGCCCAAAGTAGGTCGTAATATATCCCTGACTCCGAGCACTCTTAATCGTCCGACTCATCCAGGGGCCAACGTTTCGATACAAGTCATAAAACCCCTTAATAAACTTAGCGCAGTCGACCACCGTATAACGCCCCATCATCTCTAAGATACGCTTAGGTCTCGGATCAGCAAAAACAATTGTGATATAAAGACCGGCAGGAGAGATACGATAGAACATGGAAAAGTTAACCGTCTTTCCGATATGCCGCTGGGCTTTTTGAACTTGCTCCAAAGCCACCTGAAATAGAGAAGCCGCCGTGCTGCTATGCAAGTCTTCTCTATTCCGGTAAGCCCTGATCATTACGGGGTCTCCTGTAATATACGCCCCCATTCGTAATTCAATCTGACTAAAATCTCCAAGTATGAACACGCGCCCAGGGCGCGCTATAAACATCCTTTTAATCAGCCCGGCCCAGGGATTCGATTCCGAGTCCCTGGGGATGTTCATAAGATTGGGGTCGGAGCAGCTTATACGCCCAGCTCGAGTTCCGTGCTGCAACCAATTAGGATACATCACTCCATCGTCCCCAACCCGTCGGGCAAATCCATCTACAAAAGTCGACTTGATATGACTAACCTGTGCATAAGATACCAAGTCGACTAAAATTTTTTTGTATTCTTCTGGAACATCCCGTTGAACCACTATACCCATAAGAGTTTCCTTGTCCGTCGGAAGATTCCCCCCCGCGGTGCGTCGCTTCGGTCGGGGCAGGTCCATCTTTTCGTATAGAAGTTCAACCATCTGATCGTATGAACTCGGGTTGAAGTCCTCGAACCCAAACTTCCGAGTGGAGTCCTGAATGGACGATCGAATAACATCCACGTCGTTCTGCGTCTTCCGCACCAGCCCAAGAAGGTACCCTCCATCTACTCGAATTCCCACATTCTCCGCCCTGGCCAGGCCCTCCATAAAGGGGAGACATATCCCCCGGTAGAGATCGGAAAACCCTTCGTCTGCTATCTGCCTTTTTAGCTTTCGTCCCAGCCGCAAAGTTCCATCGGCGTCCACCCCGGCCCGTACCGCCAGCTTGTCAGTAGGAACTTTCAAGAACCCCTGAGAGTCTTCCACTTTCCCCTTCTTGACCTTCCCATCCCCTAAGTAAGAATCGACCACCTTTTTATGCTCAACCAAATCTGGAAAATTTCGCCCCAGCAGGACTTCCAACGAGAACGGCCCATCCTCGCTGTTCAGCGTATGGGCCGCAAGCATCACGTCAAAGTGTTGTGCTTTAGGCCAGACCCCAAACTCCCGCTTTATAACCTGGGCATCAAACTTTAAATTGTGCCCGATCTTCGGAACAGTCGATAAAAATAGTTTCTCAAACCGGGATTTTAGATACGCCCTATCAGACGGAAACGAGAAAGCGAATCCATACTTAGCTACCTCATCCCTATCATCGGACGACACCCGAACTGGAATGTAAAAGGCTTCCCCTTCCTGAACGGAGAAGCTAATTCCCAGAAGAAGGTCTTCTCTCGGATTCAGACCAGTCGTTTCACAGTCGTAGGCAAACCCATTGCTACGAAACAAAGAGTCTAAAATATCATCCACATCCTTCCGAGTTTCACAAAGGTAGTAGGTAGGGGTCTCCCGAACCTCGTCCAGAACCGTCCGAGCAGCCAGACAGAGGTCCTTCTCAATGAACTCGAGGTACCCTGGATTTCGCAAGGCATAAGCCGGATGATAAGTAGGTATAACTGCCCCGTACTTAGTCCTGAAGACCCGCCCTCGATACTTCTTTATTCCCGAAACTTTCGACCCCCCAAACCCCAAGAGCTTCACCATCGCCACGTTGCCCATCGCCACGATAGTCCGTAGACTTGGTACCTGAAATAGACTCCCCTCCAGGAGAGGAAAGCACTGCTGGATTTCATTGGAGGAAATCTTATTTTCTGGCGGTCGGCACCGGACTATGTTGCCAATATAGACATCTTCTCGACGAATACCCACTCGCTCCAGAACTTGGTCAAGTAGTTTTCCGGCAGCCCCAACGAAGGGTATTCCCTCTCGATCCTCGTTTGCCCCAGGCGCCTCTCCTATGAAAGCTAAAACCGGTTTATCTGCCTGACAGAAGGGCTCTACCGGTTTACGCCCACAGAGTCTACACCCCTTACAAGGTTCCCAGTACATTTTAACTCCCCCCGTTAGGTAGAGGTAAGGAGCCCAACTACCTACCTCTGGACTCCCTACCAACTATTCGACTACCCTACTTTGCTTCTCACTTCTTCAACGCAGGGGCCTTCTTCTTCCCATCTTCAACCGGCTTGGCCTTTACCCTCCCGTCCGCTTCCGACTTCGTCGTCTTGAATCCCCCAGCTGAGAAGACCTCTTTAGCGACTTTCCCGACCAAACCCACCAGCTCGGTAAATCGCTCCACGCTGCGCCCGCGCCACTCCGCTCCCCGACCTCCCGGCGCGAAGGGGTGTTTCTCCTCAAACCGATGAAATCCAGAGAACTCGATTCCCTTCAAGGTAACGGCCGTCTGAAACTTGATAAAGTTCAGCCCCCACTTGGCCGTATCTCCCAGGGAAGCCAGCGGAACCGAGGCTCCGTCAGGAGTCTTAAACAAAAAACGCACGCCTCCTTTTCGAGTTTCCGACTGAACCGAGGCTCCCAGATACTTAACGAAAGCAGCACGGGTCAGAGCCACCTGTCGCTCCAGGGTAATCGGCGGACCACTCTTTGCCCCAGATATAGAGGGGGGAGAAGGCTTCTTAACCGAAGGTGCCCCCTTCCCCTTGACCCCAACCGCACCGGCGATCTTCGGCTTCGCCCCAGCAGGCTTCACCGACACCTCCACAACTTCTCCCTTGATCTCAGCGCCCTTCTCCCCCTCGAAACCCCCAATCTCTATACTTGTAACCATGGATTCTTCCCCCTGTTCTGAATGATCTGGTAAAGTGGCCTCCTCCTCCGCGGAAGGACTAACTGCCTGCGAGTATCGAACCTGGTACCGCTCGAACATCTTCTGAACTAAGACCTCCTTTCTCGGAACCATACCGTCCGGGACTTTCAACCCAAACTCCTCCACCCATCCAGACTCTACGATCTGTGGGGCGGTGTAGGGCTCATAGAAGGCTTTGAACTCCTCCCAAGTCGCCGGTGGTTGCGCCCGGATCGACCCCCCACTTGCCCCCTGCCCCCCTCGAAGAACCTTTGGCATACAGCCTCCTGCGAAAAAAAGATTTCCACTTCCCTTCCACCCAACCTCGAAGCCCCCACTCCTCCCCTTTCTAATACCAATATACCCGCTCAAGACAGAAACCAACACTGAAAAAAATCCTTTCTGGTCGGATTCCCCCAATACCCAGCGAAGAGTCTGGAAAGAGAGGTTGATTCCCCGCGCCACCCAGGCACGACTTTTTTTAGTCCGAAGACCAATGTCCCGGATATTCAAACGGGAGCACCAATACAAAGACGATACCTCTCCCCACCCCGAATTATACCGCCAGAGCAAAAACCGAACTATCATCTCTGCCCGAGCAAACGCCGCTTCTGGATCCCCTCCCGAAAAGCCCATTCCCTGCCGCAGACCAAAAACAACCCCCCCCAGGTCAAAGTACCTATCGGTTGGAGCGTTAAGTAAAATAACCTGATCTATCTCCACTCCACGAACCAAGGACTTCTCAAACAAGCCACGACCACGAAGAGTCTTTCCCAAAGCTCCCCATACGGCATTCTGCATCGCTCGGGCTGCGTAAGTATCAAACGCTGCCGACTTGGCCGGGTCGTAGCGAGAGTAACTCCGCCATAGGGCCTCCCGTGCCAGGGACTCCAAATCGTCCAGATCCAAAAGCCCTGACTTATCAACGCCGAAGTGGACCAGACCTCTGAGTCTTTGGTAGTCCGCTTCCAGAACCCGGTCGCTTTGAACTTGCCCCTGAAACACTTTGCCCTCCCCCTGAGTCTAAACCCATCGAGGTAGTAGAAACAGAAACGTCGTCTATTCGGATGTTCGCCCCGTAAAAAGGCATCCGCACAAAGACAGCGTCTCCTCCCTCCCCGTTTCGCTGCTTGCCGATAATCACGTCCAGCGTCCTGGGGTCCGGTCGATGCAGGAGCAAAACGGTATCGGCCACTTCTTCATACCCACCACTCCCCTTGATCCAATCCATGGTTGGACGACCTTCTGCCCCCCCACGGGAGATTTGCGCCAGCATACAGAAGTGATTTCCGTAACGCTGCGCAATCTCCGTAGCCAGGATCAGTTGGTTTTGAATAACCGCAGGCCGGTCAGATGGTCGAGCTAACGTGATCTCTTTCATCCGATCAAACAGGTCTATAAAGACCACATCTACTCGCTTCCCCGCCACTTCCAGCCTGTTCAAAAACTCCCCTACATCGGAAAACCGAGTCCCCCGTCGAGACATCACATAAAGTTCCCACTCTCTTGAGTAGGTCTCATTAGCTTTAGTTACCATCCCCACCCTGGGGTCCCCCTCTGGCCAGTCGGCTACCCGAAGCAAGTCTCTCAGGGGGACTCCAGTATAGATAGAGTCAATCCGGTCCATCTCCCGGTCAAAGCCCTGTTCCGGGGTAACCGACAAGACCCCATATCCCGCTTCGCATAGACGTACAATTAGATTGGCTTTCAGGGCGCTCTTACCTACTGACGGTCGTCCGGCAATAATAGTTAGCTCCCCCGGCGCCAGAGGATTAGAGAGCTTTCGGTCCAAAAGTTTGTACCCCGTGCTTACCGGAGAGACCCGGGCGCGGGCGCGCATCCCAGCTTTACGCCGGTGGAGAATCTCGTCAGGGAGATAAACCTGCTTGTCCCCCGTCACCGACCGCTCTTCGGCCAGCCCAACCAAATGCCCGAAGTCTCCCGACAGAGAAGTCAGAATAGGTAGGTGATCTTGCTGATCATCCAGAAGAAGACTTTGCGTCTGCTGACACTGAATTATCCCCTTCCGACGAACCCACATATTCAGAATACCCCTACAGGCGCTTTCCACATCAGACATCAGAAAGACAGTAGCATTACCAGACAGCTCCGCCAGGGAAGGTACCGAGACTTTTCTCGGGTTAGTCGCATCGTCCTGAGTCAGGTATAAACACCCCGCCCGGCGCAAGTCCGAAACGATAGAGACTACGTCTACCCGGACTCCCTGAGAGTGAACCCGAACGATAGAAGAATAGATAGCTCGGTTCCGAGTAGAGTAGAACCGCTCCGCCGTCTCCCCCAAAAACTCTATAACTCGTCCTATGACTTCTGGAGAGACAAGCATCATCCCCAGGACTTGTCCTTCCAACCATTCGTCATGCGGCAGAAGTTGAACGGATGCCCGTCCATTCCCACCGGACCTATCTTTAGCTTTAACTCGAGTAGAGATCATTTTGCAATCTCGAAAGTCAAACAGGTCCGTAAAATCCGACTGGCCGCACGCTGCCCCAGGACTTTAGATAGATCCTCTGGAGTCGAGTTTCCTGTCACTATGTTGGGATACCCTGACCCAAACCGACTGTCCAGTAGAGAACTCAGTTGTTCCCGAATGAAATCCGATCCCGACTCTACCCCAATATCATCCAGCACCAACACGCTGGCCTTAACAGCTCGCTGTACGAGTGAAAAGTCATGCTGTCGAATAGCCGTCAAGGCAGCTCCTACATGAAGGTAGAAGGGATCGGGTAGGTCTTCCAAGAGGTCGACTACGGCCAGCATCGCCAGGATAGATAAGCTGGTCTTCCCACTATTATGCGGTCCGAACAGATAGAGGTCTTTTCCTCCCCGGACGCCCCGCTTCTGGAGTTCTTGATACCATCCGATCAGTTTGTCTTTGAAGCCCTCCATGATTTGGTGGGGTATTCCAAAAGCCAGGACATCTTCCAGTCGATGCAGACAGTGGTATCTCTGTGGAGTCTGAGCAATGGAGTGATAAGTCTCAGCCCAGAAGGACCATCCCACTGTTTTGACATCGGCTGCAGAAACAAAAGAGGAGTCAACGGTAGGCAAGGTCTTCCTCCTCCTGAATAATCCTCTGCGATTCCTTGGTTAGCTTGGGAAAACCAGGATTTGAGCAGTCAATATACTTATCCAAACTTGGGTCCAGGGCTTTACCCAAATATTTCCCTTCACGCACAAGTATCTCCCGGCGTAGACGCCGCGCTAAAGTGTCCTCCGGTTCCCAGTAGCCCCGTCGG
>ERZ1292632.3460-Hain-H43-01um-R2-3460-length-12081-cov-8_pt1 | contig 12081 bp, 15 predicted proteins | sample MGYA00564407_ERZ1292632 | MGnify/ENA primary metagenome ERZ1292632 (study PRJEB36523, sample SAMEA6512637) | groundwater metagenome | collected 2019-01-08 | study: AquaDiva: Metagenomics assemblies of 32 groundwater samples
GGACTATATTCCACTGTAACGGCCATTGGGGTATAGGAGGTGAGCAAGCCCCTGGAGGGGTGGGGTAGGTGGGGCCCCTCAGCAACAGCCAATTCTATATATGGAGGTTTTCTATTGACAGAAGAAGGGCCAAAGATAAGAAAGTTGCTGGTCACGCCCGGGGGCACGGTGCCTCTCCCTACCACGGAGAAGAAAAAGGGGTCTAAAAGAGAGACGGTTGACGTGTGGCAGAGGCATGTCAAGGGCGGTTCTTGGAAATGTGAAAAGAGTTGGGATACTGGTGCTCATCACTGGATAGAGGACAAATACCAGCCGGGTTACTTCAGGTGCAAGTATTGCTCTGCGGAGCGTAGATTTAATCACTTCCATGTAAGCTAGAAGGTAAGCTAAAAGGAGAGCAGGAGGATGGCATGCCATTCGCTGGTGGGGAACATTATTATGCTTATTGGTCTTCTGGACAATACAGTCCTGATATTGCTTCCCTCAATACTAGCCTTCCCATCGCTGTAGACCTTGAAACCAAAAACCTATACTCTCATGAAGTAATAGGGACGTCCCTGTGCATTGACCCTAAAAAGGGCTCCTACTTTATTCCTAGCCTTCTATCTCTTTCCAACCACCAGCGCTACATCTTTCATAACGCCAATTTCGACCTTCGTGTCCTTAAGCGTAACGGGGTCAGCATACCAGAAGACCGTATAGAGGATACCTGGGTACAAGCTCACCTTATAGAGGAAAAGGACAAGCGCCTGAGTAGCCTTGCTCATAGGTATTTTGGCGCTCGATTCGCCGAATACAAAACATCCATAAGCGGCGCTGAAGAACTATCACTTTCAGCTTGGGCAGCATACTCTTGCCCCCACTCCCTATACACCTACATGCTGTATGAGCTTTTCTCTAGGGAAATTACCCGCCTAGGAATGGAACATCTCTATCGGGACATTCAGCTCCCCCTCATACCCATAATAATAGACATGGAAGACAATGGTATTGCCATTGACACCTCCGCAATTACCACCCTGAAGAACTCCCTAATGCGCGAATGTGAACTACTGAATGAGGCGATGGTGTACTGGGGTGGGTTGGGGGTCAACTTTAGCTCAGGAGAGCAAGTCGGGAGATTGATGCTCAAGCTGGGCATTCCTCTAACAAGGCTGACACAGAAAAAGAAACTACCCTCTACCAGGAATGAGCATTTGGTGTCTCTCAGGGGTACACATCCCTTCATTAACTTGCTTATCAGAGACCGAGCTTGTAAAAAGCTCCTCAACACTTTCATTGCAGAAATTGAGTCCTCTATTGGGGAAGACAGCAGGATACACCCCCACTTCAATCAAACAGGAACAGGACCAGGTAGGTTCAGCAGCACTAACCCCAACGGCCAAAACATTCCCGTACGGTCGGAGGAAGGCAAGAAGGTAAGGAGAGCCTTCGTAGCTGGCCCGGGTATGGTACTAGTTGTGGCAGACTACTCTCAGATAGAGTTAAGATGCTTGGCGTTCTGTTCTAATGACCAGGCGATGACGCGCGCCTACAGGGAGAACAAAGATCTCCACCTTGAAACTGCTATAGACGTTATTGGGGATCCAAGGAGGAGATTTGCAGGAAAAACAATGAACTTCTCTTTGGTCTATGGGAGCGGTGACGAGGGCTTGGCAAAGGACGCCAATGTCTCTGTTGCAACCATACGGGAGTGGAAGGAGAAATACTTCCAAAAATACTGGGGCGTGGCTAGGTACATTGAGAGAGTTAGGGAGAGCGCTCAGAGGACAGGCAAGGTGGTCACCCCCAATGGCCGAGTGAGGACCATTCCAGGTCTAACTCAGGGGGAGTCAAAGAAGGACGTGGAACACGCTCTGAGGCAGGCAGTAAATACTATAATTCAAGGATTCGCAGCTGAGATAGTGCAACAGGGAATGATAAGGATGTCTAGGGCTATTGCTGGTACCAGGGCAAAATTGCTTCTACAAGTGCACGACGAGCTAGTATATGAGTGCCCGCCAGAAGAAGTGAAGGATCTAGTCCGCACAATGGAAGAAGTGCTACCTCATAAGGACTTTGACGTACCCGTCGAGATTGGGGTAGGGCATAGCTGGGGAGAATTGACAAAGTATGACAGGAAAGGTTGGGCTGAGGTAGATGAGAAAAAAGCACTCAGGTAAACTATCCGGACTACTGACGTCCGAAAGCGTCTATCCTGTTCCTGTTAGCTACAAATATCTCGTCCATATGGACGAAGAGGTTAGAGTTTACATTAGGTTGGGGATGGCCATAGATGGCTGGAGGTTTGGGCTAAAATACTCCAGGAGGAGCTGGCTTGAGATAGTTACCCCATAGCCTTCAGCTGCTGCTCAAGTTCCATCACTTCTGCCGTCCTGGTAGCCTCTTCCATCGTCACCGGCGCCGAGGCTTTCTGTATCATCCCCCCCTCAGGTGTTATAGCCTTCTCGATCAATCTCCTTCCCTCTTTTATCTCCGAAATCACCCCCGGCACTACCTGTTCCTTAATCATATCCATAGTGGACTCTTCCGCGGACTTCTTTCTAGAAGACCATCCACTGTCTTCCATCTCCCTCTTATATCTCTCTCTTCTATCGGCCTCTTCTGCCAGAGCATCAGATCTAGTTTTATTCACCTGTTCCTTTAGGGTAACTATCTGACCAAGTGCTGTATCCAGCTGGTCCTGAGACCGTTTGATCAAGTCCTCCATACGTTTCTCTCTAGCTTCTGTTAGCTCTCTCTGCAGAGACATTACCTGCTCTACCATTGTGTCAGAATTGCCTTTTCCCTTTCCCTCTGACACCTTTTCCAGCTTCTGCTCCAAGGCCTCATATCTCCTGGCCCACTCTGCTTCCTTCCTCTCTTCTTCCTCTTTCCTCTTATTATCTTCCATCATCTCTATTATCTTAGACTGCGTGTCTGTGAGAGCCCCAATTGCTCCTTCAAGCTCACCGATCCTCTTGGAGGTGGTAGGGTCTATCCCACCGCTCTCTTTTTCTCCCCTTCTCTCATCCTTCCACATCTGATAGCGGAGGTACTGGCCGAACGAGTCCTCTTGCTGTTTCTTGCCCCCAGAGTCAAGGGTGCCAAAGAATTCCTCTCTAGATCTCTTCCCCCCACCTACAAATTCCATTCCTTCCTCTGTAGGAAGCTCTACAGAGTGTCCGTACTGCTTCAGGAAGCTTCTTATCCACTCACCACTGGTGCTCACTCTGGCTCCCTTTAGCAGGCTAGCAATCTCCTGGGCGTCATTCCACATCCATTTGGATAGGCTAAACTCTCTAGTGACTCTTTCGGCTGTAGCTCTCGCTACTCCCTTCATCATTAGCAAGGAGAAAAAGAGCTCTGCAGGAGATGTAGGAAGCTCGTCTCCTTCAGGAACCCATCCCCCTATCCGCTCCTCTCCGTTGTGAGATACCCCCCCAGCGCTCGGTTTCTCTACCTCCACTTCCTTTACCTCAGCCATGTTGAGCGTGGAATCGGGGTGCACAAGTCTGAAATGTGTGTGGAGTCCAGAGCTATTTTTAGCTATCTTCCCACACTCCGGACATACTATCTTTTTTACTTTTGGTTCCTCGGACATTGTATCTCCTCCTTATCTCCCCTTTATTTCCCTGGCGTAGTAGTAGTTTATCAGGAATCGAATGAACTCGCTCACGGTCTCATTCTTCATTCCTCCTGGGGTGCCTCTATATTTTGTGCCTGCGTGTTTTATCAACAACAACATCTTCTGTCTGTTAGACAGGCTGTCTATTATTCTGGTGCCCACTACCCACCCGCCCATAACTTCATGCTTGGGCTGTATATCACCTTCCATAATAACCTCCAGCCGGTTTTGGCCTATAGTCATTATAGGCCAATTGTTCTCTCTCGTAAACCCCCTTGACGCTCCCTTGCAAACATTTCATGGGTCAGCTGCACAAATTCAAATAAGCTTTGCATAAAAGGGGTCCCCAAACGAGGTGCAAGGTGCTATAATATCACAGATGAAAACTATACTTGTCGGCTCCCTGAAGGGTGGGGTGGGCAAAACTACAATATCTGCTGGGTTAGCTCTTGCTCTGTCACGTAGAGGATTCAACGTAGGTGCGATCGATTTGGACTACCATGCTCCCAACCTCCATATCCTCCTCAACTGTAACCAGAAGCCTACTAGAGGCAAGGGTAGCTCTGTTATCCCTCCAGTAGCTAACGGGATAAAGGTAATCTCTTGGGCTATGATCTGGCCTCCAGAATCTGCGGTAACAGTCGAGGATTCACAGGTGGACGCAGAGGATATGAGACATGTGATCAATATCCTCAGAGCTTCTGTAGTCAGCCGCAGCAACGGTAATGCTGTTCTGTTGGAGAGAGGGCTAGATTCAGCAGTCAAATATCTAAACAGTCTTATTGATCATCCTGGAGGAGCAATAGAGCATGTTTCCTTGCTATTAAGGCCAGGAGAAATTGATTGGGGGGAGATAGACTATCTTGTAGTGGATAGCCCTCCGGAGATGACGGGAGTGGTGCGCGTGATCGCCGAGCATGGGGTGTATGGAGCAGTGATTGTATGCCACCCCAGCAGTGTTTCCTTGGCAGACGTAGCCAGGACCATCGATTTATTCCGCAAAAGACAGGTTCCTGTTTTCGGGGTTGTGTCTAATCAGGGGTCTGTCAATGGAGAGAGAAGGTTCGATTTAGAGGACAAGGACGTGATGCAGTTCTCTGTAGCACGGGGGGTACCCTTCATTCTATCTATCCCCCATACCCAAGACCTCAATCCTTACTTCGATACTCTAGTAGAAAGCGTCTTAACTCTCTCCCCCGTAACACTCCCTAAGCAGGAAGTAGATATGTCAGGAGTGGAAGCTATGCTCAAAAAAGCCAAAAAGCTAGCAGACATATTGGAGGCGTTCAAGAGTTGACAGACACTGATAGGTCTAGAGGGCTTGAAAAAGAAGCAATTGGAAAACTGACTCAGCTCCTTGATACCTTCCGTGTGTTCGAAAGACCTCTATATTTGATAGCCAGGGGCAAGTACACTCCTGAGGAAATACTCGAGGCTGAGGGAAAGAAGTGTATAATCCAGGTCTCCGGTCTCAGGTATCACGACTTATCTTTATATTTCCAGGTAAGCAGCCTATCTCTGAGGCAGGTACAGCCCTTCGAGGACGCGGACACTTTTGTTCAAGTCCCTATCGGAATCATAAATACTTTTCTCTCCAGAATACTGAGCGGCGACGATTCTGCTTTTGGGGATATGGTAGCAGGAAATGAGGTCAAGTTCAGGGGTAAACACACCTTTCACGACCTCAGAATATTCTCTGATGTAACCAGTACTCTAGCCAAAAACATAGCTCGAATCCGGCAGGTATCATCATAATGACATTGCTGCTCAGGGCTATGTTGCTTACTTTTATCGCCCTATTAACGTTATATCTCGCCAACCGCCTGTATGACTATAAGGTTCCTCACTGGGTTAGCAGAAAGGTAGCACATATTGGTGGTGGGTTCTGCTATATCCTATTACCCTTCCTGTTTCCCTCTCCTTGGTATCCTTTAGCTCTATCTGCTGGCTTTACCGCAATTCTCGCTATCGGCAAAATCCTAAATCCCAATATCATAAGGGGTACAGGGGGTAGTGGTAGGCCTGGCGTGACTGCAGAGATAAACTTTCCTCTATCCGGCACTGTATCCATTATTATCTTATGGGCGCTGTTAGACAGGCCTTTTTTATCAATACTGCCTATGGCCTTTGTGGGTATAGGAGATGCAGCTACAGGAATAATCAGATCAGCTTTCACCAATGTGGAGAGTAAGGGTAACCTAGGCTCTTTGGGGATGATCACTAGCTGCTTACTGCTAGCTTCACTAGCTAGCCCTTACTGGGTTGGAGCTGTGGGAGCGGTAACGGCTACAGTAGCAGAAAAAGCTACCAAGGCAAGCAAGATAATAGACGACAACCTTACTCTCACCCTTAGTTCATTACTAATAATATCTCTGTTGGTTATAGGAGGGAAAGCATGAAAGCTACGGAGAGAGCAAAGCTACACTTGTTAGTGCTCCCAAGGTGGTTTGGGCTACCAGCATCCTTATCCAGTATAGCGTTGGGGGCTGCTCTAGTAGGCGTCTGGTCTCTGGATACCTTACTTGTATTTCTGGGTGCCGCGTTTCTGATGGCATATTCTCACCAGGCAAATACTTGGTTGGACTGGAGCTGGACTAAGCTAGACAGAGGTCCGGAGGGGTCAAGAAGCATAGAGAAGATATATACCAGTGGACAGAGCGTGGTCGGAAAATATGGGATGTCTCCTACTGAAGTAGCTCTGGGGGCTTTTGCTTGGTTGGGGCTGTCTGCAGTATTTATCTTGTTATCCTCGTTATCTATAGGCAATTGGATATGGTTTCCCTGGGCATTGAGCCTACCTCTAACCTTTTGGTACAGCAAAGCCAAAACTTGGTGGCACCCAGAAATCCCTCTCTGTTTAGGATTTGCTACCTTTTCTACCTGGATGGGGATGGCGGTAGCAGGAAAGCCTGACTTCATGCTAGGATTCTTAGCCTCCCTTCCCCTATTTATCATATGGGCTATAGCTGAGCAAGTGGACCAGGGGGTAGATTACATGCCTAATTGGCCTAAGGGGGGTAGAAGCTTAGGTATGCTACTACGGCATCATCACTTGGAGTTCTATAACCTGATGGTTCCAATGATCATACTCTTATACGCAGTACAGATAGCCCTGATAGCTTTTGGGGTGCTGAATCCTGCCACGGGGGTGACGGTAGTAGCTGTCGTTCCCATTGCTGTATCCACCTTTATCATCGACACGGAATTGAACAAGGGTATAATCTACGGCCTTGTGGGAATAACTATGTTCCAAACTCTGTTGGTCGTGGGACAGGCAATATGATGACACTAGTTCCGAAGATAATTTCGCTGGAATTTACTGTTCCTAGGTACTCCTACACCCAGGATGAGATATTTAAGGCTCTTGGATACCCTAGGCTGTTCTCAAGCGTCTACACGGGAGCTGGAATAAGCAAGAGGCACTTCTGTGTTCCTCTGGACAAGGCACATGATATGAGCTGGCAGCAGCAATGCGCCACGTACATTGTGGAAGCAGAGGATCTGAGCGTGGCCGCAGTGGAAAAATGTGCCAGAGATGGGGTTGGAAAGATAGATAGGCTCTATTATAACTCCTGTACTGGGTTTGCTCCCGGCCCAACCATAGGCCACCTAATATCCAGACGCGTCCCTACCTTGAATGGCGCAAGGGTAGTGAACTTGTCTTCCATGGGGTGTGAGGCAGCGCTACCGGGTATTTCAGTAGCTTATGACTATTGTGTTGCCTGGGGGAAGCCTGCTATGGTAGTGAACTGTGAATTGTGCTCACTTACCTATTACCCAGAGAAACCTTCCCCCGATAAGGAGAATGATTACGAGCTTCTCAGAGGAAATGCTCTTTTCGCCGACGCTGCAGTAGCAGGCATTATAGGCTTTGACCACAACGACCGCCATCCTTACATACTGGCGATGAAGACTCTTACAGATTACTCTCATATGAACGATCTAGGCTATGTATGGAGTGAGGGTAGGCTAAGGCTAAAGCTATCCCGTTCCGTTCCGGATACCGCTTTACTCCTTATACAGAAGGTGGTATCGGAGGTGATGGCTGAGTGGGAGCTGGAGGCAAAAAGTGTTAGATTTTGGGTTGTGCACGCCGCAGGTTCAAAGGTGCTTGACCTTGTGGAGAGTGCTTTTTTGCTCAGCAAGGAGCAGCTATGGTTTTCTCGCCAGACACTATTCAGGTACGGGAACTGCTCCTCTGCTACAGTAGGAATAACGGGAAAGATCATCATGGAGGAGGGCAATCCCCATGTTGGAGACTACGGGGTCATGGTAAATGTAGGACCTGGGATGACTGCTAATGCTATGCTGATAAAATGGGGTTCGTAGACGGAGCGAGCAACGATGACTGAAAACCAGGAGGCCCTCAGTGTTCTCAAGGAAATACTATTCACAAGCTATAACCTGAATCCAGAAGAGGTCACACCCGACAAGGCCTTCGCAGAGGATAGTGAGGGGGCTAATCTTGGGCTGGACTCCTTAGATGTGGTAGAGCTATTGATATCCCTGGAGGAAAGGTACGGCATAGAGATTTCGGACGAGGAAGCTGAAAAGATAGCGACTGTAGGGGACGCTGTAGAATACCTGTGTAGGGTGTTGGACAAGCGCTGAGGGTGGTAGCATAAGAGTCCTTATAACAGGAAGCACTGGTTTTCTAGGCAGGCACGTGGTGCCGTTCATTAAAAATGAAGGGCATGAGGTGAGCTTACTAGTTAGAAAGCCAGAAGAAGCTATCGCTCTATTTCCAGATTGCATTTTGGTTAAGGGGGACATTTTCAGGGAAAATCTCGGTATTGATGGAGCCTATTTTGATAGGGTATATCACATAGCTGGTTCTGTTAACTTGGCTAAAAAGGCGGAGACGTTGAGGGTTAATGCAGAGGGCTCTTATAATGTCTGCAAGTATGTTCTCAGCAACCGTATCCCTCACCTGGTGCACGTGTCTACTGCCTACCTATTTGGGAGAAATTGGTATGAAATATCTAAAAAGGTAGCCGATGATTATGTGCTACAGCTGTCTAAGGGAGGAGTTTTCGGGGTGGCAATGGAAAGAATAGAGTTTGACCCTGTGAAGGTATCTCTGTTCAGGCCGGGAATATTGATAGGGGAAGATGGGTTGTCTCAGGCTTTTCCCACCTTTGTCCGATATATGGCCAGAGTGCACAGGAGAGCTGAACCTGTGCGCAGAAAAATAGAAGGGACATTAAGGCTTCCTCCTGTAGAGGCAGTACTCCGCCTAAAAGGCAATCCTGAAGGCAGGCTAAACCTAGTCCATGTAGAGGACGTGGCTGAGAAAGTAGCAAAAGCCGAAGAAGGAGTATTCTATCTTACCAACCCAAGCCCTCCTACTCTAGAGGAGGTAGTACGGTGGATAGGAGAGACTCTATGGTTGAGAATAAATATGGTGAGAGAGTTCAATTCCACTCCAATTGAGGCTGTCCTCCAGAGGCTTACAAAAGCATTCTCTCCCTATCTACAGGGTGACGAGTTACCCTCTGACATACCCATCAAGCGAAGGATCAACAAGGAGCTAGTCCAGCATATTGTGGAGCTGGTATGTTGTGGTGCTAATCCACGTGTTGGGTATTTACAATAGGGAGCAAAAACTGTATAATCAAGGAGAAGCAATGCTTTCTGGCTTAGAGAAAAGGTTTGGCCTACCCCCCATAGAAAAGATAGTAGCCCTCGTTTCTGGCCCTACGGGGGGTAAGGTTGAGAAGCTATTATCTAGATTAGAAAAACTGGCTGGAGATCCAGAGGGATTAAAGACAGCTATATGCCTGCTGGAAGCTGTAGAGAGACTGGACAGGGCAGGGACCTTGGATAGGCTCATAAAGCTGTTGCAGATATTGGGGCCGATGACTAAGAGCCAGAATGTGAAGCTGCTGATAGAGAAGTTCGATAAGATGGAAAAGATATTGGGAGTACTGCTTAAGGAGGAGTGATGGCGGGGGCGTTCAACAGAGCGTTAGACATAGGGACTCCCATTTTTCCCTCAAAGCTCCCGTTTGAGTCTGAGCTGAGGTCCTTGTTGAACAGGGCTTCGCATGTATCTAACTCTGTTCCTATACGGATGCTCAATCAGTTCATCAGCTCCACTCCCTACTTAGCAGAAAAGCAGGTAGGCACTCCCCTAGGTTTGGTGAAGCTACCCCCGTTAGACCTACCTGTAGTAAAGGTTCCTGAGATGGATGATAGACAAATGGAGGCGATGAAGGCAGCTATTGGAAAGGACTTAAGTTATATACCTGCACTGATACCTGTTGTGGGAGACACATTAGCCAACATTACGAGTGATACCTTTGAGGCTAAGATAAGCGAGATTCTTACCTCAGATGAGTGGGGGGAGTTCAAGCGTTGGGATAAGAAATCGCCTCTTTCCTCTATTGCTATGGCACAGACGTTGGTGAGAAGGGGCTAGTAAAGTATTTACAAACTCCAAAAGTGGCTGTATAATAATAGCAAGGAAGAGTATAAGGATGCAACTATGGCTACACCACATGGGGCGGTCACTGGAATTATTAAAGCTGCAGTGAGTGGGGTTGGGGGGGTGGGAGGGATAGCAATGGGGATTCTGGATAAGCCCTTTCAGATGGTAGGGGGGATCCAGGGTCCTCATCACATTCCAGGAAGGGCAGCGGACGGCGCAGTCAATTCTGTCAACGCAGCCATTGGAGGGGTGGAGAGAGCTCTAGACCAGCCCACTGAGCAGTTCGGTATTCCTCCTGATATAAACATCCCCATAGGAGGAATTCCTAGGTTGTCCAGGTTCGCCCACCCCTTTGGACGGTGATAAGTTAATCATCCACAGGTGCGGTGTCTAGGCAGCACCACCATGCTGCTAGGAGGTAGATAATGGAAGTAACACAGGTAAAGTTTACTCCAAGCAGCAAGTCTCTCGGAAAAGAGCAGATAGTCCTGGGCTTTAAGCTCCTATCCTTCTCTGGAATAGAGTCACAGGTAGTAGCCTTGTCCCCGGCTATGTGGGTCAAAACCGACAAGGACCTAGTGCTATGGGAAGGAAAAGTTGACGCTGCAAAGGCGGTAGTGACCTATTCAGATGTTGGCTATCCTGAGCATTCCCTAGTTATCGTTGGCTCAAGCTATTCTGTAATGGTAGACCTACCTGTTTGTGAATCTCCCGGTCCTCGCGAGGACTATGATCTAGCTTTCACACTCCCAAAGGGAGCCCCAGGCGTAGCTCACAAAGGTGTGTATTCAGTGCCTGCCATGGCAGTAGGTCCACTGAGAGCTATCACTGGCTTTCTACCTTCTCTACCTGGTAGGTGAATGATTTGTAGGTGAATGATATGGGAGAAGTAAACCCCTGGCTCGGGCAGAAGTTAAAGGGGCTGCGCTCCCCAAAAACGGTCAACCTTATAGTGGAAGTCTCCAACGCTGCAGATGTTGAGCGTGTAAAGTCAAAGCTGTCAACAATATCTGATCTCACTACCACAGGCTCTTCCTTCAACATGGTGTTCGTCTCAGCTCCTCCAGGGTCTGTAGGCAAGATCTCTTCTATCTCAGGTGTAATAGTCCACTACGACGCGCCAGTAGGAATAAGAGGAATCACCTTCCCGGGAACCCCCCAAAAGATAATTGACCCCCTGATGGGTGAATTCAGTCTCTCCTCGGTGGAGATACCCTACACCCGTGAGCAAATGACTTCCAAGATCGCTGCTAACCTAGCCACAAGCATGGCGTCTTTGCCCTTCAGGTTAGCTAGTCAGTTCATAGGGGTGAGGACTAATCTAAGCCAGATCAAAGACCCTAGTGTTATCATACAGACTACAGGAGATGTCAGAGGGTTATTGGGAGTACCTGAGGACAATGTCGTTACCAAAACCAAAGTAGCAGTGCTGGATACTGGATTGGCCTACCCTCACCCCTTGTTGAAACCCCACAAAGGTATAGTCAAACTCGGCACCTTTGCAGGCCCTGTACCCTGGGACGGGTTAGGCCACGGAACTTGGGTTGCTACTGCTGGATTCGGTGACGAGTTCAATACCCGGTTCGGTCTATGCAAGGGGATAGCTAACCCCATAAACGGCAACCTAGGTTCTTGGAAAGTCCTTTCCGATGCTGGTTTCGGCTCCAATTCCCTAATCATCAAGGGTATAGAAGCCGCCTACAAATGGGGAGCGAAAGTTATCTCTATGAGTTTAGGTGGAGAGCTCCAGGGCTCCGTCAGAGATGATCCTATCTGCAAGGTCATTGAGCAGCTTAGGGAACAGGTGATATTTGTTATCGCAGCTGGGAACGCGGGGCCAGGTGAGTGGACTATAGGTTCTCCCGGAGCTTCTCCTTATGCTATAACAGTGGGGGCTTGGTCAGCCTACTACAATGGGGTAGCTGTTTTTTCTAGCAGAGGCCCAAATGCTAGCTGGTATGATCCTAGAGTAACAGCTCCTGGATCTGGGAGGCAAGGATTGGGGCACCCCGATTTTTCCTACTTTGGTGAGGACCTTATCAAA
>ERZ1292632.1494-Hain-H43-01um-R2-1494-length-22427-cov-4_pt2 | contig 12069 bp, 16 predicted proteins | sample MGYA00564407_ERZ1292632 | MGnify/ENA primary metagenome ERZ1292632 (study PRJEB36523, sample SAMEA6512637) | groundwater metagenome | collected 2019-01-08 | study: AquaDiva: Metagenomics assemblies of 32 groundwater samples
CATAGACAATTTTGTTGCTGTCAATGGCTATAGTCATTGCATTTCTCCTTTTGGTATAATTCGAAGGGTTTATCGTTGATGGTTGTTATCTGCCTATTCATGGCCTCCATAGTTTTTATCTGCCGTAGGACATCAAAATCGGCATGCGACAGAACCATCAAATCCCTGACCAGTTCCCGCAACTGCTCCCGCCATTTCCTGGTGCCGTCACGGCCCTCGGGGAGCCGGCGGAGGCTGCTATCAATCATGAGATTGAATCGCTCCCGAATGATGCGAATTGAATCTTCCTTATTGACGTAAGTCCGAATAAGACCATCGACCCAATAGAGCGAATAGTCTCTATCGTAATGCCGGCGGAAGATTCGGCTTAAGGCCGGCGACAACTTTATGCTGCTAACAGTCGCCATTCCGTTCCCATGAGGTAACGACCGGCCTCACCGCCATAATCCACGTCTCTGATGCAGTCGGCGTCACGGTTCTCGATATAAAGCGCGAAAACCCTGGCGCCGCTTGCGGCCAATGAATTGCCTTCAAGTAAAGTGCAAACTGCCGCCTGTATCTCGGCCAGTCGCTCCATCGGCACGGAACCATCGGCGTTACCGGCGGCATAGGCGTTGATGCGAATGACGCAGCTGGATTGAAACCAGGCCTCCGAAATATTGTCGGTCATGCCGATGATTTGGAGCGCCGGCGGAATGAACAGTTTCGGCAATTCCCTGCCGATAAATACCTTGTTGGCCCCGACCAATTCCGAGAGTGTGGTGTCGTTGGCCAGGATGTCCCGCATGGCCTCATATATGTCATGCAAATTAACCACCGTAGATATCCTTCGTCTCGCCAGTGTACTTGAAAGTGTACATACGGGGCAGGTTACGCTGTTTCAAATGGGCCGCAATGGTGGCTGCCAGTTGCGGGCGGAAATGCTCAATGCCCTGTTTTAAGACCGGCCGACCTTTGCGTTCGACGAAAACCGCATAATCGACGATGATTTCCTGCCCGGCCCGGATGGTTCTCGGCTCGCTCGGCTCAAAGCGCCGGAGTCTGCCCTGCTCGTCGTGATAGAAAACGACATCCATGACGTAATCGTATTTGGTTTGACTCGGGCCACCGGCAATGACCGCCGCCCTGGCCATGGCTCCATGCATCTCGGCCGGCACCCACGAGACGGAGTTCTCCAGGGCACCCGTCCAGTTTTGATAGATATGATTGTGCCGGTTGTAATAGGTGATCTTCTGGCAGATGATATCGAGCACCAGCGGCAATTGCGGCCGAATCATGTTATTGAAGACATCCAAGGCCGTGCGATTGTGTGTGCGTTGGAATCTGACGACGCCGTTCATGCTACCGTCTCTCCGTAATCGTCGAGAGTCCCTTCCCCCAACGTCCCATCGCCTTCGTTGCCCATTGAGAAGATAGGCGTTTTCGATGTCTTGTTGAATTTGGTCAGCGCCGTAAGGCGCGGGATGACATTGCCGTCAATGCCGGTCAGTTCCGCCTCACCGTTCACCAATTCATCGAGGAACCTGGATGTATTTTCCCGATCCCCGATGCGCCCCTTGAAATCTCCGATCTTATCCTTGAGAATCAGGAGCGCAGCCATGTCGGCCGTCAGATCGATGATCCGGGATGGAGTTGTGCTGGCACCCGCCCAAGTATCAAGCTCTGTTTTGCCATAAAGGGGCAGAAGTTTAGATTGAATCAGGCGTTCAGCGCGGGAAATATAACCACTGGTTTCCTCTCCCTCGCCAGCATAGGCCCCGGGCACACCCCGCAAGCGCGTCTCGATATCTGTAGCCCGACACCAAGCCATGCTAATCTTCCTTCAGCTTGATGGCGCCGATATCCAGCAAATGCCGGATATTCTTTTCCGATAGGCAGCCCGTATCTATGATTTCGCCGATCTCAAATCGCTTCCCGCATTTTATCGGGGTGCAGGCGACATAAATCTTGGCCTTCTGCAATTCGGCCACAGGAATCGGTTCGGGATCTTTCGCTATGGCTTTCGATTTTTTCTTGATGGCCATGAATTTCCTTTTTCTAAAGGGCGGGGCGTTAACCCCGCCCTTATTGATTAGCCCTGATAGGCTCACTCGCGTATCAGTAGCTTGCTCGCAATCCAGCATGAATCATCATTGGTAGAGTTTTCGTTATTTTGCATGATTATCCACCGCAGATAATCCGAGCCAATCGCGGCCTTAAGAGCCGATGTAACGGCGCCACCGGCGCCCGCAGCAATGCCTGTGGAATCCGGCGGCAAATATGCCACCTTGATCCCGGTCCCTACGGGCGCGCCACCGCCGATTACGGTCGAGCAAGTAACGGCTTTGCCAACCGTCTTCCAATTGAAGTAATTGGTATCTCCGCTATTGCTCACCTGAAAAGTCAGAGTAAAAGTGCTGCTGTCGGTAGCATGAACACCGGCCCAACGGAGCATCATTGACAATGAACTGGCATAGCCGATTTCGTATATCGACGATGTATCGCAGGTGAGGTCAACACCGGTAAAGAAAGTCACGGAATCGGTTTTGAGTGTATTGTCATGATTGGATGGGTTGATCCACGGCCATTGAGCCTGGACCGTTCCCGCCATAAGGGCGAGAATCAGAATGGGCAGAAATAACTTCTTCATTTCGTTTCTCTCCTTTCCCTTAAGCGAGACAGTCCTGCCACATATAGGCGCAGGAGCTTCCGACGACTTTGACATCTCGACCATCGTCGAAGACCTCGATCAGTTCGGCGTTGAATGGCATAACATGCTGCGGCAGCATCTCGGTCGCCACATACAGGCCATTGTTGAGGCTGAAGTTCTTGGCAAATGCCATCGACGCCCAAGTCGTGTTCGGATTCAGATACATGAGTATCATCGTATCCGACCAGACATTGGCGAACGATTTGGTCTGCCCTTCCTTGGCACTGTCATATTGCGATCCGGCAACGAGCACCCGGTAACCCCAGAGGTTTGGCGGCAGGCCGCTCTGCTGAGTCAGATCGACCACATTCTTGCGCTGTTCCTGAATCTGACTCATGCGCTTCATGACCATTGCCACATTCCAGGGGATGACGAGCGTATTGGGAGATATCCCGCAACCATCGCGCACGACTTTAGCGGCGTCGTCGATCAGTTTTTCCAAATCTGGGCCGGTCCCAGAGTTGAACTGGTCGTCGCCGCTCAGGGTCGTATAAAACGAATCTGAGGCGTAATTGGCAGTCGCCGTGAATGCCGTTTTGACCTCGATCTCGAAATCGAGCATCATGGCATCGATCAGGTTCTGGACAGTGATTTCGCCCAGATTGAAGGGGGCGGCGGCGCGATCCTTGTCGTCGATATACCCACCCAGGGAGTGCGGAAGGCAGACATAGGTCGTCTTCGATAGCGTCCCGGAGACTATGTTAGGCGATGATTTTGGGGCACGCACGGTTTTGTAGGTCTTCATATTCGCAGTGTCGAATATGTAGTAATAATCGGAGTCCTTCGCAACCGGCACGCGTGGGCAAATGATGTCGGCTATAAACCCGGAGGGTCTGTAGGCGAGGGCGAATGCGGACAGAGCCGCATCGATCTTGGATTGCCTTGCGTCATACATTAGAAAATACCTCCGGGGCAGATCAGGCAGCTGATATAGTCGCCATCGGCGCCGGTTTCAAGAGCATAACCGACGATCAAATCGGCCGTGGTGGCCTCAATGGCATCACCGGAACCATCGGCCTGAATGGGAACGGGGGTTGTAGTCACGGTAATCGCGGTGCCGACCTTGACTTTGGTGACACCCAGAATTACCACGGATACGGCCTGGCCAGAGGCCGCTTTCTCCAAAGCGACGCCTAAGCACTGCTCCCCGGCCGAATCGTTCAATTGAACATTTCCAGCCGTGGCGCCGAGCTTGACGATTTGATGGGCGCCGATGGCCTCCTCAGCTTTGTAGCTGATGACGGACATCGGTCCCATGATTGAGCCTGTGTAGGCCATTTACTTTTTCTCCGTGCGCTCGACGTATGCAGAAGCCATTTTGATCTTAACGGCGTCGTTATGATCCCACTTCTGGGAATCCATATAGGTATAAATCTTTTTCAATTTATCCTTGGATTCCTCAGTCGCGTTGGCGAACTGCATCTCGTCGACAGGCGGTTTGTCCTTGTCTGACTCTTTGGTCAGCTCTGTGAGATTGATCTTGTCGGGCAACTCCGAGAAAAGCGGCACGACGGTTTTGGCAGGATCGCGTCCCGCCTCGGCTTCCGACTTAAAGAGCGTCAGGAAACCGTCCTTGCTGGCGGGGAGAATTTTCCCCTTCTCAGTCAGCTTGGCGTAAGCGGCCTCGGCATCGGCTGCAATCTGCTTCTTGCGAGTCTCCTCGACCTGAGCTTTCAACTTCGTCGCCTCATCGGTTTGGACCTTGAGGGCGGCTTCATGCTCGGTCTTGAGTTTCGCAACAGCTTCGTCGGCAGCTTTTTGCTTGTGCTCCGCTAACTGTTGTTCAGTGAGTTCCAAAAGCGTGTCTCCTTTCATGTAGAGGCTTTGGATTTCATTCATGCTGATTGTCCCGCCATGATCCTTGACCCATTTCTTGGCCTCATCGACGGTCCATTTGGATTTATTGAAGATGTAAGTTTGAATTTCCATACTGTCGCCCTGCCCGCGCTTGCCCACGACGGCCTTGATGCCCTCACCGGCGTCGATGGTGATGGTGCGAAACGTGCCCTCGCGGAATTCGCCCGGGTTCTTCTGCCGGATGCGGATCGAGTCTTCGGTGATATCGATGCCAAGCGTAATCACTTCACCCGGGAAAATGCGCGTGATTTGGGCATCGTCCATGGAGATGACAAAGCCGCCGCCATCGTGTTGGAATCTCCTGGCCAATGTCGAAAAGGCCGGCTCCAGCATGCCCTTCACTTGCGGCGTGACAGCGCCCAGGAATGAGACAGCGGTCAGAGCCTTACCGATACGCTCGCCGTTGAAGTCGAAATCTTTATGAATCTCAACCGAGCGATTCTTATAGGCGCCCGCCTTCACCTGCTTTGCGAATTCGGTCGAGAGGTTGCGGAGCGTGGCGAACAGCGATTGCCCCTGGCGCCAGATGCGGTCAACCCAACCCAAGACGGCGCCGGCTTGTTGGTGATCGACCGTGACGGGTACGGTGTTATGTTTCGCAAAATTATTGATCAGCATATCCAGATCAGCCTCGGCAAGAACTCCCTCCGGGTTCTCCTTCGAGACAAACTGCGGATATTTGCCGACCTTTAGAATTTCGAGCGTCGGTCGGTCATTGGCCAGAACGGCCTTGTCCCATTTTTCCGAGAAGCGATACCATTGGCCGTCGCGGTCCTGATACCATTTGGATTTGACCACAGACCAGGCGCTCTCGGCCGCCTCGTCGGATGATTTACCATCGATGCAGGCCCGATTATATTCGATGAGCCAGAGACCCGAGACCTCATCCGGCAAGGAAACCGTAAGTTGAATCTGGTCCAGATTGTTTTTCATCCAGTCGATGACCTGAAGTTCATCCCAATGTTTGTCATCGAAGCCGATGGCCTGCAACGCCACCTTTCCGCCCTCCTTGAGTCGGCCGGATATAAGCGTGATGCCACGGTCTTTTGAAAGAATGACATTATTCAGACTCATATCCAGGAAATGGCCCTTGGGTCTGATTTCTCTGACGATGTGGCTCATTCGGTAGCCTCCACGAGTTCATAAGTGTACTGGTCATTGCATTGAATATGCGGCAGGCCCATTCGCTCGGCCTCCTCAACGGTATAGGGTCCGTTCGCCGCCACCTCCTGGCAGATGTCGCAGGATTGCGGGTCGACCAGGAAATGCGCCCGAAATTTTAAGCCCGTTTGTTTTATCATGCTGATCGAAGCCTCATGGGCGGCCGTCTGCGTTTCGGTAATCGCTATCTGTTGGGCCTTCCAATCCTTCATGGTCGAGAAGGTCTCCTGCAGTAATTTTTTTATCTCGGCATGATCCATGGCCGGATTGTCGGGCAGTTGATTCTTGAGAACATTGCGCATATTGGCGGCGATATTATTGAGGACGCCCTTCTGATAGAATCGATTCTGCAGATATGAATTCTTGAAATATTGAAAAGTCGATTCGCTTAAAATCTGATTGAACTGGACAGCGAAATCTCTGGCCACCTGATAAGATGTCCGCCCGGCGATATCCATGATTTTCTCGTTGAACGATTGCCCGAGATGGTTGCGTATAGCCTGGTCGATGAGTCCATGCATCGGCATCCCCGGCCGGATAGCAATGGTTAGTTCTCGCTCGATCTGACCAATGATGCCGCCGACATAATCATAAAGTTCGTCATAAAAAGTCGAGACGGAGGCGATATCGAAAGTCTTACCGGCCGGGAGCCCGGAAGCCCTGCGCCGTTTCTCCGTCTCAACTTTTAACTTGGCAATATTCCTGTCGCCTGATTTGAATGGCAAATTACCGGCGCCAAATGGAGAGGGTTGCACGGGGGCCTCGAGGACCTCTTCCCCCTCCTCCGGAGCCGGGATTTGATAATGCTCGTAGATAAATCGAACTGGAATTTTGAGGCCGAATTTGGACAGCCGCTCATGCACCTGGCTGTCAGTCAGCAAGTCAGCGGGTTGCTTGTACGGAATGACGAGTTTCGGTTTACTGACCACTCCGGGAAAATTATAGAGCATCAGAGTCCCGATAACTTGTTCGGTCAGGGTATTGCCGAGGTCTTCGGCATCGTCGGCGAGAATATCGCTGCGGACTTCATCGTGCACTTTGCCGAGAGCATAAGAGCCGGTGCCGTTGCCGCTTGAGGAAGTCAGCGTTTGTCCCAGAATCGTCAAGCGAATCTGGTCATCGAAATATTGAATCGATTCCCGAAACATGGCCTGATTATCTTTGACTGCTTCGAGGAAATTAATGACCGATCCTTCCGGCACGATACCGCGCGTATCGTTCTGGATTTGCTCGAGTTGTTCTAATAATTCGTTTTTCTCATCGTTGGTGATTCCCTTGGGGTATTGCGCCACGACGGTCGGTTGCCCGAACCGCTCGGCATATATCAAGAGAAATTTCGATAGATTAGTCTTGAACCAGTGCGGCCAATAGGCGGTCTTCAAAAGCGAACTGCCGTAAGGGTCCTCGTATTTTGGATCGAATGTGCAAACGAGAAATTTAGGGGCTGGCATTAATACCGGATTGCCCATATTGCCAATAAAATATAACTGCCCATCCTGATCGAATTTGAAATAATCAGGTTTGCGGTGTAGAATATCCGAGACAACTACGAAGTCGGGGTCAATGCGAAACATCAATTCCGAGACTGAATATCCGTGTTCGTAGCATGACAGACTTTCACGGATGTTATATGAGAAATTGACCATGCGATTGAGAATCCGGCGCATGGCCTCGGCGTGTTTCATGGCCTCAGAACTTGGTTCCTCGGTTCCTTCCTCGATGTAGGGTTCAATATGCCAGCCGAGCTTTTTCAGGGCCTTTTTGCGCGTATCAAGACAGGAGCGGACGGTCGGATCCTTGTCGGTGATCTCGTCGTAAAATTCTCCGAGTTTCCCCGACGCTTTCTTTTTGGCAATAGGATCGGTGTTATTGAGATAGGGCCAGAGCCTGCTAAATAACGATGAGACGCGGCTGACTTCTTTGGTGTTCACCAGGGGACGATCAGGCATAATCCCTCACGCTTTCCCTGATGGAAACCCTGGACTTGCCGAGCAATTCCTTGCGGACCTCGCGCTCGCCGGAGGACCTTACTTCGACCTTCTCGCCGAATCCCCGGGCGGCTTCGTTGGCGAACCACAAAGCCATGACCCGATCTTTGAATTGCGCCGGGTAATATTTCATCTCTTTGATAAGCTCGCATACTTCGCAGAGACAATCCGGCATATAGGCACGGCCGCCATGCGGCAGAACAAAGGCGCGGTTCTCGACCTCGACCGCCATGCCGGGCAAGCCGATTGTATCGTCGGCTTTATTTTTCCCGGTCGTAAAACTCTTGACGTGAAATCGCAGTCCCGAATCATCCATCTCCCGCAGCCATTGGACAAATGCTTCCTGATAGGCATTATTCTCGACGAACATGATGCGATGCTTGTGCATTTGATATGCGGCAATCGCCTGGCGGGCAGTATCGGGCGAACTCCAACGCCCGGAGCGAATCTCCTTGAGATATTTCTGGCGAGTCAAAGGATTGATGGCCAATGTGATGATGACGCTGCGAGCGCTGTCATTGTGTTTGCCGATAGCCAAATCGACGCCGCCATAACACGGCCAATCGCTGGGGATATCCGAGGCGATGAGGCCATAATCGAGACAATTCTCAATGGTCCCGAATATCATATCGTCGTCGGAGATGGCGCGGCATTGGAAGCCTCGGGCATATGCGCCGGTGCCGATGTCAGCCAGGCGCGCCAGTAACTTCTCGCGCGACCATTTGCTCGGCCAGATGGGAGTATGCTCATTGTCAATGGCATGCCTGATGCAGCTGAAACTCTTGCGGGTTTTGAGCACTTGCGAAAGATCGTCCATATGCCAAGGGGTGCAGATGTAAATAATCTTGCCTTCCGGATGCAGGGTATTGACCCAGACGTTATCCCAGGCGTATTTGACCATCTGACGAAGCGCCGGTTGCTGAATGGCATTGCGGAAATCCACGACATCGTCGCCGATGAGAATGTCCGAGCGCCCGCCGGTACCTGTTGACAAAATCCCATGCGCTTCGAGCGATCCGTCTTTGCTAATCATGGGACGGGCCACGAATATTTTGTGTTGCGTCCAAGCAGTTTTATTGCCCGGCTTCAGATTGGGAAAGACCTCGCGGATGCGAGAATTATAGCGAATGTGATGGCTGATAGCGGTTACGCGTTTGGCCGCTTCCTCATCGGTGTTGCAGAGTAATTTTATGCGGGCGTTGGGATTTTTCCCCATCTCGAAAATCGAACGTGCGATCACCTGCTCGGTTTTGCCGTGTTCCCTGGGCGCCTCGATCAGGACGTTCTTATGCCGATCGATCGCCGTTTGCCACTCAACGTGGAAATGCTCCTGGACGAGTAGATTGCCCTTCTCGTCAGCGAAGCAGTATTCGATAAATGCGTTCGGGTCTATGCCGGCTAATCTAATCTGCAGAGCCTGGAGGCTCGACAGATCGGAAATCAAATCGCTTGGCGTGTTTCGAGAGGATGTCCCGGGCTTTGGATTTGATTTGCTCGGCATCGAGTTGACCTTCGCCGATATTCTGCGTGACATTGACATTAACATCGCCGATGTGGGTGGCGCCACCAGTGGGCGGCGTTCCGATATCTCCATCCCCTTCCGGAATTCTGTCGCGCCATTTGGCGCCGTAACGATTCTTGAGATAAAAAACTATCGCCCCGACATCGGGCGGCATTTGCTTTTGGGTGATTTCGATCCGCTTGCCGGACGGCTTCCCCTCACTGCCAATTTCCTGGATGGTTTTCTTTTCCTCGTATTCGTACCCGACCGCGCGCTTGAATAGGGCATTTACGACCTGGGCATTGGCATCGTCGGCGGCCACTCTCAGCGCATCGAATAATTCCTGATACCGCGCCTTGTACATGTAAAAGGCGGACGATCCGATTCTGAGGTTTGCATAGATCTCCTCATGCGTCAGTCCGCAGCGGCGCCAGGCCCGGATGGTCTCCAGGCGAGGCTGGACATCGGTGGCGTATTTGGGTTTGGGGCCGGATTTACCCATACTGAACCCCCAGAGGAGCGCGGCCGGACCCGTGAGGAGGGGGAAACGCGAATCCGGCCGCCGAGAGAATCAGGCTGTCGAGAAAAGAACCGCTGCCATCATGGTTGGTCGCCATGACCTAAGCGGTATGGGTAATTTAGGCGGGTGTCAATAGAACGGGGCAAAAATGAGGATAGCCATCCCCGAATTATCAAAAATGAGGACGGCTATCCTCAAATCGTCCGCATCAATCGTAAAGTATATGCTCGACGGCCTTGATGCCGCGGCCGATGAGCCGGGCCAGAGTCTCGCGTGCCCGGCGATCACTCAGGCCGTGGATTTTCGTCAGCCGACCATATTCCTCGATGATGCAATGCTTACGCATATCGCGGCCAGCAAATAGCCAGGTGGGTTTTTCGGGGCCATAATTGTCGGTGATGAATTTATCGATCTGCCTCAACGTCTCCTCGTCAGTCTTGAGCATGTTTCCCTCTCCTGCCCCCTGCTTAAATATCGTCGTGGCTATTGATCTCGTCGTTGATCCTGTCAAATTCTTCGCCTATGGTCCGGCTCATCAAAACGATAAACCCGATGGTTGCCACAAACACCCCCGCGAAACCGCCGACGAAGAAGCCAAGCCAGAATGTCATGACCGCTTCATCCCCGCTTTGACTAATTTGCGATCAATCTCATCGCGATCATATCCCAAAGCAGATAGATTATTAGTCATAATATCAAGAGTAGATTGCTTAGAGTAGCAATTGATACAAATCCAACCAGAACCATAACGGGAAAATCCGCCTCCGCTTTTACCGTCACCTACTCCACATCCGCATTTCTGACATTCGATATTCATCATCTTTCCCTCACTGTCTCGAAAATATCCAGACTCTCACATTGACTTGAATGTTGGGCCTGGTGAATTTCATCCCCGAACCAAATCCATACCTTGACACCCGGGGGGTCGGCATAGACTTTTTCAAATCCGCCCTTAGTGATTTGACAGTCATCGTGCCACAGGATACCTGTCAATGCATCCTTCACGGCCTTAAGAAGATTGTCGCCGTCCGGCTTGACGATCGGCTCGGGGCGTTTCTTTTCGCTGATTGATTTCGGCCGAGACAATCGGAACTCGGCGTATAGGCGGATAGGGCCGGTGACCAGTTTCCAATCGGGGTAATCGCGATTCAGAATGGCAATGGCTTGGGCCTTGATATCATCCTTCCACTCTTTCGATTCCGGTGGATCATAGACGCGAACGAATTTCCCGATGCGCGCAGCTCGGGGCCGCCCCTGGGGGACGGGATCGCCCCGGACTTCGATGATGATTTGCATCATTTCTCCTCCTCCGTCAGTTCTTGCTGGATTTCGTCCGGGGTTAATTTTTTCTCATTCTCCGATAACTCCATAAGTTCTCCTCAATAAGTTTCCCGGTTATGGACTACTTCGATGCTTTTATTCCAAGCCCGCAAGTCTTTATCGTCGAGGTATTGACCGGGGTTTTTCCAGAATGCGATCAGCAGCCCGATCGGCGAATTGATCTTTTCGGGCTCATTGACTTTGATATGATTTATCGCGATTCCCAGTAAGGCTACTGATCCATAACCGGGCCAGGTTTTGTTTCCCTGCAACAGTTGGTGGATTTCCGATTCAGATATCGATTTTCCGAATTTCTTAAAAAAAGCAGCTGCCAGCGTAACCATGATAGTATCACTGATTTTTGAATTAATACTATGCTTATTAATATCTGAAGTTGAAGCTGAAGATGAAGATGAAGATGAAGAAGGAACGTTACTTTGCGTTATTGGGGCGTTACTTTTGCGTTCTCGGTCATATTTCTGCTTGCGTAAACGCCCCTGGTATCTCATCTTATCGGTTTTTTTAGCCTCTCTATGCATTCGCCGTGAAATCACTGTTACTTTCTCGTTACGGAGCGTTACATTTGCAATTTGTAACGCTTTGATTTCACGCAAAATCGCGTCAAATTCTTGCTCATTGGCGCCGGCCAGACGGCCCAATTCGGCCATAGTTCCGGTCAATTTACCGCAGATCGGGGCCTCCCACATGCGGCATAGGAGATTCATCCAGGCGCCTTGGGTGGCCAGTTTGGCGGCCTGGACGGCCGGGTCTTTGAGCCAATCGGCAGGATAAAACTGGAACGCAGGATTCTTATCCATTATCACAACTCCATCGCTTCCTGAAAACTTCTCCGTCTTGACCTTTCGGCCAGCTGCCGCTGGGTATATTCCAGCCGCTCGCGTACAATTGAAATCTTAAATTCTCGTCCTCTAAGATGCGCTATTGTTTGATCTAATTCCTCGGACCGCCGAGCATAAAAATATCCCTTCTCGCCCGAGCCTATCGGCTCCCCTCGGAGGCGAGCATTTGAGGC
>ERZ1292632.3462-Hain-H43-01um-R2-3462-length-12069-cov-10_pt1 | contig 12069 bp, 15 predicted proteins | sample MGYA00564407_ERZ1292632 | MGnify/ENA primary metagenome ERZ1292632 (study PRJEB36523, sample SAMEA6512637) | groundwater metagenome | collected 2019-01-08 | study: AquaDiva: Metagenomics assemblies of 32 groundwater samples
TGGCCCGGTCACTGTCCAGCTGGTATAAACATTCGACGATACGTTGATGGTGGCGAGCCCGGCAGGCGGCGGGGTGATGGTGAAGGTAAACCAGCCCGGCGCATCGTTGAAACCCTGCACCGAACAGGCGTCGGGATTATTGACGTCTGGGCAATTTGTATTCTCGCCGACCAGTCTGCCGTAATAATCGCCCGGGGCGAGGGATTGAACCGGAACTCGGAAATTATTTGTATTAAACAAATAAGTATTAGCTTCATTATCATAAGCGTACCAAAAAGGCGCTCCGCATCTTGTTTCTACTCCACTGTTATCCAAAGACCAGTCGGAGTTGAGATTCAGACTTCTACCGATACCCGTATTCCCTCCTCCCACTTGCCAGATTTGATAGCTTATAGACAGTATATCTGTAATGTGATGGGCCTTAGGCACCGTACCTTCCTGCGGAGGGGGACAATTCGGTTGTGAGGCCAGTTGCCTGAATGTGCCCCCGACACCAATTGTTTCGGAAGTGCCTTGTTGGAGGCTTTGGGTGGTTAGGTAAGTAGTGTTATATGTTCTTCCTGGTGTAGCAGAAGCTGATTCGGGAACAAAGAATGTTATTAAAACTAAGAGAACAAAAAAGGTTTTAATGCTATTTCTCATACAAATAATTGTAGCACAGCTGGCAATAGAAAAACGGGCTGCCTGCGCGACGATGCAGACAACCCGTTCGAACTCACGAAGAACAGAGGTTAGTTGGGAGGAGCCGTCACCTTACCGCATCCGTCGATACGGAAGTAGCCGGTTTCTCCCACTCCACCTGGAGCAGGGGCCTTGAACACCAACGTGTCGTTCACGTAGATATCCGTGGCGGTTTGGGTTGGATTCGGCATTAGCCCTGCATCGGAAGCAGAAACTCGATGCCGCAGTCCAGTCTTGTCGTTCTCCGCGATGGAAACCGACAGGGTGAACGTGTAGTCATCTACCTTATCCGAGAGCTTCAGAATCAGATTGCCAGCGCTGAACGGCGCATAGCCAATCGTAATCCTGTTCTCATCCGGAGAGATGTTGGCCGGCCGCCTGTACACGATATTGGCGGCAACTTCCACTCCGGTCGGGCATCCCCCACCTGGCGGCGTGGTCGGTGGCGGCGATGGCCCCGGCACCGGTGATGGCGACAGCGAGTTCGGCGAGTTCCCGCAAGCGACGCTGGCCATCACGGCCACCGCCGCCACGACGACGAACAGTCGAAACGGCTTGTTGGTCATGACGACCTCCCTTTCTTACCGCGCCGTAGCCTCTTGGCGTAGGCGGGCTTACTGTCTGCAATCATCATACACCCCTTCCCCTCTTTTGTCAAGCACGAAATGAAATATGGCCCAAGTCAAGGGTAAAATGGCTATTTGTGGTTGTTTTATAGATAAGGTTAAAATTGGCCTTATTAAAAACGATTTGAATAAAAATCCTGTCAAATCTATTTTTTCCCTGAAAGACCAAAACGGACATCCCACATTTCCGGCAGGGAATACTTTTTAATCCAATCTAAGTACAAATCGTCAGCACTCTGTTGGTTGTATTCTTTATCCGAGAATCCTAATTCTTTGGCAGTCTTGTGAATATCCTCTTCTTCCCCTTCTATCTCAACGACAGCCCCGTATGGATAAATGTCCAATACTATTTCTGTCCCCTGCGGCGCTAGGAAAAGGATCCTGATTTTTTCATAAGAATTCTCTTCGACGAAATCCCCGTGTGAATGAATCATTTCCACGGCTTCTTCTACGCTATGCCCATGATATAAAGTCTCTTCTACTTCTTTTTTTATGCCTTGCTCCACAGCAAACTTATACTTATGCGTAGCATTCACCGATCTGTATTCGAAATTATCCTCCATCCGCAAGCGTATTTTCTTATCATCTCCCTTTCTTCCGAAGATTACGTCGCGAATATATTCCGTGCGCACATATTTCGAGATAAGCCGAATTTTCTTGAGAACGGAAGGAATGTCATGAACAACAATCTTAATTTCCTTCTCGGTTTTGGAATTTTCACGTTGCTTTATATATATGACTTTAGAACCATCTTCTAATACAGGAAGGGGTTCTAGACTAGGGGTATCAATCATCCTAAAAACTTCAACCACAAGCATCGTGGGGAAATTCGGATGTGTTTTAATCACCTCTATTTCATCATGATCCTCTGGAATAGTTGTAACATGGCGATAGCTAACCTTACCTTTTATCCTTACCGGAATAAATTTGTGCCGCAAATCTTTCACCAAAAGAGGTTTATTGATTCCTCCTGCTATAGTAGTGCTTTTAGTTTTAGAATACATGGGCATCGTAGTGGTATAGAGGGCCTCGATCCCTTTTTGTTTGTAATATCTTGCAACCAAACCATCTATAAGCGATACGGCATTGGTCGGAGCCCCAGGCAGAGTATAAAACCGAGTAAGTTCAATGGCTTTATTAGGATCAATCCCATTAGCAAGCAGGGCGTCGCGCTTATACTGCTTAGCTATTGGGGAAGGTTCGGTAGTCTCTATGGCCCACGGTATATCGTCGCCAGAAAAGTAAAAACCGAAAGTTTCTCCGCGCGGACGATCCCGATGAATATAATGAAGTTCGTTTGAGAATAGGTTTATTATGTCCTCATCATGAACTGTTCTGAATTCTACATTGAAAGACCTTTTGTCGTTACTTGCTATAAGTTGGTCATCTTTCCACTTTAATTCCAATCTGTCATTTATGTTCAGATCGTGATATTTTCCAGTCAAACCTCTAAAGAGGTACTCGACATCGAACTTTTCCTTTAAATTATCAAGTCGATCCCGCACAACGCGATATTGTTCGTCAATGACGAATTGGATAAGTTCATCATTGATGTCTTTCGGATCAAAAGTGGTTAAGCGAAAAAGAACTTGATGTTCTAAATCTTGGGGATCGTATATTGTATTCTTAGGAAATAGGGGGAGTATTCGCTTTCTTAATTCACAAATGAAAGGATGCGCCTTCCACATTCCTTCAAGGTTGTAGTTTATTATGTTTATAGATAACTTTTTCTGCTGTTCCTTTAAAGAAAGCATGGTAAGCTCTAATATACAACAAGGATAATGGTTAGTCAAAAAATATCTTTAGGACCATCAAAATACGAAAAACCCCTCTTTGAACTGGCGACCCAGGTCATAAAAAAGATAGGAGCTATGAAAAAACCCGTGATTCTGTTTTGTGGACCTATTTCTACGGGAGGATTCGGGAATGTTAACGAAAATATCGATTATCTTTCTTCCGTCATACAAACTACAGAAAAAGCCGGGATTTCCGTCTTTAATCAAATAGACCATGAACGCAAAATGGATCTCATACTTAAAGGTCATAGTGGGTATGATTATCCTTTATTAGAATTCTTCTATAAACCTATACTGGAATCCGGAAAGATTGAAGCACTTTTATTTCTCCCCTTATGGGAAACAAGTGTCGGTAGTAAATGGGAGCATGATTTCGCAAAATCAATCAGTATTCCTGTTTTCTATCTTGATGGACTTTTTATGGCCGAAATCAAATCAGTCTATGAAAAAATGAGGCTGCCACATTAATTTTCCATCTATCACCTCAATTTACTCAGTATAATAGAGAGTATGAAAATAAAAATCAGGTCTAAAACAATAAAAGGCAGATTTATCTACGGAGATTTGTTGGAGAACAAGAAGGCCGATTCCCTAGCCGTCTTTTTGAGCGGATTGTCGGGAGGCAAGGAATCCCCTCTTCTCAAGGAAGCTTCCAAATTCTTTTATGAAAACGGATTCAGCACTCTGCGTTTGAATTTCTGCAATGATAACGATGATAAGAAGCAGCTGGCACAAGCCATAAAGCCGGAGGAAATGAAATTTTCGGTTTATACGGGAGAATTGAAAAATATTCTGGATACTTTAGGTAAAAAGTATTCCAGACTCGTGCTGGTAGGACACAGCTTCGGTGCGGTAATCTTTGTATCGTTTTTATCTAAATATAAGAAATATCTAAAACGCGCAAAATTGGTGCTCTGGGAACCAAGTCTCCTTCCATGGAAAAGAAAATGGATGGAGGAAGATTTTAATTTCGATAAAAGTGATAATTTGTACCGCGCCAAACGCTCTGGAGAACTCATCAATAAAACTTTTTACAACGAACTCATTAACGCCAAAAATACCGCGGAGATATTTAGGTCTCTAAACAAGGAGGCCGTCATTATCGCCACGACAAAAATAGGCAGAAGGCACGCGAGAAAATATTTCTCAAAAATTCGCGATAAAAAGACCTTAAAATTAGCTTTTATAGCCGGGGCCGGCCATTCTTTCGGAAAGAAAAAACATCAAGCCGAGTTATTCAATAAAACTCTCAGATTTTTGAAAAAGAGGTAGAAATCATTGGTTCACATAAGAAAACCCCCCTCACACACGCCGCGCGCGTATGAGGAGGTCGGACCGCGGACGAGCCGCGTTTACTGGGCAGGCACTCGCCAGAGCTCCTGTTGGAAGACGGCATCCGGCTCCCTATCCGGCTTGCCCGTCCCAACAGGCCATGGCCCCTGCATCACCCAGACACGCCAGCGGAGAGATACATCGCCTGGAGCCAACATGATGTTGGCCGCTGACAATGTCGGCTGGGAAAGTCCGCAATCTTGATGGGTTCTTACCGCACCACCAAAGCCGAACTCGCTCCCGTCACCTCTTACAAGGTAGACCATTGTCAGTTCGAAACGTTTGAGCCGGAATCTCACCCGTTTTGGAAGCAGTGGAGAAGACGTTCGCCGCTCAACAATGAAGCGTGCAAAACCTGCATCGCACTCGGTAACTGCGGCGGGGGTTGTCCGTATAACGCCTATCGAGCCAGTGGAACAATCGATGCTCTCGACGAACGGTTCTGTGCCCACGCGAAAGCAACGACTCACTTCTTGATACGCGACTTGTGGGATAAGCAAAAAAAGCAAGCCGCAAATAAGCAGTGAAACAAGCGAGGGGAAAGCAATTTCCCCTCGCTACTTTTTTGCATTTATGATAGATATTCCACGTCTAATAAATTCTTTGGCATTTTGGGAATTCTTATATGCCCTTTCAAATTGGCGGATATAACGCCGATGGTCAGGATAGGGAATCACAGATTTTTGATTGACAATGTGACGATATCGCGGAGATTTAAGCACAACTACATTAAATATCTCAGAGAGGTCCCATAATTGATTTTCTGATAAATGTTTTGTTTCTTTTTTTAACTTTTTTTCAATGAAATCAAAAAAGATGAAGTGGAGGAGTTCGTGGGCAACAGTATAAATAGCGTCGGCGAGCGGTTTTCTATAAAAAAATTGGAAAGTTTTTGATGCTAAAAATCGTGGGTTGCAGTTAATTATAGAGACATAAGCTATATATCTCCCTTTCGGAAATCGAAAACCGCCGAAAAAATCTTCAGTTACAGTAATATATTCCTGTTCTTTCTTATGCCAAACGTTCTGCACGCGTTTTAACTTATGAAGCATCTCTGTCCTATGTATTTGATAATAACTATCAAAATAAACGCGAATAGCTTTCTCTCGTTGTGCAATCCCTTTCAGCGATTTGACCGACCGAAGTTGTGGGTGAGTTTTAATAATCCCTTTGCCGAAATCTATCTCTCCTCCACGCACATTGAGAAATTGTACGGCCATGCACTCATCAAGTTCCTTGTTTAAATAAAAGCGGAGTTTTTTCACAATTAAATTTCAAATTCATTGATGATAATATTATCTTATCAAATTTCGAGTGAGTTTGCAATTTTTAATAAAGAAAATGAGCGGTTTATAGACACGCTCAGGTCTTTGTTGATACTGGGTTACTTGCACGGAGTGCATCTGCAGGAATTGCAGGCCGTGCAGTCGCAGGGTCGCGCATCAACCGCGTTTTTCAGGTCGATTTTCTCGGCAACCTTCGCGCGCGTCTCGACATCGGGGACGACGAGAATTTCCGACTCGTTCATGACGACCTCCTTCTATGCCTGCCCCGTAGTGAGCTTTGCTCTACTACTGGGGTCAGCCCGGAATTGGACTGTCTGTAATCATCATACTCCTTTTCAAATCTTTTGTCAAGCACAATATAAAATACGGCCCAAGTCAAGGGCATTATGGCCATTTGTGGTTGTTTTATAGATAGGGCTAAAATTGGCCTTATTTTAACTACTACTATGTCTGAGTCAAAAGTTTGAGATTATAAAGATGACTCTATTTTATTAACAAACTGATTTTCTATATCACCTATAGATACACAAAATATTTTTTCAAACATTTCTATATTATCTTTTAATTCATTCTCTCTTTTTATTTTTTTATAAAAATCAAGATATTTATCAAACCCAAATTTCTTAATTAAGAAGTTGGTAAAAGAAGCCGCTAAAGAATAAAAATATACTGCCAAATTGTCATCTGTATCCATCCATGTTTGCTGAACAAAAAAATCTCTTATCTTTGGATAATATTTATTTTTGTAGCCATTTGCCACGTAGAATTCATGAGATTTACCATCCCATGCATGTCCAACAAAACTCTCCGCCAGACCTTCCTCAAAAAAACTTACCGAATCACCCCAATCACTTGTTAAAAGGTGAATGTCTTCGTGTGGGCCTACTGGTTTTACTTTTTTTGTATATAAAACATGCACGCAAAATTCGCTAATTATTGCCTGAGCATACCAATCATCTCCCATTAGTTCCTTCTTAACTTTTTTATTCGGATAAAAGTAGTAGGATATTTTTTTGTGAGGAACTTTTATATCTAAAGATTTAATGATGTTATTAAAGCCGGTTTCTTGAGTATTTTTTATTTTATCAATATTTTTATGTGCCTCAGAGTCTTTGAAATAATAATAAACGTAGTGTTCGGTTTCTTGTTTACTCCATCTTTTATCATTTTTAAATGTATGTTGGTATGTAGGTAAAAATTGAATCATATTAATATATTAACAAGAACTCCGATCCTCTTCCATGGAAGAGGATCGGAGCCGGAGAATCTACTCATAGTTGAGCAAAAGTAGACCTCTGTTGTACGACGAGATGAGTTCTTTCTGACAGAATCGCTTTGTGTGACCATGCTCCCCAAAAGCGACGATGGCATCGTGTATGCAACCACCACCACAGACAGGAAGAAATGGACATTTTTCGGCTAAACACGGTTTGATTCTGTCCCATGCCTCAAACCTTTCATCCTTGAAATATGTGGCAGGTGCCGTGGCGGAAACTGACCCGAAGTTGTATTCTGCCCTGCCTGCAGTGCAGAAACATTTCTGGAATGTTCCGTCCGGTTGCAACACAACAGAGTGTTTTGCAATGGCAATACACCACGGTCCGACGACAAACTCACGCAGAACATTAAACCCGCATTCCTTTGCCACTCTCCAGACTATCAAAGCCTTCTCGGCAATCTCCCTCTCCTTGTTCCATACCTCTTGAGAAGGCAGGCCAAATGAGGGGGTGGTTAAACCAAGACTGAGATTGACTTTACCAGTGTGTCCAAGCTCCGACAGATCTCTTACGAGTTCCGGCAGAGATTCGACATTGCTGAGATCAAGTGACAGACGGACATCAACCGTCTGGATGTAATCCGTCTCGAGAAGCATCTTTATCGCTTCCCAAGCACCGGGAAACGAACAACCTCCTGCTCTTCTAGGTCTCCGTGAATTGTGAACGGATTCCGGACCGTCCAGAGTTACCTGGACTCTACGAAGATTACAATGAGACAGAGTTTTCAGAGTTTCCTCATCCAGTAACTCGCCGTTGGTTGTAACCTCGGTCCAAAAATCTATGCCACATTCGATAGCTAACCCATGGAAAGCAGTGGTGGCCTCAACTACGAGATCTTTCCTCAACATCGGTTCGCCACCGAACAAAACCATGCGGAAACTCTTGATTTCCTTGTGAGAAACCAAGTACTCACGGACACAACGAAGTGACCGCAAGTATGTTTCGTGCGTCATGGATTTGCTACGTGTGATTCCACTTTGAACACAGTAGCCACAGTTTAATTGACAAGCCAGTGTCGGAAGAAAATGGAGAATGAAAAGTTCTGATTCGCCATTCCTCTTGTCAACATACTTCTCTTGCCAAAAACTGTGCTCATCCAAACCACACGGCACTAACATGCCGCAATCTGGATGCGTTAGCTGCTGTACCACACCTTCCGGCGGGTTGTTGCTGTTACCTTCAAGCCAAGACCCAATCTCTGCAACAAGCTGTGACGACAATCTGGCAACTGAGCCAGTCATCATGTTCTTGAAAAGAACTGTGCCATCCTCGCAGGTGGCACAAATGATGTAACTGCTCCATTTGCATGGATTCATTTGCTGCCTCCTTTTGAATAAACCCCACGTTTCCCTAAAGGAAACATGGGGTTTGGCGGGCCTAGTAGCCGCACTTGTCCTTGCCCATCCGAACAGTCACTCCGAGCACTCGATCGCGGTCACCGCGCTCCAGTACCTGAAGGTCCTGTCTTGTGTCGGCCTTTGGGGCCGATTTCGACGGAACTTTCGGCTTCGTTTGCATACTTCGGCTCCTTGCATAGTAACCAACAATTGGTTACTTTCAACACAGTCCGGAATCGGACTGTCTGAAACCATCATACTCCCTTTCAAATCTTTTGTCAAGCACGAAATAAAATATGGCTTAAGTCAAGCCTCTCTGCCGGCAGGCAGGGGCAGAATGGCTATTTAATGTAAAAAATGAGTCTTTGTGTTATAAGGTAATCAGTATGAAAAAAGAGTATGCATCGCTAATTCCTATCCCTAGAGACATTTTCTCAATTTTCGTGGCATTAAATGTTATGGGATATAATGACGAAAATAACCCAAGGGGTATGTCATCGATTAGAGTGGCTATAAGAAAAAAGCTTGTTGTATCAGGAAATTGGAAAGAGAAATACCCAAAAATTTACAAAACGGTCAAAGCAAATCATTCTTGGCATTTACTGAATAAGATTTTAAACCGCAAGAGAACAGGAGACAAAAATGATTTTTTAAAAGAATTACATGCGTTTTTCAAAGAACATCTTGTTCAAGAAGCGTGGAAAAAATTCCAGATTTATGAAAAAGGAGAATTTATAAAAATAGATAATTCTTCCATGAAAAACGAAATATCCAGTTTTCTTTCTTATATAGGAAGACCAAATAAAAAAATCAATAAAATAAACATAATTCTTAACCCTCTTGATGCTTACTGGCGAGGTTATAGTTTAAAGATCGGCGACAACGGATACATTGTCGCCGGCCCAGGCATGGATAAAAATAATTATGAACTTATACGACATGAAATGCTCCATCTGTTTTCTTACTCGTTTCGTATCCCGGCTTATATGACTTATATCAAAGCACACAAGAAAATATTATCTTCCGGTTACGGAAATTCAAAAATGATACGCGATGAATATATCGTCAGAGCATTGAATCTGTTATATGAAAAAGATGTTTTAAAAAAAGATATCCAAACTGATATTAAAAAGGAGGGCAAAAATTTTCCATATTTAAATAAAGTAATGGCTCTAATTAGGCATTAAAAAACGTACCCCGATGCTCAGAGGTTATCTGGGCATCGGGGTTGATTGAGACGAGGAGGCATGCTACCTAGTGTGTCGAGCTGCGAGAGGCGCAGTGCGTGCAGGGCTTCACGTCGAACTTCTTGTCGCGAACGGGTGTGTACTTCACAGTTTCCTCCTGTGAAGTGCAGTTTTAATGCACTCCACAAAGAACAGGGGTTGCGTAAGGGGATTGCCCGTTTCCGAGAAATTTGCCCCTACGCAATAATTATGGGCTACATTAAGACGGGTGTCAATGTTACGTAACCCGCGGATGCAACCCATCTCCTCGGAGTCGTATATCGCTCGAATTCCTTGTTCTGCGATATTGCCAACGCGAAACGGGAACTGGCTGCAAGGAAAGACGCTGCCATCAGCTACGATGCTGAACAACGCTATACCCGCCTCACATATCGGAGCATTGGGATTCTCGTCGAACCGCGTTTCGATCAGAAAACCTTTGTTCTCGTCAACGAATTGCCTGAACTGCTCTGGAGAGATGTTCAAGTCGCTCTTGCCTGGTTTCCCAGAGTAATATTCGTTGACTATCGGCCACGAGAAGTTCTGTGGAACACCTAACCTTGCGAAGAAGTCTCTCGTTCTCTTCCAAGAAGCGAGGTTGTCCTTCATAAGGGGCGTCGCAACTTCTACATAGAATCTCCGTGTCCTTAAAAACTCTATGTTTTTGAGGGTTCGAGTGAACGATCCCGTGCGTTTAGTGATGGCATCATGAACTTCCTGGTCCGAAGAGTAGACTGAAACCTGCACTCTGCCGATTCTTGATTCAAGAGGATTGAGCTCTGAGAACCAAGAGGGCAAGTACTGCAAGTTTGAGAAAATCTCCGAGACAAACCCTTTATCGGATGCCATCTGCAGGAGAGAGTTGAGGCGTTTGTTGACGAAGGGTTCCCCTCCAGTAAAGACGAGCAGGAACACCCCCATTGCGCGAAGGTCGTCAAGAAACGACGACAAATCCTCCGTTGGCATTAGTTCAAAGATGCTCGGTATTTGGGAAGAGAGGTCCTCTTCCCCGATGTAGCAATGCAAGCATCTTAACGAGCAGCGCCGGTTGATTTCGAGATTAACCATCGTCGGGAACCCGAACTCCATTCCGAGCTCGATTAAGTTCCCTCTGCACAAGTGAGTATTCGGATTTCCCCGAGCCGAGAAGAACGATGCGGCATCCTCCGAGAGATCTTCTCCCAGGTGCTCCCAGTCGCTAAGCAGTTGTTTTATCTCTTCCTCACTCAGATCGAAGCTCATAATACGACCCGAAGCAGTATTAAGAGCGTGAGCCAGGCCGCCAGCAATACGGTAAATTATGTAACTCATGACAAAGTCCTCCCATAGTTTTCTACCAAAATTATAACAGAAAATCCACAACTAAGCAATCACTTAGGTTTATTTATGTAACTCTTTATCAAGGCGATCTTGAACAAGTCCCTTTCTTTGTTTTTTCTATATTCACCTTTGATACCTTCTTCATAAATCTTGAGATATTGCGGCAGGCTGATGTTGTAGAAAATCCGGCCGCCAATATCATTTTTGCTTAGTTCTAGCGGCTCGCCTATAAGTCCTTCCACGGCTTCCTTATCAAGGAAAGAGATGTAGAAACCATCACGAATGAGTTCCCGCTCATGGTCAGGGTCTATATTGAAACCCATACCCTCAAGAACCCTTCTGCATATGCCGAATTCACTTGGGTTATCGATTATGAAATCGATGTCATTTATTTCCAGAGCGATGTCAAGCTCAAAACTCAATCCCAATGAGCCGTAGATAATGGGGTGTACGCCTTTTTTATTCAGCTCTTCGACTATATCTTTAAAAAGCTCCTTTACGTTCATGGGTTAAGTATAATAGAGAATATGAAAATAAAAATCAGGTCTAGAAAAATAAAAGGTTAATATTATTTTTTTATAAACGGCGTCGGTCATTCTTTGGACAAGAAAAAGCACCAAACAGAATTATTTGAGAAGACATTTAAATTTTTGAAATAAAATTGTTTTAGCGGGCAAGAAACAGGGCGAAATTCAGGAAATATTTTTCTAAATCTTTGAGAGAACTTTTATATTCATGGCCGCCCAAAACGGCGTCGGCGAAAGATTCTTTGGCGCGGTTAAGTTCGAATTGGCGATGCGACCATCTCTTGTCCGCTTGCGTGAGGTCAAAAAGTTCGAGAGCTCGAGTAACGGCGCCCCAGAAAGAATTTTCATCTTTTCCTTGCCACTTGGACGCGCGCCCCACTTCGCTGCCGATATTCCCCAATTGCTCGGCCAGAGACATTGTCCACCATCTTTCTTTTGATACAGCGGCCATATTATTCTACGATTTTAGAAACTATTTCTCTTATTTTATCTTGGATGCTTCGGTCTTCCACTCCCCGACTCTTGTTCCCTAAAACTGGCTTCAGGTTGATCATTGAATCAAATTCGATAAAATCCTCTCCTGTTTTATCCAGATACAAGTTTATGCCCCAGGTATTTTGCGCTTGAGAATTCTCTTTTTCAATCAAGATAGTCTGAATAT
>ERZ1292632.3465-Hain-H43-01um-R2-3465-length-12058-cov-7_pt1 | contig 12058 bp, 11 predicted proteins | sample MGYA00564407_ERZ1292632 | MGnify/ENA primary metagenome ERZ1292632 (study PRJEB36523, sample SAMEA6512637) | groundwater metagenome | collected 2019-01-08 | study: AquaDiva: Metagenomics assemblies of 32 groundwater samples
GCCCAATCAGCGCCTTGCTCGTCACGCCAAGCGTTACAGTGTCGAGGTTGCCGAGCACGTTGCCGTTCGTGGTCACAGTAACAGTCTGGAGCGTACTCTTGCCACTGACGCCCAGCGTCGTGCCCACCGTCACCGCGCCGTCAAACGTGGTCGGGCTGCCTGAGAACGTATTGGCCCCAGTGAACGCGTTGTTTCCCGCTAGCGTCGCCACCAGCAACGCGCCCGCTGCCGTCGTCAACCCAAGCAACGCGAGGATCGCATACGTGGCTCCGCGTCCAAACTTGCTGCCGCTCTCGCCAACACCAAGGGACATGGCTCGCTCCTATCTCACATGGGGTTACGGCTTTTTCCCGGCCATCGCAAACATGAAGTGCACCTTGACAGTGCCCGCGTCCGGCTTGATGTAAATGTCCGTTTCGCCGATGCACTCCATTTTGATGTCGGATGCTACGTCGCCCTTCATCGCGCCCTTGCCGGACGCACTCCCGTCAAGGTCCGCGTTGTCACCGTAGAGCACGTGGTCGGGCGTCCCGACCGTCGTGGTTGCCCGGAAGATGACCGTCATTGCGTTGGCGGGCACGGTCAGATGAAGAGCAGCCGCGGACGTAGCTGTGTTCGTTGCGGCCCCAGATATTAGCGGCGTAGCGGCGTCGTCTTCAAACGCAAGGTAGGCCGCGCTTTGAATCTTGTGGCCCTTCGCATCGCCCGGCAACTCGTCAGTGATGCTTGATACGTTAGGCATGACCGCCTCCGATCCAGAAACCTGTTATGTGCCTCCCCGCCCAAGCACGGGGAGGGCCGCTCAGGTAACTGCAACTTAGGCGTTGTAAATTTCCTGAGACCGCTCAGGACAGAGCACGCCAAGGCCGAAGCGCCGCGTGCCCTTGACGAGCACAGTGCGGTTCTTGATGAAGTGTTCCGACCCCTTGGCCAGAATCTCAACCTTCGGGCCTTCCCTGTCGAGGAACGCGAACGGCCGGTGCCCAAGCGCGTTCTGCACGTTGTGGATGTACCAGCTATTCCCCGTGAGGTAGCCGTCGCTGATGGTTTTGCAGCGGCCACCGAGAGCGGACTGCCGCATGAACGGCGCGGTAGCCGAGCTAAATGGCGCAGAGGTCGCCGTGACAGTGAACGGCTCGCCGCCCTTCGTCTCACCGAACACCCGCCGCATCATCTGATTGAGCGCAGGAGCGTGGTGCACAATCAGTGCGCCGGGCGCTTCAAGATCGCCAATCGGAATCCGCAGCCGACCGCGGTCGTCACGCCAGTTCTGCATGGCGTTAAACGCCAGGTAGAAATCGTTTTCGATGTTGTCCGCGCCCGTGCCGGTGCCAGTCTGGTAGTTGACCTGGCTGGTCGTGTACTGCCCATTCGGCCACTTGTGCGCCGTGGCGTAGAAGTTCTGCGAGTCAAACGCCGTCAAAATACTCCCCTTGGAAACGAGGTTCGTTGTCACCAGTTCGTCCGGCGCGAGAATAAGAGAGCTCGCCAACTCTGCGGCCACCGCGGAGTAAATGTTGATCTGGTCATCGTCGTAATCGTCCCCGGCGATTTCCATTTCGACCGCATACGTATCCACGGTGATCGTCTGTTTGATCGAAGTTCGGCCGCCGCCAACGTTCCCCGGCTTAAACAGGCCAACCTTCGGAACGGCGTTCACGTGCACGAACTCTTCATACGCGCGCGTGCTGGTGATCTGGTGGCAGATTTGAGGCATGAGCACGGGCTGGACAACCAGCGGCGTGGATTCAATCAGCGCGGCGATACCGCGAAGTTGCGCGTTCGCATCGCCCTGAATTACAACAGGAAGCTGTGGCATGTGGGCTGCTCCTTAAGTTTTCGCAGCCCCCACCTGGGCAGGGCGATTGCACCCGGAAAAATGTACTGTGCGCAGGAGTCCAGGTAACTCTCTTCGGGCCGTCGCCCTAGCGCACAATCTCATTAACACACCTAGCCCTGCGGCCACTCACTTACCGTGGGGATGACCTTCACGTCGGAAAACGCGGACGCCGTGCCCTGGCAATCCACCGAGGCAATCAGCCTGTCACCGGCCGCCAGCGCCAGAACGCCAGCCACCGTGCTCAGAGTCATGGCAACGGTCAGGTCAACCGTCGCGTAGGACTTGATATTGATGGGACCAGCCAGCGTCGTGCGCGTGACGCCGGAAATCTTCTTCAGATACAAGTCAACCGTGGTGACGTTCGTGGGCGCAAGCGGTCCGACTTCCCACGTGCCCGCCACAACCTTGGCCTGCCGCCCGGTAGGCACAACGTAGAGCAGCGAGTCAACCGTGGCCGCGTCCGCCGTCCGCACGCTGCCAGCCGGAAACGCCACTGCGGAGCGGGCATCATCATCAGCATCGAAGTACACCCAGCACTCGTTGGTGACCGCGCCAGAGGAATCGTACACCAGCCCGGACACGTCGCCGACGCGCTTGACGCCAGCACTCCACGTCAGCGTAACATCGGCGGGATTATCGGTGCCACAGTACACCGGCTTGCCAATGTCCGTAAGCGCGATGCTGGAAATCACGCCTTTGAACATGCCCTTGCGGTACAGATCGCGCTTCCGATCCGTCGCAGTGGTGCTGGTACCGCCGCTGCCGAGAATGCCGTCGAATGTACCAGCCGCCGTGCTCAAAGGCACGACCTTTGACACGTTGTCACGCATGACGAATGACGCGCCGTACACTGCGGTTGACGCCTTGACTTCGCCAGTCCGAACGTCCGCAGTATCGCGGAGAATGAGGGCGGCGTTGTCGGCACTTAAAGCTCCCATGTGTGTCTCCTTTCACTTCCCACTGTCTGCCGCCGGGCACGCACCCGGCGCGCCGCCTACTTGACCAGCACGCCAAGCTGCGCATCGGTCAGTTTGATTTCCGGTTCCTTGCTGCTCGCGGTGCTCACGCGTACATAGTTTCGCACGTATTCCGCTTCGGGAATGCGCGCCGTGATTTTCTTGAACGCAGCCCTTGCTTCAACCACCAGCGGCGCGGCGCGCACCAGGATAGGGTCAACCACATTCTCCGGCGCTGCCGCCTTAATCAGCACTTCATCCTGCGGAACGGCAGTGCGAAGTCCGATCTTCGCGTGCGCATCCGCCGCCGCCTTGATCTGCGCCTGGGCGAACGCGGGCGTCAGTGCGGCCACGTCGGCGCGCAACAGCGCCACGTGTGCATCGCTCATTCCCGCGGCCTTGCACCCGGTCAATGAGGCTTCGATGGTGGCGACGCGCGCAATCTCAGACTGCGCTTCCACCACAGACTTAGCTGCGCACGACTGCATGAGCGCAGCCTGCACTGACTCCGCCAGCGCGCTGGCCTTGATCGCGTTGCTCACATTCGCCATCCGCTCGCGGTCCTCACGCAGCGCCTCGCACTTAATGTGTTCATACAGCTTCGGCGCGTGCGTGAGCACCTCTCCGACCGTCAGCGCATCGGACAATTTGATGATGTTGCCCGTCGCGGGTGTGTCGCCTTCCATGTCGTTTTCTCCTTTCATGGCCGCAGCGATAACCTCGCTGCTGGTGTTACTGTCCGCACCAAGCGGAACAAAGCTCGACTCTTTCAACATACACTTCTTGACAACGGTCAGAGGGCCATTCATTTCTTTCCCGTTGCACTTCACGGTATCACCAGCGCGCACGTCAACCATTTGCAGCGGCGTGCAATGAATGGATGCCTGCCATGGAAAGCCCGCGTCGGCCAGCTTTGCTATCTCAGCACCAGCCGCGGTGTCGGTGCAGATACAGCCTGTGATGTCAACGCTCTTCGGGCCGCACTTGATGGATTCAGAGAACCCTACGATCTGTGCGGGATCGTGGTCGCGCAGCATGGCCATGCGCTGAGATTTCATCTTGATACCAGACAACTCGATAGCGACGCGGCCGAACGCCATATCCATCGCCTCGCCAGAGTATGCAAGCTGCTTGAACTTCCGCACGTTGGTCTGACCGGCTTCCGGCGCGGAAAAGGTCAAGGCCGTGTCGCTGCACATAAAGAAAGGTTTCATGCTGCCTGTTCCTCCTTGCGGCTCGCGGGTGCGTCGTCTTCCTCGTCCTGGCCCGCAGACGCGCTACTCTCCGGCTTCGGCTCCGCCGCCTTGGGGAAAAGCTCTTGCCGCGGATCGCGGATTTCGTCGCGCGCCATGTCCCGCGCGTAATCCTCGTCGTAACCTTTCTCCATCCAGAACGCCTTGCGCAACTCGAAAAAGTGACTGTCCTCGCGCACAATCTCCAGCGCAATCTCTTCGGCATCGTCGCCGCGGTTCGCAGCCATGCGCGTCCGGCTTGAAGTCCGATTCATCAAGGCCGTCTGGTTCGCGGTTTCGGCCTTCGCTTCATCCACCGGAGGACAGCCCGGCAGCGTGAATCGCACGCGCTCAAAGACTTCCTTGTTGGCTGAGTACGCGCCGGAATTCGGTAGCTCGCCGCGCAACGCCATACCCGCAACGAGCCGCTTGTGGAGCGGGATCAGCATAGTGCGTATGAAGATGTCTTGGTGGTCCGCCGTGGTAATCTTGTCGTCCCTGTCGCCGAACTTTGTTGACGAAAAGGACGTGTGCGTAAGATCGTATGTCAACCGTTCGTAGCTCACGCCAAGTTGACGGGCAACAATGCGGAACTGCGTCGTGATGAAGTCAGCGACGGTAGGCGCGTTGGCCTGTATCAGCTTGAAGTCCGCGCCGTTCGGGATGAACAGCATCCGATGCTGGCGCGCGTAGGTCATAATCCGCTGCGAGGTCGCGCTGTCCAGCGACGTGTCGCCCATCGTCGCCATGCCCTTGGCATCGCGGCCCGGCGATACGCACAGGGCCACCATGTAGGCATGCAGTTCCGCAGAGGTTAAGAGCGCCAGCGTCCAGCGATTGATGAAGTCGAGCCGCGTTATCGCGGCGCTGTACCACGACAGCCCGCGCGATTGTCCCGCGAGGCGTGACAGGCAGGGGTGACTCAGCATCGGCAGTTCGTAGAACTGCGCTGTTTTCGCAACATTGTTCCACGTGGTCAATTCGTGTTCCACGAAGAACGCCACCTGCTTTCCGTTGACGTACTTGAACCCGTCCCGCACGAACGAACCAGGACCGTCTGTCAACGCCGTTGGAATAGGCGTCCGGTCTGTCGGCTGCCGTATGAGCCGGTACGGGATTATTTCAAAATCGAGCGGGTCGCTAAATGCTCCGAGGCAGTGGGGGGCAAAGCCCCCGTCAATAAGCAGGTGTCGAGCACCTAGCTTCAAGCCTTCATGCAGACCCGCGTCGAGCCGTCTGTACCATTCGCTTTCTATCGCCGTGTCGGTGGTCGTGTCGCCGGACTCAGCCTGGACTGTGAGCGAACCAATGATGCGCCGGACTTGGCTTTCAACCACGCCGTTGACCACGGCGTTATTGTAGTATGCCAGCGTGCAGCGGCGGCGCTGTGGCTGCGAGTCGGGGATCGTGTCGTTGTCGGGGTGCCGCTCGCTATCCATCGCCGCGTTGTTGGGATTGCTTTCGCTCGTCAACCGGCCGCCCGCGGCCATGATATCCAATTGGTTTCGCGCGGCGGCGCGCCTGCACGCCCACTGCGGAGCGACTGCGGCAATGGCGGTATCGAGGGATTTGGAGAGGGTCATGCGTCCCCCAACGCAGGGGCCGTAAAGAAGTTTTCCGTTCCGCCACCGCCAGACCCGGCCGCTTCACTGACCACCTGGAACGCAGTTAGGAGTGAGTCGTTCAAATCGGAAAGAGATTGACTTCGCTGTATCGTTGTCCCTGCGTCAGTCTTCGAGGCAACAAGCGTGAGCGCGGCGTGAATGGCCTTTGCAGTTGCAAACGCTTTGTAGGCAGCGGAACGATCCTCGTCCGCTATCGCGGTGATGATAAGAGCTATCTGCGCCTCAAAGTCGGCAGTCGCGTATGCCATGCCATAGTATTACGGCAAAGGCAGGCAGGAATACTATCTTATTCTTAGTAATACTTTTAGTAACACAGAGTGTCGTCTGTGTTGCGCGGTGATTTTTCTACCTTTGGCCCCGTGCGTCCAACCTGAATTATGAGGTTCAACCGAAGCACTGTTGCAACATCCGCGCGCTCATTGCCGTCAAGCATTTGGAGAACGTCCAGCAAGTCATAGGTTCGCGGCGTCGCGTCACTGAGTGCGGCTGGCAAGCCGCCCTCGCGCTCACGCTTTCTCACACTCTGCTCCTGAATCCCAAGCGCCTGGCAAAGTTGGTGAATCGTAATCGTGTGCGCCATTATCGCTTCTCCAGTGCCACCTGGTATCCCTTGTGAATCAGTATGTACTGACCAGCGAAGCAAGCAAGGAATGCGTCAATCGCCATCTTCGGTTCGTGCAACGGGCCGCGAAACGTCCATTCGTAATCGTCACAAATAAGCACGCCGCCGACTTCCAGCAACGGCCAGCATAGTGCGAGGTCTTGGAATACGTCCGCCGCGACGTGCGAGGCGTCGAGATAGATAAACGAGTGCTTGTCTTGAATGCTACGCAGTACATCCTGTGAACGGCCTGGCACACCTACGACCTTGCTGCCGTAGGGTTTCACGTTCTCTGCCCACGTCGCCGCAATCGTGGTGCAATCCACTCCGCACGCATGATGGTCTTCGCCGCCCTCCCACGTATCCACGCAGGTCATAAGCGCGTCCGTGTGCGTCAGGATGTTATCGAGAAACCACAACGTACTCCGACCTTCAAAGCTCCCGACTTCAAGCGCAAGCACAGGCTTACCCAAAAACTTTCCAAGCCAATGAATCCAGTTCACGCCGTGCTCGCCGCTTACGCCGGGGCTGTTGAATCGTGGCATCGTTAATCCTCCCTGAATCCGTCACTCTCTTGCGCTGCCATCACTGTGCCGCAACCAAGCCACGGCAAGAACTTTTCAACCGGCGTCGGCACGACCGCGCCCTGGAGTGCGCGCCAACGATCCAACGCTACCGTCCAGCCGTAGCGCCGCGTCTTGAATTCAACCTGTTTCTCGGTCACGAAGGCGTAGTGATTGAAGATCAAGCCAGCCGCCTCCGTCTGCGCATGTGTAAAGGCCGGGGAGTTCGCGGGCGTAATGATTGGCGGATCGTGTTGCACATAGGCGCAGCCTTCCTTGAACCGCCATACGCGCCGCCACTCCTGATTCGTAAAGTTGCCCGCCCCGCGCTTGCGCTCCAAGACCAGCCGCGGGCCAACGAAGTAGTTGCACCAGCACATTGCGCTGTTCACTGAGTGGTCGTTTGCGAACAGATCGTGCATCGTCTCTATCTGTTTGGCTGTCCAATACTCGTCAACGTCTACCTGCCACAGCAGGCACTCGCCCGTAATCGTCTTCAACATTTCGTTAAAGCGCCACGTCAGATAGTGGCGCGTGTCCTGCGTAATCGTCACCTGCGGATGCTTGGCAAGATCCACAAGGTATTCGTGCGTGCCGTCGTCAGATAGCCCGTGGCAAGCTGTGCGCGGTGCGGGCGCGCCGTCGTGCGTGTACGATGCGCCTTCGCAAATATGCCAGTGCCACGGCACACTGAGCGACTCGAAGACTTTAAGGTGATGCCGGATGAACGGCATCCCGTTGCAGACGCACGTCAGGAAGTGAATCATAGCGCCCTCCCGCACTTCCACAGTTGTAGATACTCCGATTCGATTGCGGTTGCGAGCGCGTCGGTATCGCACAGCGGCGACTCGCGCACCTGCTCACGTAATGCACAGCGCGCTTTCATTCCGGCCCCCGTCCGCACGGCCACGTTTACGGCGGACACGTAGCCGTGAATCGTCGGGGCCACCAGGGTCCGCAACCCGGCGGCGTGCAACAGCGACGCGCCGTTTCGGCTGTGGTGTGTGCGGCCGGCGAGAGTCACGACGGGCACGCCCTGCCACAGTGCCTCGCACGTGGTGGTCGTGCAGTTGTAGGGGAAGGTGTCAAGGGCCACCGTCACGTCAGCGTAACGGGCCAGATGCTCGACGCGGGTTGAAGACCACGGCCACCACTCAATACGCGCCGGGTCAACACCGCACGCCGAAAACATATCCTCGAATCTCACGCGCGATCCCGGATCAAGACCAGCTTGGTTTTTCAACGCCAGCCGCGCATCCGGTATGGACTGCATGACCTTGGCAAATAGTTCCACGCATTGCGGCGAAAGTTTGTTGGCGCTACTGAAACAGCCAAGTACCGGCGGGCCTTCCGGTGGCGCACCGACAGGCGGCGCGTTTTCTTCGGGCTGCCACGCGACGAAACATCGGGTAAGGCGGATGATACCACTCTCGACGTATTCACTGGCCCCGCCGCCGGGGTCTGTGATATAGTCTACGATCTTCGCATCTATTGTCGGGATCCCGGACGTCGCCGGGTAGCCCAGGTAGGATAGCTGAGTCCGTGCCATTCGCCGCCGCATGACGCGCACGCGCGACTCCCCAGTGTGCCCGCCAAGTTCCACAAGGATATCGAGATTGTCGCCCATGATTGTTTGCGCCAAGCTGTCGTCATCCAACGCCGCCACGTCGCGCCAACGCTCTCCTGCCGCCGCCTTCATTCGCGCGTAGCGCGCATCGCCTTCGTAAGCCCTCCCGCTGTACAGGTAGGTGTGGAACTGTTTCGTGTCATGGTGTGCAATCACAGGCTCGATAAAGTGGCCGACAGGGTGAGGCCCGAAGTCCACCGATAGATATCCAACGCGCACGATGCCGTCTATTACGATGGTCCGCCGTGTTGCGCCTTGCGCAAGTCCCCACGCCCCCGCATCCGTTCGCAGTTGTTCCGCGTTGTCAGTGGTGCACAGCGTTGCGAACAACTTACTACTCCACGGTTCGTGTTGCTGTGCTGGCGGCGCGTGCTCCGCCGCCTTCATAAACAGCACGCCCGCCAACTCGGTTTGACCGAGCAGCAACAGCAACCCGGCCACGTTACGCTCATACGTCCAGCGTTGCGGATCTCCAGGCTCGCAGAGCGACAGCGCCCGGCGACAGTGCACCAGCGCCGCAGACACGTCGCCCATTTCACGGCAGCACGCCGCAAGATTGTTGAACGCCGGAGCGGCCCGCGGCGTTGCCGTGAGATGCGCGAAATACTGCGCCGCCTCAGCGAGGCGCCGCGCCGCCATGAGCCGAAGCGCGGAAACTTCCAGCGCGTCCCAACGCGCCGCCTTGTCCGCGTCGCTCTCAGGATGCTCGTTGAACCCCGCCACCCTCGCAAGATTTCCGAGTAGGACGTGGTGCTGACGGCTATTGCTTACGCGCATCGCCGTCAGCGCAGCGTGGTTAAACACCGCGGCCTGCCGCGCATTGTCAGAGGTGACGGCACTATCCAGAATGTGGCTATGAATGCTCACGACGGGCAAGCCGTTCCACATTAGGCCGCTGTCGTCCGTCCAGTACATGCCGCGATTGCTCGCGTCATCCGGCGGAAAGTTCCAGCGCCACCAGCCAACGTTGTGCTCCGCCCCGAAGGCAGCCGTCCGGTGCGGGCAGTTGTCGAGGCACTGCTGATCCCCGTATGAACGCGGCGTTTCCTTTTCCGCTGCGTCCCACCAATCACAGAACGCCGCGCCCTCTCGCGTGACGCCGATGTATCCAGAGTTCCAGTACCCATGACGCCGCGCCGTGCCAACGTCAATCAGGTGAGGGGACATTGTGACGCCAGGCTTCAACCGCGGCCGCCAAGTCCCCAGGAATAGCACGTCGGCATCGCAGTACAGCGCCTCATCCGCGCGCGCCAGCGCCTGCCGAAGAGCAAAGGTCTTGGCGTACCCGGCCCGCCGCAGATCGAATGCTTCCGGCAGTTGAACGCAGTCCATCTTCTCTCCAGGGAGACGCCGCGAGCGCACCCACTTGCATACCTCTTCATCGCCCGCCACCAATAGCGGCGCGCCGATGAACTCGTTTGCGCTCCATCGCAGGGCGCGGAGTTCATTCAACACAGCCGCGGTTGCCACCGTCACCAGCGTAAATGTTCGCACAGTTCTCCCCTCCTACATCATCAATGAGTCTCGCCTCACGTCGTCAACCTCGACGGGCACATACGCCTCTGTCGCCGCCACAGGCTGCACCACGTTGCGCGCAATGTCCGCCATCACAAACTGCATGTACGCTGTGTCCCACCAGTGATTTTGTGAGCCGCTCTTGCCGCGCCCAAGAGTCTCACTGTACCTATCCCAGTGTCCTCGCGCATCCGAAACTTCACTGCGCTGGTGACGAAGGTACTCAGCGTTCGTTGCGGCCAAGCCAGCGAAGAATCCGCGCGACCCCGCAACCATGCCGCCGCGCGCCACCAGCGGACGCTGGTACGATTCATACAGCCGCGTCTTGTACCAGTCTGAGTTCGTTTCAAAAAAGCCCCTGTCGCTCCATGCGTAGTTTCTCTCGCCGGACCGCCGCCTGTGCCCGTCAGTCCAACGCGCGCCTTTCAGAGCGTGCCACGTCCGGCCCGATGCCCGGCAGTAGGAGATAATCGCGGACGACCACGCCGCCGCCGCGTCCGCATCTCCACGCAGCGCGCCGCCAACATCCACGCCAAATCGCGGAAGGATACGCTCCGACGATCCGACTTTCGCAAAACCAACGAAGCGCTCGCGCAGCGCGTCAAGCGCGGAGACGATCCCGCGCTCCACGAGGCTGGCGCGTTTCTGGATATCGCGCACCCGGCGCAACGCACCATCGGTATCCACCGACGTATCTGCGATGCCGCAGTCTATCATCACCGACGTATCAGAGTCCAGGAGCCACGCCGATGCCTCCCAATGCAGCCGGTACTGGCCTACGTCAATCGTGATGAACACAGCATCGGCCCAGGCAGGCACCACGCCTTGCGCCACGTCCGGCACACAGCGGGCGCTGAGGTATGCTTCCTCCAGCGCCGCGGTCTGTTCTACCGCGTCATCCATCGGCTCATTTTGATACTCTGCGAGAAACGCTGGCCTGTCTTTAAGATACTGGTTCATGCAGTTCTGCACGGCGGATATTTCGCCCGGCACGAAACGTTCTGGCCACGCCGCCAGCGCCCCGGCGTCCATCGCTGCCCGCCGCACTTCGTAGTACGCCGTAGCCCACTCCAGGTCCACACCCGCGCGCATTCCATTCGCGCGCAACTCTGCGTAGTAGTTCCATCCCGCCGTATCATCCGGCATAGAGTACATGGCCTTCGTTCGCACTCCCTGCCACTCAGGGTGTTTCTCACGGTCGAGAATGTTGTCCGCCATATCGCCACGGTAGATAACCGTGCACGGCATAAGCGCGGCAATCTTAACCTTCGGTTGCCCGGCGTACAGCACGTCGCCCGCAAGAATCTTTTCGCGCTGCGCCGATTGGCTATTGACCCCACGGGACCTCGCGGACTCCCTCGTCTGCGGATCGTCCGCAATCACCAGCGACGGCCGGATGATGCCCTGGTCCGTGCGCTTTTGGTGGCCGCGAATTCGCCCGTCTATCCCCGCCGTCCGCACAACGGAGCCACTGGCCAGGCTCCCCGTGACCGTGGGCAGAACCATCTCCTTATGCGTCCAACACATACGCGTCCGTTTGCCGTCGAGCAGCTGGCCGCCGCAACGGTGCGGGATGCCGTCCAGCCGGTGAATCGGGTAGCACACCTCCGGAAAGTCGGCCAGCAACAACTCATTTTCCGCGAGCGTCTGACGAAGCGACTGAAGCATTTCATCCGCGGCCGTTTCCGTTGACCCCACAAGCAGAACAAACTTGTGGTACCCGTACAGCAACGACCATGTCGCCGCGGCGATGCAGAGACAGGTTTTGCCAGACCCGCGCGGCATGGCGATAGCGAACTGCCCCCCGTTCAACACGACCCGCTCGATAATCCCGATCACCTGGAGGTGGTCACGACTCCACGGCAGGTCAAACGTTCCGCCGTCATACGTCGTGCACCAGCGGTTGAAGTCTCGCGCACACTCCTCCCGGCGCGCCGCGTCTTTGACTTTCGGCATCGGTCCGATGTCGCGGCCCGTGCGAGAGATTGCCGCCTCGCGCGCGGCGATCTGGGCCTTCCTCTCCCCATATGTCAGTGCCACCGAGCTACCTCCACGCCGAACGAACGAAAGTTATATTTATGTCTACCTCGATAGCCCTG
>ERZ1292632.3466-Hain-H43-01um-R2-3466-length-12056-cov-7_pt1 | contig 12056 bp, 12 predicted proteins | sample MGYA00564407_ERZ1292632 | MGnify/ENA primary metagenome ERZ1292632 (study PRJEB36523, sample SAMEA6512637) | groundwater metagenome | collected 2019-01-08 | study: AquaDiva: Metagenomics assemblies of 32 groundwater samples
GGCGGGGGCGGGGGGCCGTCGGGTGGGCGGCGCGCGGCCGTGACCCGGGTGGCGCGCCATGCTGACCCGACAAGCGCGTCGCGAACGCGTCGCAGCGGCGTCGCGAGCGCCATCGGCCCGTAAAGCCCGACCACGGTGTGAACTTCGTAGGAGAGGCCTTGCCGTGACCCTAGGCCCGATAGCGCCCTTCGGCGGTCCACTTGGCCGTCAGCGCCTTTGCCGCCTCGACATCCTGCGGGAAATCCACCTCCTGCCATGCCAGCCCCTCGATCGACACGGTGCCGACCCGATTGCCCTTGGCGATGATGTCGATAGCCCGCAGATACCAGCGCTCGACCCCTTCGGGCGTGCGCATCATCTGGTCGATCTGGTTACGGAATATCGCCGGCCCCTCGCCGGTGAAGGCCAGCATCCCGATCGATTCGGCGTTGGTGTCGGGCGGCAGCAGGCGTTTCCCGATCGCGCGCAGCCGCCCGTCCGCGTCGCGGCTGACCTTCATGTCGTCATCGTCATAGTCGCCGTCGGGCTTCACATCGACGGTGACGGTGATCGCATCCTTCGCCCCGGCGATCAGCTTGCCGACGATTTCGTCCGAAATGATCGTGTCGCCGTTCAGGATGATGAAGTCCCTGTCCATCTCCTCCCGCACGATCCAGCAGGTGCCAAGATTGTCGGCCACCTGGAAGAAGGGGTTGAAGACGGTGCGGATGCGCGCCCCGGTTTCGCGATACAATTGCAGCGCATGGTCTTCGACCCGCTCGGTGCGAAAACCGGTGACGACGACGATGTCGGTCACGCCATTCGCCACCAGCGCCGCCACCTGCCAACTGATGAGGCTGCGGCCGTTGAAGTCGATCATGCATTTGGGGATGTCGCGGGTCAGCGGCAGCAGGCGCGATCCCTGGCCGGCGGACAAAATGATGGCTTTGGTGATGCTCATCGCCGCGCTGTAGAGCGGAATTTGGCCGAAAAAAAGGCGGCGTTTGCACTCGCCCGAGCGCTGGCCTACATCGCGCTGTCAGCACGCCAGCGAGGGGCCGTTCAGCGAGTGATGTTCAAGCGCAAGCCGGGCGCGGCGGGGGACGGGTTCGCGCGCATCCTGGCGAACACCGGATGGCTGCTGGGCGGCAAGGGCGTCGGCGCGGTGCTCAGCCTCGCCTATCTCGCCATCGTCACCCGGACTTTGGGCGTCGCCGATTTCGGCCGCTTCGCCCTGGTGCTGAGCGCAGCGCAGGTCATCAAGACATTGGTGAGCTTCGACAGCTGGCAGATCGTCGTGCGCTACGGCCAGCCCCATCTGGCGGCGGGCAACGGCGACGCGCTCAACCGGGTGCTGCGCTTCTGCATCCTCATCGATCTCGCTTCGGCGGTGGCGGGCGGCGCAATCGCGGCGGCGATCCTGCTCTTCTTCGGCGATATGCTCGATGTCGGCCCCGGCATGGCGCTTCAGGTCTGGATCTTCTGCATGGTGATGATGGTCACCATCCGCTCCAGCCCGACCGGCGTGCTGCGCCTGTTCGATCGCTTCGATTCCGCCGCCCTCGCTGAAACCATGGTGCCGGTCGGCCGGATGATCGGCGCGGTGCTGGCCCTTGTCTTCGCGCCCGGCATCACCGGCTTCCTCATCGCCTGGGGCGCGGCGGAACTGCTCTGCGCCATCAGCTACTGGTACCTGGCGCTGAAGGTCGGACGCGGCCGCATCGGCCATTGGCGCGCCGGCCGGGCGCTCGACGCGCCGCGCGAAAATCCCGGCATCGTCGGCTTTCTGACCGCCACCAATCTCCAGACCAGCCTCGCCTCGATCGGCCAGCAGGTCGCGGTGCTGATCGTCGGCGGCTTCGTCGGCCCGGCCGGCGCGGGTCTCTACCGCCTCGCCAACCAGCTCGCCAATTCGCTGACGAAAATCAGCAGCCTCCTCTCGCGCAGCATCTTCGTCGAACTGTCGCGCACCAGCACCCATGGCACCGAAGCGCTCGGCGCCCTGTTCCGCCGCACGAACAGACTGGCGCTGGCGGCGGGCGCGGTCATCATCCTGCTGATTGTCGCGATCGGCCATCCGCTGCTCGGCCTCATCGCCGGGCGCGAATTCCTGCCCGCCTACCCGCTGCTGCTGATGCTGGGGATCGCGGCCTGCATTGACCTCATCGGCGTCAGCTACCGCCCGCTGCTTATGGCGACCGACCGGGCGGGCCTGTCGCTCCGCATCACCTTCGTCTCGACCCTGCTGCTGCTCGGCCTGCAAGCCGCGCTGCTGCCGCTATACGGCACCAAAGGCGCGGCGATGGCGAACATCGTCGCCGCGCTCGCCGGCTTCGCCCTGATGGGCCTCGCCAGCCGCCGGGCGGTCGGCGCCTAATCGGTCAGGTCGTCGATCTCTGCGCCGGGGCCGTTCGTCTTGATCGACTCGATCGCATTCTTGGCGCCCGCCTTGCTGGCATAGCCTTCGGTCCAGAAGATCGTTTCGCTATTATATTTGAACTTGGCGACGAACTCGCCCGCCTTGTTCTTCTCGATCACGAACCTGTGCGCCATGCCTGCCTCCCCGGAAGTCGTTGCGTCAGCGAAACCGTGCCGGAGAATAGGCCGCCGCATCGATGCTGGCAAGCGCCGGCGGCAGCGCCGCCCCGCCCAGCAACGCCGCCCCGATCAGCGCGGCGGCCGGCGCGGTCTGGATGCCGAAGCCCCCTTGCCCGGCAAACCAGAAGAAGCCCGGCGCTTGGCAGTCGAACCCATAGACGGGCGCACGATCGGGCGAGAAGCTCCGCAGCCCCGCCCATTCATGCTCGACCCCGCCGACCCGCCAGTCGACCGCGTCCTCGAACCGGGCGATCGCTTCCGCCACCGCCAGCTCCTCCGGCGCAGCGTCGCAGGGGGGCGAGGGTTCCTCGTCATGCGGCGTCAGCCACAGCCGCCCCGCCCCCTCGGGCTTGAAATAGAAGCGCTGCCGCAGGTCCATGATGAGCGGCAGGTCGGGCGAGGGCAGGTCGGGCGTTCGGATCTGCACCACCGTCCGCCGCAACGGCGCGATGCCGATCGGCGCAACCCCGCAGGCAACCGCGACCTCATCCGCCCACGCGCCCGCCGCGTTGACGATCAGCCCGCACTCGATCGCCCCGTCCCGCGTCTCGATCCGCCAGCCGTCGCCCAAACGCCGCGCCACCTCCAGTCCCGCTGCAAGCCGCATTTCGCCGCCCCGCCGCCGGAAGCGCCGCAAATAGGCCTGGTGCAGCGCCGCCACCTCGATGTCCTGGCAACTCGCCTCCATCAGGCCCACGGTCCACTCAGGCCGCAACCCCGGCACCAGCCCCTGCGGATCGACCGGCCGCAAATCGACCGCGCCGGCGAACTCGGCAATCATGGCGTCGCGCAGCCCCTCGTCCCCCGCCCGCCCGATATGCAGCGACCCGCGCGGCGACAGGAAACTACCCTCATGAAAATCGGCATCAGGCGACGCGAGCATCGCCCCCGATGCGGTAGTCAGCGGCTGCACCACCGCCCCGCCATAGGTCTCCTCCCAAAAGGCGACCGAACGCCCGGTGGCATGATATCCCGCCCGATCCTCCATCTCCAGGATCGTCACTCTGGCAAAGGCAGCCAACTCCGCCCCCAGGCTCGCCCCCGCCATGCCGCCGCCGACGATCACGATATCGGGCCGGCTCACCTGGCAACCTCGTCCAGAAAGCCGTCAATGCGCTTCAGCGCGTCCAGCCGAACCGGGTCCATCTCGCGCAAAATCTCGTGCGCGGCCTCCCTGCCATAGATGTGCAGCCGCGCGCCCGGAATACGCGCCGCCATCGCCCGGATCGCCGGCGTCGATACCAATGCGTCAGCCTTCGTCGCCAGGATCAGCATCGGCGCGGCGATCCGCGCCACCGCATCCCCTCGCGCCAGCGCCCGCGTGGATTCCAGTGCCTGCAACACCCAGGTCCAGCTCGGCGGCCCCAGCGCCACGTCCCGGCTATGGTCCCGCCACCACAATTCGTCGGCATAGCGCTCGGGATCGTGGGTCAGTCGTTTCTGCCGGATGCGGTTCAGCCGCTCGGACCCTTCCTTCTGGGTCCAGGCTTGCTTCTCCCCCTGCCCCAGAGCCACCATCGCCCGCGCGACCAGATGCGCCAGCCACAGCGGCAGCGGCGCGCTGTGCAGCCCCAGCATCGGCGCGGTAAGCACCACGGCATCGGGCGGCTCCAACCCCTCGGCCAACGCGCGCAACAGCATATGCCCGCCCATAGAATGGCCGACCATCACGCAAGGCCCATCACCCTCGGCTCGCCACTCGGCCGCCAGCGCGGCAAGGTCCGCGATCCAGTGGCCGAAATCCCCGATATGCCCGCACAGTGGGTCGTCGGTCAGCCGGCCCGATCCGCCCTGCCCGCGCCAGTCGAAGCTGGTGACGGCCCAGCCCCGCTCCGCCCAATGGTGGATGACCTCCAGATATTTCTCGATCATGTCGCCGCGCCCGCCCAGCACCAGCATCCGCCCGCGCGCACCGCTGCCCAGCCGATAGCGGCGGATCGGCCAGCCGTCGGGCGCGGTCCAGTAATCGAGCCGCCCACCCATCGGCCAAGCGCGCCGGTCGAAGGACGGTACGGCGGCAAGGCCGGGGAAATCAGGCGAATCCATGGGGCGCATGGTTACGCTTTGGTAAGCCATCTGGTCTAGGGACAAGCCCCATGTCGGGGGATTTTTTCAGACTGGCGCTGGTCGCCGTCCTGGGCGCGCTGCTGATCGTCGCGGCGATCACGGACCTGCGCGCGCGCATCATCTCCAACCGGCTGAACTTCGCGATCGCGTTGCTGGCGCTGCCCTGGTGGATCGCCTGCGGTGCGTCGCCCTGGCCGGACATGGCGGTGCAACTGCTCGCCGGCCTTGTCGTGTTCGCCCTGTTCGCCGCGCTCTTCGCCTTCGGCCTGATGGGCGGCGGCGACGTCAAGCTGCTCGGCGCGCTGGCGCTCTGGTTCCCGTGGCAGGTGACCCTGTCGCTGCTCGTCCTGATGGCGATGCTCGGCGGGCTCGTAACCCTGGTTACGATCATCCATCACAGGATCGCCAAAAAACAGGGTCAGCCGGAAATACCCTACGGCGTCGCCATTTCGGTCGCGGCTTTGTGGGTGATTGGCGAACGATATCTTAACCAATTTGCGTGATGAGTAGGGTGCCGGGGGCAGTGCACCCATTTGAGGGAGGCGAATTTCGTCATGGACGCTAAGAAGATCGTGCTGCTGGTGGGGGCGCTTATCATAGCCGTCACTACCGCCTTGCTTGCGCGCAGCATGTTGAGTTCATCGAGCGCGCCGCAGGTCAACGCTGCGGCCATGCCGAATGAGGCCGAACTGCCGCACGTCCTGGTGGCGACCAAGGCGTTGCCGGTCGGCACCATCCTGGACGCGGAGAGCTTCCGCTTCCAGCCCTGGCCCAAGGATCTGGTCGAACAGGCCTATTATCTGAAAAGCCAGGCCGATCCCGCCAAGCTCGCCGGCAGCGTCGTGCGCACCGCCATCACGGCCGGGCAGCCGCTGACCCAGGGCGCGCTCGTGAAGCCGGGCGAACGCGGCTTCCTCGCCGCTGCGCTCGGGCCGGGCATGCGCGCCGTGACGGTGCCGGTGTCGGCGCAAAGCTCGGTCGCGGGCTTCGTCTTCCCCGGCGACCGCGTTGATCTGGTCCTGACGCAAAGCGTGTCGGGCGGCGGCGACGGCGAACCGCTCAAGGTGTCCGAAACCATCCTGCGCAATCTGCGCGTGCTCGCCACCGACCAGCGCATGGACGCGATGGGCGAAGACGGCAAGCCGGTGGTCCAGACCTATTCCAACGTCACTGTCGAAGTGACGCCCAAGATCGCGGAGAAGATCGCGGTCGCACAGACCATCGGGTCGCTCAGCATGTCGCTCCGCTCGATCGCCGACACTGCGTCGGATCTCGACGCGGCGATCGCCGGCACCGATGTCGACCTGCCTGGCAGCGCCAATCCGAACGCCGAAAAGGCGCTGATCGCGAAGCTCGCGGCGCGCCCGGTCGATCGCGGCTCCACCTATTCGACCGGCGCCGATGTCTCGCGCTACCAGCGCAGCAGCGTGCCGGCCAAAGCCGAAGCGCCGATCCCGTCCATGATGGCCGCCAATGGCGCGCCAGTCGGCACGGTCGCTTTCAAGGGACCAGTGATCCGCGTCGCGCGCGGCACCAATGTGACCGAAGTTCCGGTCGGGGGTAAGTGAGATGAAGAGCTTGCATAATCGCGCCCCGCGCCTCGCCGCTCCGGCGATCGCGCTCGGCCTTGCGGTCGCGGCGGTCGCGGCCCCCACCACGGCGCTCAACGCCGCTCCCTCCAGCACGCAGGACAATGCGATCCTGATGTCGGTCGGCGGCAGCCGGGTGGTGAACCTCGGCTCGGCCATGTCGGACGTGGTGATCGCCAATCCCGAAGTGGTGGACGTCCATGTCCGCTCGCAGAACCAGCTCTACCTGATTGCGAAGAAGGCCGGCGAAACGACCGTCTTTGCGACCGCCAAGAATGGCAAGGTGCTGTTTTCGGGCACGGTCCGGGTCGGCAACAACCTGACCAGCATCGACGACATGCTCCGCCTGGCGATGCCCGGCGCGGACATTGCGGTCAACAAGATGAACGGCATGGTCCTGCTCACCGGCACCATCCAGGCGCCCGAAGACGCGGCCGAGGCCGAACGCCTGACCCAGGCGTTCGTCGGCAAGGACGTGACCGTCGTCAGCCGCCTCCGCATGGCGACGCCGTTGCAGGTCATGCTCCAGGTCAAGATCGCCGAAGTCAGCAAGGATGTCGGCCACAAGATCGGCGTCAATCTTGCTTCGGTCGATCGCAGCTCTGGCACGGCAGGCTATGTTGGAGGCGGCAGGCGCGCGTTTGCCACCTACAATCGGGGGGATACTACCGCGACGGTGAACTCAGACGGCACCTCAACCGTTACCGGGACGCCAAGCTACTGGACCTTCAACCAAGTGTTTGACGGCAGCTACAGCATTGGCGGCGTTGCCCGCATCTTGGGCATCGACGTTGCTGCCGCGCTGGATCTCGCGGAGTCGAGCGGCCTTGCGTCTACACTGGCGCAGCCCAACCTGACCTCGCTGTCGGGCGAAACCGCCAGCTTCCTTGCGGGCGGCGAATATCCCTACACGGTGAACAACGGACCGTCCTCGGGCAACAGCATCGAATTCAAGCAATATGGCGTGCAGCTTGCCTTCACCCCCACCGTGCTTGCCGATGGCCGCATCTCTCTGCGCGTCCGTCCGACCGTGTCGAGCCTCGACTTCTCGGTCAACGCCAACGTCCCTGCGCTGAAAAGTCGCACAGCCGAGACCACCGTCGAGCTGGGTTCGGGCCAGGCCTTCATGATCGCGGGCCTGCTGAATGCGGAAACCAGCAACGGCGTCGACAAAGTGCCGGGCCTCGGCGACATTCCGATCCTGGGCAGCCTGTTCAAGTCGCGCAGCTTCCAGCGCAACGAGACCGAACTGGTGATCGTCGTAACCCCCTATCTGGTGAAGCCGATGAACGCGCAGGACGTGCGCCTGCCGACCGACGGCTTCCGCAACGCCACCCAGCTTCAGGGCCTGCTGCTGCAACAGGGGCAGGACGGCATCAGCGGGCATCCGGGCAACAAACCGCAGCGCGGCCCCACCGGTCCCACGCCCGCGCCCGGCCCGCAGGCCGCAGCGCCGCTGCCGCCGGTCGCCGCCCGCTCCACCGGCAAGGGGCCTGTGACCCCCGGCTTCAGCTTCTGACGGAAGGATAGACCCGATGACTTCTCCCCTCTCCACCCGTCGCTGCCTGACCGCGCTGACCCTCGTCCTCATCGCTGCGCTGCCGATGACGGCCGAGGCCGCCGGCCGCAAACGCGAAACCAACCGCAGCGTCGATTCGGTGCATCAGCCCGTCGTCAGCCACAGCGCCTACACCTATGACGCTCTGGTCGGCCCCGGCGGCCTTTCGCCGCAGGAAATGGTGCGCCTGAACGACTGGTTCGCCTCGATCGGTCTCGGCTATGGCGATCAGGTCGCGGTCGCAGCCGATGCCGGCTATTATGACACCGCCATCCGCGACGCCATCGCCGACGTCGCTGCGCGCTACGGCCTGCTGGTCGGCGAGGACAGTTCCGGCGCGGCCGGCGCAGCGCCTGCCGGCAGCGTCCGCCTGATCGTCCGCCGCGCGACGGCCCGGGTGCCGAGCTGCCCCGACTGGCGCGACACGCAGGAAACCAACATGACCTTGGGCGGCGGGGCCAATTTCGGTTGCGGCGTCAACAGCAACTGGGCGGCGATGGTCGCCAACCCCGAAGACCTCGTGCGCGGCCAGACGACCGACAGCGATCTTCGCACTGCGACCTCGAACCGCGCCATTTCCGCCTATCGTGAAAAGGCGCCCAGCGGTGCGGGCGACCTCAAGCAGATCACCGCAGGAGGCCAGTAACATGAACGCACCCTGGAAACCCGGCATGACGGGACAGCGTGACCCGTTCCACGCCTTCGTCTGCGACGATCACAGCTTCGACCTGCTGCGCGCGGTCGCATCCGAACTGGGCTGGGCGCCCGAGAAGGTGAACAAGGGCGGGATGCGCAACGCGGTCCAGAGCCTGTCGATCACCGCCTCGCCCCAGATCCTGTTCGTCGACATGTCCGAAAGCGGCGATCCGCTGAACGACATCAACAGCCTTGCCGAAGTCTGCGAGCCCGGCACGGTGGTGATCGCCGCCGGCCAGGTCAATGACGTTCGCCTTTATCGCGATCTCGTCGCCAGCGGCATTCAGGACTATCTCCTGAAGCCCTTCGGCGCGGATCAGCTGCGCGACGCGCTGACCCAGGCGCAGGCGGTGTTCATGGCGCCGCGCGACACCGGCCCGGAACGTCCGCACTGCACCATCGCGGTGATCGGCACGCGCGGCGGCGTCGGCGCGTCCAGCGTCGCGACCTCGCTTGCCTGGCTGTTGTCGGAAAAGAAGAAGCGCCCGACCGCGCTGCTCGATCTCGACGTCCATTTCGGCACCAACGCGCTGGCGATGGACCTGGAGCCGGGCCGTGGCCTCACCGACGCGATCGAGAATCCCAGCCGCATCGACGGCCTGTTCATCGAACGCGCGATGGTGCGGGCGAGCGACACGCTGGCGATCCTGTCGGCCGAAGCGCCGATCAGCCAGCCGATGCTGACCGACGGCGGCGCCTTCTACCAGCTGCTGGAAGAATTTCGCCTGGCCTTCGAATGCAGCGTCATCGACCTGCCGCGGGGCATGCTGATCCAGCATCCGCACCTCATGACCGACGTCAATGTGACGTTGGTGGTGACAGAGCTGACGCTGGCGGCCGCGCGCGACACGATCCGCATCCTGTCCTGGCTCAAGAGCAACGCGCCGCAGGGCCGGGTGATCGTGGTCGCCAACCGGGTTCATGCCGGCTCGCCCGAAATCAGCCGCAAGGATTTCGAGCAGTCGATCGAGCGCAAGGTGGACCTGATAATCCCCTTCGACCTGCGCGTCGCCGCGCAGGCGGCCAAGCTCGGCAAGACCATCGCGGAGACCGCCAAGGGCAGCAAGCTCGGCGCCGCCTGCACGGCGATGCTCGACGAAGTGCTCGGCGCGGCGGATGCCGGCGCGGCCGCCGATGCGCCGGCCAAGGGCGGCGCGAAGGCGAGCGTGAAGAAGGGCGACTCCCTCCTCGGCAAGCTGGATTTCAAATCGATGATCCCCTCGCGCCGCAAGGACAAGGTGGCGCAGGACGATTGATGGCGCACGCCGCCCCTTATGGGACGGCGACGCTTCCTTGAATGAACAGGCGACCAGATGGACGGCAATTTCATCCTGATAGCGGTGTTGATCGCCACGATGGTGGGTCTGGCGGCCTTCGCCTTCGCCGGCCCGTCGCCTGAAAAGGCGCGCAAGCGGCGCGTCGCCATGATCCGCGGGCGGCACAGCGATTCGGCCGAGGCGATGCTCGAAGCGCGGATGCGCCGCGCCATCTCCAACCGCCCCACCGGCACCGAGATGAAGGTTCTTTCCTCGCTCGTCCCGAACCCCGAAAATCTGACCAAACGCCTGCGGATGACGGGCAAGAAGTGGACGCTCAACGGCTATATGACGACCTGCGCGGTCATAGCCCTGCTAATCACCGCTTTCCTCGTCCTGCGCGGCTTTCCCTTCCTGTTCGCGATGATGGTCGGCCTCGCCGCCGGTCTCGGCCTCCCCCACTGGTGGGTCGGCGTGGTTATCAAGAAGCGGGTGGACAAGTTCACCGCCAAATTCCCCGACGCGCTCGAACTGCTGACCCGCGGCCTGCGCTCGGGTCTGCCGATCGGCGAGACTCTGGGCGTCATATCGAGCGAAATTCCGGGGCCGGTGGGCGAAGAGTTCAAGCTCATCACCGAACGCATCAAGATCGGCAAGACGATGGAGCAAGCGCTTCAAGAGACCGCCGATCGCCTCGGCACCGCCGAATTCCAGTTCTTCGTCATCACTCTGTCGATCCAGCGGGAAACCGGCGGCAACCTCGCCGAAACCCTGTCGAACCTGGCGACCGTGCTGCGCCAGCGCGCGCAGATGAAGCTCAAGATCCGCGCCATGTCCTCGGAATCGAAGGCGTCGGCCTATATCATCGGCGCGCTGCCGTTCCTCGTCTTCGCGATGATCTGCTACGTCAACTACGACTATATGCTCCCGTTCTTCACCCCCGATCCGACCGGCATCTTCGGCCTCGGCACGATGCAGGTCGTGGGCATCGGCGGCATGATCTGGATGGGCATCGGCGCCTTCATCATGGCCCAGATGATCAACTTCGAGATTTGAGCGGGAGCAAGGAACGATCATGGAAGCCGCCCCTCCCGCCGGAACCCTCTTCGGGCTGACCGCCACCGATTTCGGCACGCTGCTCGCCGCGCTGGCGACGCTCGCTGTCCTCGCCGCCCTCTATGCGGTGATGACGGTGCGCGATCCGATGGCCAAGCGCGTGAAAGCGCTCAACGACCGCCGCGAACAGCTCAAGGCCGGCATCACCGCCTCGACCGCCAAGCGCCGCGCCAAACTGGTCAAGAAGAACCAGGCGACCGATCAGATGCGCTCCTTCCTGTCGAGCCTCAAGGTGCTTCAGGACGACCAGCTCAAGGACGCGCAGATCCGCCTCGCGCAGGCCGGCATCCGCTCGAAGGACTGGGCCGTCGCCGTCATCTTCGGCCGCATGATCCTGCCGATCGTGATCGGCGGTCTGGCTGCGGTCCTGCTCTATGGCGTCGGCATCCAGCCCGAATGGGGGCCATTGAAGCGCTTCTTCGCCTTCGCCGTCGCGCTGCTGCTCGCCTATAAGGCGCCCGACATCTTCATCGACAACAAGGTGCAGAAGCGCGCCGCCGCGATCCGCAAGGGGCTGCCCGACGCGCTCGACCTGCTCGTCATCTGCGCCGAAGCCGGCCTCACCGTCGATGCCGCCTTCAGCCGCGTCGCGCGCGAACTGGGCAAGGCATACCCGGAACTGGGCGACGAGTTCCAGCTGACTGCGATCGAACTCAGCTTCCTCACCGAACGCCGCATGGCGTTTGAGAATCTCGCGACCCGCGTGAAGCTCGACGCGGTCAAGGGCGTCGTCACGACGATGATCCAGACCGAAAAATACGGCACGCCGCTTGCCTCGGCGCTGCGCGTCCTTTCGGCTGAATTCCGCCACGAACGCATGATGCGCGCGGAGGAAAAGGCTGCCCGCCTGCCCGCGATCATGACCGTGCCGCTGATCCTCTTCATTCTGCCGACGCTGTTCGTCGTCATTCTGGGTCCGGCCGCCTGCTCGATCAGCAAGGCCTTCTGAAAAATCCGCCGACGCCCATCGGCTTTGCCGTAGCGTCGCGACACTTGCCCCCCGCCCCGCCCGAAAAAGGCGGTGGCGGGCGTCCTTTTTCCCGCCTATTCCGATGACTTAATGAAAAGGCAATTATGTGTTTTGCAAAGCTGGTGTCGTGTGCCGAGCAGGGCATCCTCCCCTGGAAGGGGAGGTGTCGCGTGCGAAGCGCGTGACGGAGGGGTGTCGCCCTATCGATAGCTGGACACCCCTCCGTC
>ERZ1292632.3470-Hain-H43-01um-R2-3470-length-12053-cov-15_pt1 | contig 12053 bp, 6 predicted proteins | sample MGYA00564407_ERZ1292632 | MGnify/ENA primary metagenome ERZ1292632 (study PRJEB36523, sample SAMEA6512637) | groundwater metagenome | collected 2019-01-08 | study: AquaDiva: Metagenomics assemblies of 32 groundwater samples
CAACGGTGGTAAGCGATGACGCCGGACCGGCCGCCGCTTTATTCACCGACAACAGAAAAAATCCCGACGAACCGTACATGTTCAAATATATATCGGAGATTAACGGCGGGAAAATAGAGGTAGGAGATAAAATTACCGGCGTTCCCGGCTACCGTGTTACCAATGGCGACGGGACCAACAACGCCGGGAAGTTTTTCAAATTGGAACTGAAAACAAGACCGGAATGGGGGAATCCCCAGATTGAGCGCGCCGGGAATTCAGTGTCTTTTGTTTTTAAGAATTTTCGGGTTGATTACAAAATTCAAGCCGGAACAATCAAGGCCGATTATATCTATAAGGCAAGGCCCGAAAGCGACATCTTAGATCTCGCCCTGTCTTACTCCCCAAGCTTGTTCGCGATTAAAAGCCCCGAAGGCGCAATTGCCGCTTACAGTTTGGTGGAAGGGAACGGAAATTCTCCCGTCTTTGAAATTTTAACCCCGAACATAAAAGACGCCTTGGGCAAAGAAGGGCTCGTCAATATTGTTCTTGATCCGGAAATACTGGGCAAAGAAAATATAGGCAACGGGTGGATGTCCGTTGATTCCGACGCTGAATTTCTGAACAACGCGGATTACCCGGTAGTTATTGATCCCACCGTTGCGACGGACGCCGCCGCTGATTCCACGAATTTTTCCGGCGCGAGGAAATTATTCAAGGACTCCAAGGGGAATTTTATGGCCCTTTATATTGATACCGGCAACGACGTCCGGCTGGACTATTCCAATGATGCCGGAGCAAACTGGACCAGCACCGAAACGGCCGGAACCATGTCCAATATTTCCGGCGCCATTGATCCGGGAAACCGCGTTCATGTCGCGTATATCGCGGCAGCCGACCTTAGTTTTCGCGTCGCCTCTCCCAGTTATGGCGGGGACAGTACCATTGATAGCATAAATTGGGGCAATGAAATTGACATCAGGGCTGACCCTGCCGGCTATGATGAAGCCAATCCTTCCGTAACCATTCTTCATAACGGCTATCCCGCGGTTGCCTGGGCGGAACCGGGGACCAACAGCAAGGTCTGGTTTGCCCAGTGCAAGAGCAGCGTCGCCATTCTTGCTTGTGACGACAACGCCGCCAACTGGGCGAATGAAGACGGGTCCACCACCGTCGCCTCCGGCACGGCCGCCGCCTTTGCGGCGGCGAGCACAACCGTTACCTACGCGCCGGTAATTTCCCAGGTGCCGTCTACGGCTACTTCCGAAGCCAACGCCATCTACATACATTTCGCGGGTTCCGGTTCAACGGCTCTTCAGCGCGTCCGCGCGCTTTGCAATAACTGCGCCGCTTCGCCCCCGACTTGGAATGCTTGGACGGCTAAAACCCTTGACACCGAAACCTCTTCATCAACCAGATATAGCTATATGGGGGCCGCCGTTGACAGCGTCAATATGCGCATTATTTACGCGTGGGCCACTTCCGGGGCGACTAATTGCGGGGGCGCCTCTAATTACTGCGTGGCAACTCAATATCGCGACTTTTCGGGGGCTTCAGTCGCCAGCAGTTCCATACAATATCTCGGGGTCTCTACCACCGAAGGCAACGCCGACGCCCAGCCATCGCTGGCGGTGCTGACATACCCGACCCCGGATAATTATATTGCTTTTTTTAAAAATTCCGCGGGAAATTTATCCAAACGGTATATTCCGTTTAACTTTTCATCTAGCTGGAGTGCCGAGACAGTTGTTAACGCGGGGACGACAAATACTTGGCCCCAGTTAAGAGAGAAGGTTTCGGATGCCAGCGTTTCGGATGTTATCTATATGTCGGCGACCAACACGGTAACTTTTCAGACGGTATCGGAGAACAAGGCGCCCGCAGCGGTCACTCTGAACTCTCCCGCAGACGCCTCTTCAGGTTCAGACACTACTCCCACCCTAAACTTTACGGGAACGGACCCGGACGCCGATACGCTGGAATATAACGTGCAGGTTGATACGGTTAATACGTTTGATTCTTCAGTGCTTGATGATAGTTATTCAGAGACAAATAAAGATGCCTCAACGCAAATATACGCTACCACCGCAAATTCAGAGGTAGGACAATCTTTTACATCCGCAGGGGGCCTTTTAGGCAAAGCTAAATTTTATTTGAACCGTTCCACACTGACTAGTGGCGGTGTAGTAGCTAAAATATACGCCCATTCGGGAACTTACGGAACGGATAGCTTACCGACTGGGGCGGCTTTAGCCACCTCCGACACCGTTTCACACGGCACTCTTTCTGAAGAACCAACCTTTGGATTAGTAGATTTTACTTTTTCTGGGGCTAACCAGATAACCCTGACCGCAGGCACTAAATATGTCATTACGGTAATGTATGTCTCTGGTGATGCAACTCATTATGTTAATGTGGGCTACGACGGAAGCTCCCCGGGCCATTCAGGGAATTATTCGTTAAAAAATAATAGCGTATGGAGTGCGGATAACAGTAAGGATACAATTTTTTATGTTTATACAAGTAATCTCATCTCCGCTTTCTCCGTTACCGACGCGGGTTTTACTGCAGGACACCCCTTTACTTCAGGGACAGCCATTGATTATACGGTTCAAGCGGTAGATGCTCTCGCCGCAGGCACTTATTACTGGAGAGTAGCAGCCACAGACCCTTCGGGAACGAATACTTACGGGGCGTGGAGCAATACGAGGAGTTTTACAGTAACGGCGGGGGGGGATACGATGACCCTGACCATTGACGCCGGGAGTTGGATTAATTTTAGCTCAATCACGATAAGCCAAAAAATTGCCAATTTAACCACCCGCCTGAAGGTGGATACTAACAGCGCCGACGGCTGGACCGTAACCGCCGGAAGAGACCATGTCGGAACCGGGATATTATACAGCAGAGGCGACGGAACGGAAATAAATGACGCAAGCACCGGCATAAATAATATGACCGATTCATTACCCGCGCCCTGCAATACCGAAACTTGGCCCGTTTCGGTAGATATTTCTTCAGGTCTTGGTTTCACGGTTTGGGCCTCGGATACCAAAGACACCACTTGCTGGGGGACGGGCACAACCGTTTCCGACACTCTCAATAAGTACGCCGCCTTCCCCGCCTCTGCCTCGCCCGCTACTATCGTCGGCGACACCAACGCCGTCCCCAATCCTTCTTATCATTCCGTCGGCTACAGTTTGGAAGTCCTGAATACCCAAAAAGCGACTTCATACGAAGGGGATGTTATATTCTCGGCAACAACATCTCCGCCGTAAAGACAAGTTTATACAATCCAACGCACGACCCAATGATCTCGCAGATCGTTAATTAAAAGATGAGCGAATTAGACCGATTTCTTTATAGGTTTTTGCGATACGGGCTGTTTTTTGTTCCTTTTATTCCTTTAGTTGTTTTTCGGAATTTTTGGTCTCCGTTTAATTTCGGCAAGGCGGTTGTTTTCAGAACTTTAATTGAGGTTCTTTTTGCTTTTTATATTCCTTTAGCAATAAAATACTCCGCGTTTAGACCTTGGTCCAAATACCATCGAAAGAATCTATCGTCTAATCTATCGTCTTCGCAAGACGATAGATTGGGGGGTTTTATTTTTCTCGGGCTTACTCTCTTTACCATTTCAACGGCGGTCTCAATGTTTATCGGTGTTAGCTTCTACAATAGCTTTTGGGGTTCTTTTGAAAGGATGGGCGGGCTATTCAGCTGGCTTCACTATTACGTCTTTTTTGTGATGGCTATTTCGATTTTTAAGACCAGGGACGATTGGCTGACCATGCTTAAACTTTCGGTAGTGGCCAGTTTTGTTTCCACTATCTACGGTTTTTTACAAAAGTTTGACATTGCTTCAATTTTAGGAGCCGAGGGAAGATTCAGAATTCTCGGAACCGGCGGGAACGCTGCAACTTTTGCCGGTTATTTAATTTTTAATATTTATTTTGCCTTGTTGCTGTTCATACAAAGCGGTTGGGATGGTTTAAGAAGGGGCATCAAAAAACAAAAAAGCGGAAAATTGATTTCCGGGCTCAAAACTCTATTTTTAACCCCCAAATTCTATTATCTTGCTGTGGTTGTCATTGAATCACTGGCGGTTTTTATAACTTCGGTGCGGGGAGCAACCATAGCTTTGTTTAGCACGCTTTTCCTATTGGGGACGGCATTCGCCATTCCAAAAGAGACAGGCGGACGGCGCAGACCGTCCAAGCTTTTGATTATTTTAATAATTTTTGTCATAGGGGCTGGGACGATGTTTTTGTTTAGGAAGAATGATTTTATTGCCAAGAACTCTTATTTAAATCGTCTTGTAAATATTTCCTTAGAGGAGATCACTCTTAAAGACAGATTTTTGGCTTGGGAAATTGCCTTAAAGGGGATAGCGGGCAAACCGGTTTTTGGCTGGGGGCCCGAAAATTTTCCTTCGCTTTTCGGCAAACATTACCAAGCCCAGCTTTATCAAGGCATTGAATCGGAGCATATTTTTGACCGGGCCCATAACATATTCCTTGACGTTGCTGCCAACCAAGGAGTTGTAGGTCTGATTGCCTTTGTGTTTTTGTGGGTAAGTGTAATCTTTTCCATCAGCCGTCTTCCTCCAAATACCAAATACAAAATACTAAATACTAAATACACATTCTCTGCTTTAATTCTTGCTTATTTCATTCACAGCTTTTTCTTTTTTGATTTACTGCCCCAATATTTGATGCTGATGATGTTATTTGGGTTTGTTTTTTCGTTCCAAAGTCAGCCGCAAGAATCTTACGACCTGCGAGGTCGTTGCAACGACCTCGCAGGTCGTAAGAGGAGGTTTTTAGGATCAACGGCTTTTTCGCTGATTCTGGCATCCGTATTAATAACCGCCGGCGGACTTCTGGTTTATTCGGCTAATGTCAGATTAGCATTTGCCAATTTTTATTCAACCCGCGGGTTTGCCTTTTTCAGCAAAGGTGATAACCAAAAAGGTGCGGACTATTTCAATCTTGCCCTAGACAGAGCGACTTGGCCGAAAATAGATATTCGGCAAAAATTTGTTGAGGCCTATTTGGGAATGGTTTATGACCAGAAGCCGACAGCTTTGCTGGTTGAAAATTTGGACAAGGACCTTGATTTTTTAATCAAAGAGTTTGAGGACGAGATAGAAAAAAACGAAACAAATTTTACTTCCTACGTTTATATTACAAAACTCTATCAGGCAAGGGGAAAATTTATTGATAAAAAATATTATAAGAACGCCGAGGAGTATATGAAGACCGCCATAAAGAACAATCCTTCAATGCCCAACCTCTATCAGGACATCAGTTATCTTTATTTATTGGAGAAGGATTTTGACCGGGCGCTGGAGAATGCCAGAATCGCTCACGAGTTAAACCCAAACTACGGAGGAGCAAAATTTCAGTATGCCAAAACCTTGATAGAATACGGGGAAAGGGACCGGGGATTGGAATTGGCAATTGAAACAGCCATCAGCAATAATTTGCCTCCCCAGGATATAAATTGGCTGGCAAGTTATTTGGAGGGGGGGGAGAGAGTATCAGAAGTTGATAAGTGTTTTTCTGGCCCTTGCCGAGAAAAGCCCCGCTTTTAACACCCAGCTTTCTCATGCCCACCTCCTAGCCGGCGACAAAGAGAGAGCTCGTCAGGCGGCTGATAAAGCAATGTCCGTGGGGGGCCTAAGCCAGAACAATTTCAAAATTTTAGCCAATGTTTACAAGGTTCTCGGGAATAACAAGAAAAGAACGGAGGCCCTGGAAAAATCGGGAGCTTTTGAAATTCAGAGAATTTACATAAAATAGCCCCGCCCTGAAGTCCTGTGGACAACTTTCTATTTACACCCCTTGATGAGAATGTGGTATAATTTTAATTATGGATAAAATAAAAGATGTAAAAAAAGAGATATCGGTTATTAGTCTAATCGCCCTCGGCGTGCTTGTGGGCTGGGTCGTTTACGATAATTATTTATACTTTGCGCTATTCCCCGGCGCGAGACAGGCCTCGGCTGCCAATATCGGCCTTTCAGTAACCGTTAGCGAAACATTTACTTTCAGTATTGTCAGCGGCAGTCAGATTCCGTTCGGCAGTATTGCTAACGGCACTAAATACAATACTCATGAAACAGTGATGTCAGTGCTGACCAACAGCGCCGACGGCTGGAGCGTAACCGCCGGGCGAGATAGAACGAATTCAACTTTTGTTTCCGATGGAGCCCCCTCAACATATATTAACGATACGGGCACGGCCGGACCAGAGCCGGCTACTAATGTACCCAGCTGTACCGCGGCGGTTTGGCCCGCGGTTGGTACATCAAGAGGTCTTGGCTTTTCGGTATTTTCCGCTTCGGCCGCCACCAGCATAAAGGACTCTTGCTGGGGAACCGGCGGACACACAAACGATACTCTTAACAAATACGCGGCCCTAGCCGCTTCCGTTTCAGCCACCAAGATTGCCCGGAACGCGGCGGCCGATACTAGCACCCAGTATATTTCGGTGGGTTATCTCTTGGAAATTCTGTCAAGTCAAGGCGCGACAAGCTATAAAGGGGAGGTTATTTACAGCGGGACGCAAGCGCCGTAAACTGAATTTGAAATTTTGGCTCAAGAATCTTTGAATAAAAATCGAGGATAAAAACAAACCGTCGAGACGACGGTTTGTTTTAAGTTAAAAGCCCCGATTTCCCCTTGCCTCTGCCCTTGCTCCGTTATTAACCGTGCGGAGTGTGCCTTTTTCTGGTCTTGTGTTATCATTGTTACAAGATATGCCTCAATCAAAAATATTACTTCTGCCAGTCGCTGTCTTTTTATCCGGCCTTGTTTTTAGTTTTGCCTTGACGGCTTATGCCCAGCCCATTGGTTTAACCATTACACCCTTAAAATACGATATCGCCGCTAATCCCGGGGAAACGGTTGAAAAAACGATTACCGTGATAAACCCGAATGAAGCGCCGCTGACCGTAATCGCCGAATTTCAGGATTTCAGGGTAATAGAAGAGAAAGGGGAAAATACTATACAGTGGCTTCCGCCGGATATAGAAAATCCTTACAAAATGGTTGACTGGATAATTATTAATCGGGCCCCCATACGGCTCGGGCCAAAAGGGGAGGCGACTGTTCCGTTTAAAATAAAAATTCCGAGAAATGCCGGAGTGGGAGGACATTATGCGGCTTTATTTTTCAAGGCGGAGCTTGAATCGGCGGCGGGCGGAATCGGAGCCGTTCCGAGAGTCGGCGCCTTGATTTTGTTAAATGTTCAGGGGAATATAAGCAAGACCGGAGATTTCTTAGATTTTCAAGCGCCGTTTTTGGTTAATAAGGGGCCGGTAAAATTCACGGTGAAGTTCAAAAATACCGGCACTGCCCATTATAAAATTGCGGCCGATATTGATATAAAAAATATCTTCGGCCGGAAAATAACCATAACTTCTCAAGAAAAATTCGTTTATCCGGGGACAGAGAGAACAATTGAAGCGGAATGGAACAAGAAACGGCCTATCGGAATTTTCTTGGCCAGAGCAACGATAACGGATGGAGAAGGCAAGGAATACAGCCAGAGCAAATGGTTTATTGGCTTTCCTCTAAAACCCCTCCTGATTGCCTTGGGGGCGGTGATTATTCTTTACTATGCTTTCCGGTTCTTGAGAAGGAAATTTAGATTAGTGAGGGTGTAAGAGAGAAATATTAGATATAATTGATTAAAACGCAACTGGTGCGAGAGACCGCGCCTTTTGTGTTTTATTTTACTTTTTCAGTTATAATAGGAACATGCGTTTTGTTTTTTTATCCTTAGCCGCCGTTTTGATTTTAGGTTTTGTCATTTTTTTAAATCTGGCCGATTCTTCAAGGGCGGATGTTACTTTACAGGTTCAGGTAACATCTCTCTCTCCCACTCCTACGCCAACGGAAAGTCCCACTTCTACGCCCACACTACAGCCCGGCGGTGGTGGCGGAGGTGGAGGAGTCCCCCTGCCCAGGCCGGCAATTGTAGAATTTAAAGGACTTGCTTACCCCAACGCTGTCGTCAATATTCTTAGAGACGGTCAGCTTATAAGTACTGTTGCCGCGGATTACGGCGGTTTTTTTGCTTTTTCAGATTCGGGCTTAGCGGGCGGTAATTACAATTTTGGGTTTATTGCAACAGACACGGAAGGCAGGAAATCAACGATTTTCTCTTTTGTTTTGAATGTTGCCATAGAGTCCATTACCAGCGTCAGCGGAATAGTAATGCCGCCGACGATTTCCATTGAGAGTAGCCAGTTATCGCTTAGCGACAAACTAGCCGTCAGCGGTCAGGCGACGCCTGGCTCCGCTGTAACGATTGAGGTCTTGCCCGAAGAGTTAGTTTATCAAACTGCAGTGGCGAGTAACGGCACCTATTCTGTTAAAACCGCGGTACGTAATTTGGAAATCGGAATGCATACGGTAAGAAGTAGAGTAAAATTGAGGACCGGGGAGGAATCAATATTTTCCGAGGTTATTATTTTTGGCCTTGGCGTGCCGTATAAAGAAAGAAAATTTGAAATTCCGGGCGCAGGCATAACCAAAATGCCGGATTTTAACGGCGACGGCAGGGTTAATATTGTGGACGTTTCCATTATGATTTTCTGGTACAAAAAAACTGTACCGGCAGGATTTTTTTCCGATTTAAATAATGATGGCATAGTTGATATCGCAGATTTCAGCATTTTGGTGTTTTATTGGACGGGGTAATAAAAACTCAGCTGGGGATGTGTTTATAACTTCTGCTGAATGGATCAGGAATGTGGTGCTATAATTAACTTAATGAGAAAACGAGCTGTTTTTATATTAGCCGTTGTTTTTGTTTTTCTCCCATTTCTTTTTTTAACCTCAGCAGAAAGAACTAAAGCTCAATCCGAAGCCTCCATTTTCCTCGCTCCTTCGAGTGGAACTTTTGCCATTGGCAGTACTTTCAACGTTTCGGTCGCTATAAACACCGGCGGGAAGGCGATTAACGCCTTCAAAGTTAAACTTCTTTTTCCTCCGGATAAACTGCAAGTTGTTTCTTCCGGTGTCGGTCAGTCAATAGCCGGTTTTTGGGTTGTCCGTCCTTCTTTTTCCAATATTGACGGCGTCATAGAGCTTCAGGGAGCAATTCCTTCTCCGGGCGCGAACACTGATTATGGCATAATTACCACCCTGACTTTTAGAGCAAAAACCCTGGGGCAGGCAGTTGTTATGCTAGACCAAAACTCGGCGGTTTACTTAAACGATGGAAAAGGTACAAATGCCAACGCAAACTTAAGAAATGGGGTCTATAATCTTGTCTTGCCGCCGCCGGCAGGACCGATTGTCGTTTCCCCCACTCATCCGGACCAGGATAAGTGGCACAACACAAACGATGCAATACTAAATTGGTCAATTGGCAGCGGAGTTGAGGGTTACTCTTATATTTTAACCAACAACCCTGTAGAAACGCCGGATAATATTTCAGAGGGCACCCAAAGCGGTACCGTTTATAAGAGTTTGAGCGACGGCATTCATTATTTCCACATTAAAGCCATAAGAACTGGTGTCTGGGGCGGAATAACCCACTATGGGGTAAGGGTTCAAACATCCGGCCCGGCAAAGTTCAAAATAGATATTTCGCCGGGTAAGCGCACGTCTTCCAAAAATATCACTTTGCTTTTTGACACGACCGACAGCATGTCCGGCCTTGATCACTACGAGTTAAAATTAATTCCTCTATCACTAACCGCGGCTATAACATCACAAAATCCTTTCTTCTTTGAAGTTGGGAGTCCCTATCTTTTAAAACTTGATGATTACGGCACTTGGGATGTTATTGTCCGTGCATATAACAAGGCCGGCAATTACACCGAGGCTTCCGAGAGGTTGCGTATTGTTAAGCCATTCTTTAAATTTATTGACAATACCGGGGTAAGCGTTGCCGATATAGCCATACCGTGGTTTGTCTTCTGGCCGATAGCCGCCGTTGTTATAACCGTGCTTGCCTATTTTGCCTACCATATGTTCCGCTGGCACCTTCACATTAATTTACGGCACCATGAAGGAGCGTTAAGGGATCGCGGGATTTCAACAAAACTTGAAGAACTGAAAAGCAGGTTTAATCTGCTTAAAACTTTTATTTTAATCTTGGCCTCGGGATTCATTATTTATCTTTTACAAACAGTGATGCCGGCAAGGGCGGAAACGATCGGGCAAACAGCCGCTTCGGCGGCAACCCAAGCGCAACTGTCCCCGCCGGTAGTAAATTTAATATCTAAAAATATTAACAATAATGAACTATTTTATGTTGGCGGCAGAGCCGCGTCGGGGAATAACGGCAGGGTCGTTGTTTATCTCCAGAGTTTAAACACTGGGGAAACCTATGGCTTTGAAATCGAAGTCGGCCCGAATGGTGACTGGTTTTATTCCCACAACAAGTTTCTGCAAAGCGGAAATTATCTTCTCTGGACCCAGTTGAAAATAGGAGACAACATCAGTCCGCCCAGCGGCCAGATCCAGATGGTCATCTCCCCAGTTGCGATACAGCTCGGCGCATCCCGGTTAAGCTATGAAACCGTCTATCTGGCGCTGATGGTGCTCTTTTTGGCAATTGTCATCGGGCTTAGCGCTTTTATTATTTATCACTTCAGACACGGCCACCGAAAAAAGAGAAGTTTAATGAAGGAAATTAAAGAGGCGGAGGAATCAATAAAACGCGGCTTTGCGGTTTTAAAGCGCGACATTCAGGCGGAGCTGGAAACCATTAAAAAAGTGAAAATGAGCAAGGAATTATCCGCCGAAGAAAGGGTGAGGGAGGAACAATTATTTAAGGACCTTAACGAAATCAACGAGAACATAGGTAAAGAAGTTTGGGATATCGAAAGAGAGTTTAATATCTAAATAAAAATACCCTTAACGATCTTGCAGGTCGTTAGTGTTAATGATGAAACGATTTCCTCTTTACTTTTTGGGTTTATTTGCCCTCCCCTTATTTTTAGCCGCCGGCATCCGTTCAAGTCTTGCTTTGCAGGATTCAAGCGGACAAGCGGCTATTCGGGTTTACGCGGTTTTGGGAAAAGAAATCGTAGCCAAGAATGAGTCGTTTAATGTTCAATTGAGGGTTGAAAATAAAGCAACGCTTGAAGAGCGGGATAAGAGCATTAATGCAATGGATGTGTCTTTGGAATTTCCCGGAGATATGCTGGACCTCCAAAACATCAGCGACGGCGGCTCAATAATTAATCTTTGGGTGGAAAAACCGCTGGAAGTTGCAGGAAAAAAGTGTCTCACCGGCATAGTAAATTGCAGTATAATAAAAATGTCCGGATTGATTCCGGGGGGATTTATCGGCGACGGCTTGCTGGCGAATCTTACTTTTATGGCTAAAAAAGAAGGAACGGCCAATTTGTTTTTTAATCAATATGATTCCAAAATTTTTCTAAATAGGTTGGATGCAAAACTTGCAAATGTAGCATATGAACCGCTGGAAATAAAAATAGCGGGGGAGTCCCGGGAGGGGGACAAAAAGCTGATCTTGGACTACTTCCCGCCGGAAAGTTTTAATATTCTGCTTAGTAAAATAAACGCGGCTTTTAATAATAAATGGTTTATAAGTTTTGTCGCCCAAGACAAGGGGTCGGGCATAGACCATTACGAGGTTAGAGAAAAGTTTTTGGGCCTATCTGGCGATTGGGAAGCGGAAGAAAGCCCATATGTTCTTGCGCACCAAAGTTTGTTTAGCATTATTGAAGTTAAGGCCGTGGATAAAACAGGGCTGGAGAGAATAGAAAAAATTATACCGGCGCGGATTGTATATCTTATATTAAGTATTATCCTCGGCGCGGTATTTTTAGCCATTGTTTTAATATTGAAGAGGTTTTTTAGAGCATAAACGGGGGAGAAGGATGTTTAGAAGTTGAACTTCCAAACATCCTTCCAAACATCCTTCATTATTGTAGGAAAACGGCAAATGGGGCATAATGAGATTTTTCCCGCACCGCGGCTTTACGGCCGCGGTGCGGGATTCATCAAAAATGAGCATTATCCCTAAGCCAAAAGTTTATGTGGCTATGTCAGGCGGAGTGGATTCTTCCGTTGCCGCCGCATTGC
>ERZ1292632.3471-Hain-H43-01um-R2-3471-length-12052-cov-5_pt1 | contig 12052 bp, 16 predicted proteins | sample MGYA00564407_ERZ1292632 | MGnify/ENA primary metagenome ERZ1292632 (study PRJEB36523, sample SAMEA6512637) | groundwater metagenome | collected 2019-01-08 | study: AquaDiva: Metagenomics assemblies of 32 groundwater samples
CTTAGGTGCAAGCGTCGTCAATAAAACTGGTAACGGTTTGGCATATACAATCGGAGCAGACGCCCTCACAGAAGCTTATGATCGAGGTAGCAACGGAACAACAGCCGGTGTCTTTACAGCTCCAGTAACAGGTATCTATGACATTCACGCACAATGTACGCTGACAGGATGTACGATCGCTACTACCTTTGTTATTTCAATCGTTACAACTGCCCGCACATACACCTATACGTTCACAAAAGCGGCAGGAAGCCAAGACGAATCAGTCAGCGTACATGCACAAGCTGATATGACAGCTACAAACACAGCGACATTTACTATAACAGTAAGCGGTGAAGCAGCTGACACAGTCGATATTAAAGGTGGCGGAACGCTCGAAACATACGTATCGGCAAGATTAGTCGCTTAAAAGAGGAAATATGGCATTTGGTACTAAAGTCAGCTTTGAAGCTGTACGAGAAGTAGCAGCTGCCAGCATCGGAGCAAGTTATGCCGCAGTGGGAACAGCTCTAATAGATCATGCTCGTTTGATCGGCATAAATAACAGTACAGATGTTGATGTTTATATTTCATTAGATGGTACAACTGATCACATTAGAGTTGCAGCCGGTGGTTTTAAGTTATATGACTTTACCTCCAACCAAGTAACTGCGGATGGTTTTTTTGTAAACGTTGGAACAATATTTTATGCAAAACGAGTTTCCGGAGCAGCTTCAACAGGAACGCTTTGGATAGAGGTTATTTACGGTAGTGGAGGGATCTAATGTCCCAACAAGGAAAACTTACCAGCATTTCTACTTCTGCATCTTATCCTATTACACCTTTCGTCGTTGGACCATCGGGACAGGCAGGGTATCAAACTATTCAGTCCGCGATAAATGCTGCAAATGTGGCGGGTGGCGGTACAATTTATATACAAGCTGGTACATATGTAGAAAATCTAATTCTATTTGATTTGGTTTATTTACGTGGAGTTGCTTGGACAGATTCAGCTTCAGTAATAATTAGTGGACAACATACCGCACCGGCAACAGGTACTGTTCAATTTGAAGGACTTTTTCTTTCGCACGCAACAGCCATTTTCAATGATAATTCTTCAAAAAATGTCACATTTAATATTATTAATACTCTTATAAATGTAACGAATGGCACAGCATTCAATGTTGCAAATTTTTCTGGAACTATGAATTTGTATGATTGCGTATTTATAAGTAGCAATGATTCTATATTTAATAATTCTTCTGGTTCAATGACTTTTGAGACTTTTGATTGCGCTCTAGGAATTGGATCTTCTACCGGAAATATACAAGTTAATGGAAATGCTTTATTAGACAATTCTATTATGTGGACTACTTATACCATGACAAATGGAACATTATTTGCTGGAAATGGTAGCACCTTTCACAATACTTTAATTTTTAATGGGAACTCAACCGGAGGGGTTTACACTTCTCAGATTTTATCTGGACTTGCACCAGCTATTACTATGTCATCATCAGGGAGTTTTACTGTGTCTGAGTGTGTGATAAATTCTACAAACAATCCTGCCATCTCTGGAGGGGGAATCGGTCTTTTAACTTTAACGGGGTTAAGTTTTATAAATAATTCGAATATTTCAGGAGCTTTAACTACTTCATATGTTCCTTTTATTTCTGGAGAAATAAGAGCCGGCTCGGATATTGGAGGAGCAACAGGATTTACATCTCTTACAAAAACAAATAGCACAACTATAGGAGCAGGTGTCGGAGTAATAAAAATGTCATCTGCAAACAATGCAGATAACAGTGCCTGGATAAAAATATACATAGGAACAACCGCTTACTGGATTCCTGCATGGACAACAAACTCACCATAGGAAAAAAATGGCATACGGTACAAGAGCACAATTTGATTCAGTACGAGAAGTTGCCTTCGGTGGAATTTCAGGAACTTATGCTGCAATTGGAACATCACTAACCGACCATGCAAGAATTGTTCGCATAGCCAATGGAACAGATGCACAAATATATGTATCTGTAGATGGAACAAATAACAACTTTCGTCTGGCAGCTAACAGCTTTGCTCTTTTTGATTTTTCAACTAATAAAATCCGTGATGATGGTCTTTTTGTGGCTGTGGGTACACAATTTTATGTAAAGCAAGTTTCAGCTGCCCCTACAACAGGTTCTATATGGATTGAAGTTGTGTTCGCCGTCGGAGGGGTCTAATGTCCCAAAGCGGTGCTCTTACAACAGCAGGCAGTGGTGGGCCACCGGTCGAGACCTTAACAGGTAATAGTGGGGGGGCTGTCGGTCCAGATGCAGCTTTCAATATAAACATTCTAGGCAATAATACTAGCGGCATCAACGTTGTCGGAATGCCGGGCACGAACACCTTAAGCATTGTAGCCATTCAATCAACGACGACTCAACAAGGCGCTATTACTCTTGCGACAAATGCCGAGTCGATTGCAGGTACAGACGCGGCAAAGGCCATTACGCCTGCGTCATTGGGCGCTAAGTTAGGTTCTCAAACAAATCACGGGCTTCCCATAGGTGCTGGAACCGCAGCTGCGCTAACATGGACGGCTGCACCTACAAACGGCCAACTCCTCATTGGTTCTACAGGAGTCGATCCTGTTTTAGCCACACTCACTGCTGGCTCAGGAATTACAATTACCAATGGCGCGGGATCTATAAGTATTTCCACAGCAGGATCTGACATCCTTAACTACACGCAAGTCACCTTTGCGATGTCTCCCTATTTAGTGACTGCAACAGATGAATATTTGGGAGTTAACACTTCTGCTGGAGGTGTAACTATTCTTCTACCTAATGCCCCTACCACAGGTCGCGTTTTCTATGTAAAAGATAGGAATGGAACGGCTGTCACAAACAATATTTTGATAACAACTGTTGGCGGCGTTGTTCTTATTGACGCAGCTGCAACCTCTCTCATAAACACAGCCTATGAATCGCTGAATTTGATCTTTAACGGCACAAACTACGAGGTGTTCTGATGGCATATGAAGGCCCACATCCACTTCCGGTTAAGAGCGGTGGCTCAGGAAATATATCCATTACTGGTGTTTTAACAGGTAACGGCACAACGCCTTTCACGGCTAGCCCTATCTCCCAATATAACGCCTTGGTTGGAAATGCTTCTAATCTTATTACCTCTGTTGCGCCTTCTGCAACATCAGGCATTCCTTTTATCTCTCAAGGAGCGGCGACTAACCCAGCATTTGGAACAGCAGTAGTTGCGGGCGGCGGAACTGGAAATACTACATTTACAGCCTATTCAGTCATCTGCGCAGGAACAACAGCCACTGGTGCTTTTCAAAACGTTTCAGGCGTTGGAACTGCTGGTCAAGTTCTTACTTCGAACGGAGCAGGAACCCTTCCAACATGGCAAACAACAAATGATCAAAGTTGGACGGATAATAGCGGAACATTTCTTGCAACCCTCGACGTCAATTATTTTTTAACAGCAGCCTCAACAGTAACGCTTCCGGCGTCTCCGGCCCAAGGCGATCATTTTAGGGCTATTGTGGACACTACAGGTTCTTGCGTAATTACGGGAAATACTGGTCAAACTATCCGTTATGGGTCTTCTACTTCTTCTGTTGCAGGAACTCTAACAAATAGCGCACGCGGAGATGCTGTGTGGCTTATTTACAGGTCTACAGGTAGCGTTTGGATTATGGAAAATGGCGTAGGAGCATGGACCCCAGCATGATGGTGACACAATGACAATTACAACATCAAATAATTTTGGTACAGCCAAGTGGATAGTCGCTGCCACAGCGGGACTAGGAACCCATACCACAATTGCGGCGGCTTTAACAGCGGCAAGCTCTGGAGATACTATTTTTATCCGTCCAGGAACATACACAGAAAATTTAACGCTCAAAGCCGGAGTTAACCTCGTAGCTTACGTAGCCGATGGGTTAACTCCCAATGTCACAATAGTCGGTAAATGCACTTTTACAACAGCTGGCAGTGTATCATGTTCTGGCATCAGATTTCAGACTAACAGTGACTTCGCCATAGCAGTTACAGGGTCTGCTGCCTCTGTATTAAATATTAGTAATTGTTATCTTGCCTGCTCAAATAATACGGGCATATCATTTACTTCTAGCTCTGCTAGTTCTCAGATTCACATTTTATGGTGCAAAGGAGACATAACAACCACAGGAATTTCTTTGTTCTCAATGTCTGCCGCTGGTCTTTTGGAAATCAAGTGGACGGAAATTAGAAATACTGGAGCAGCCACAACGGCAAGCACTTCAAGCGCTGGAACAGTCAATTTGTTTTATTGTTATTTTCAATTTCCAATGAGTATGTCTTCAACAAATACTTATTCATCTGCTAATGGTCTTTATGATTGCGGAGCACTTAATACATCCGCTTTAACTTGCGGGGCAAGTAATGGGGCCGGATCGACAAATGATTTATATATCGGGGGAACTGCATCGTGTGTGACTGTTACAACGCAGCTTCAAGCAACAATGATTACAGCAGATTCATCAAACACAAATCCAATAACAGGCGCTGGGACATTTAGCTATGCAACAATAGATTTCCCAAATAGCGGGAAAGCCATAAATGTTACAACTCAAAACAATGATAACTCTAGTTCATTTACTCCAGTTCTTAAGTTTGGTGGAGGAACAACCGGAATTACTTATTCTTCGCAAGAAGGAGTATGGACACGATATGGGAATGTCTTATTTATAAACATTTACATGGTTTTAACTAGCAAGGGGTCTTCAACAGGAACGGCGACAATTACAGGATTGCCTTTTGCGTCGTCGTCTGTCGCAACACTCTATGAACTGTCTACACAATTAACAAACATCACTGTCGCTGGAGCAACAGGGTATAAAGCTGCCCTCGGAGCAGCGGCTACTACGCTGACCCCTGTTTCTGAAATCGCAGCAACCGGGGTAACTGCTGTTTTAGCAGATACAACTTTTGCAAATAACACATCATTAAGAATACAAGGATTTTATTATATATAAGATAAATTATGGCATATATTAATCGTTCAACACTTGCTTATCCTGCTACTAATGCTTTTCCTAATGGAATTTGGGAAGATACACGAGATCCTACAACTGCCGATTATAAAAGCTTTCAAATCGGTGTTACATGGATTAATACTTCCAACCAAACTGTATGGTTTATGGTAGATCGCTCAGGAACAAGCGGGACTTGGGTTCAAGGGGCATCAGCCGGCACAGGAATTCTTGATATCACAGGAAATTCAGGAGGGGCCGTTGGTGCTGATGGAGCCAACAATATAAATTTAATTGGTTCTGGAACACTAGCTGTTACCGGAAATCCAGGAACAAACACACTTACTGTCTCACAAAACGGAACCGTCGCAACCTCATATGTTGAAGATGCTGGATCCGCTATACCGTCAGGTGGGGTGCTAAACATCGTTGGAACCGCAGGAATAACTACTTCAGGTGCGGGCGCCACAGTTACAGTTACAGCCGGCGGAACGATTCCAACAACATTTACAGAAGATGCTGGTTCGGCAGCCCCGGCCGCAAACAACCTCAACATCCTGGGAGGAACTGGCATAACAACTTCTGGCGCTGGATCCACTGTAACGGTTGCAGCTACGGGAGCAGTTGCTACAACTTATGCAGAAACCGTCGGTTCTGCCGTTCCTTCCGGAAATACACTGAATATAGTCGGATCAGGAGGTATTACAACCTCTGGAGCAGGTTCTACGGTGACCATCACGGCAGGTGTAACCATACCAACCACGTTTACTGAGAACTCAGGAACAGCCACTCCAGCACTTAATAATCTGAACATTCTGGGAGCCTCGGGGATAACTACCTCAGGAGCCGGCTCAACTGTAACAATCACGCCAGGCTCAACCTTGGCTACCCTTTATACTGAAGATGTAGGCACTGCGGCGCCATCATCCAACAATTTAAACATCGTTGGAGGAACAGGCATCAGCACATCAGGAGCAGGCTCAACCGTAACTGTCGCCACAACGTCGGCCGTCCCAACAAGCTTTGTAGAAGACGCTGGGAGTGCAACACCTGCAGCTCATGTTCTTAATATCGTAGGAGGGGTCGGGATTTCTACTTCAGGAGCTGGCTCAACCGTAACAATAACTAATACATCCACCTCTTCAACAACATTTAATGAGGATGCCGGTTCTGCAACTCCGGCTGCTGGCATACTAAATGTCGTCGGTGGAACAGGAATTTCGACAACTGGCGCAGGAAATACAGTTACCATAACGAATGTGTTAAAAACGGGAAGATCGGCTTTTTCTGCTTCTTTATCCTCAACACAGACAAACGTAACCGGAGATGGAACCATTTATACCGTTCCATGCAATACTGAGGCGTTTGATGTAGCAGGGGATTATAACAACGCAACAGGCGTTTTCACATGCTCAATTGCAGGTACATATATTTTTAATGGAACGGTTAATTTTTCTAATGTTCAGGCCGGCATGAATACTGGCAGCGTGAACCTGTTAGTAAATGGAGTTTATTATAATGGAAATACTGGCGGCCCTTTCGTTCCTCATGGAGGGGGAGGATTTAATTGGAATGTAACCGCTATGGTTCAGCTTTCGATTGGTAATACAGTTCAAATGGTTGCTGCAGTGGGAACGGCCGCAAAAGTTGTTTCAGTTTTAGGTAGTTCTCCAGACTCCATTACAAGATTTGAAGGATGTTTGTTGTTTTAAACGTTTGATGCAAAGTGAGCTTTTGCGTTGCTTTCAAGGTGCTTGAGCTCGTCCATAAATAAAGAAGGATTTTCGTTCTGGTTCTCTTTTATTGTTTTTAACCATTTCTGAAAGTCTTCTAAACTGTAAAAATCTATGTCTATGCGCTCTCTTTCTCTAGAAGTGCTGTCATAAGTCGTCGCTCTAAAAGGTTTTATCTTTTCCATTAATGGGCCTCTGTTTCATAGCGGCATAGACTACTACATCGTTCCCATTAGTTTCAATACATGGAGTTATCCGATCATACATGTCTTCGAACTCGGTCTCTACAAACCCCATTAGAAGGGCTTTAAAGCTATCAGAGTCCATTGGTAGGCCAGTCACCTTAACGCATAGGCAATACTGGAATATAGCCTTCTGCATGAGTTCGTAGCTGTGGTCCATCATGTCTACTAAGTCTTCGAATCGAGCGGCTGTTGGGTCTTCTATTCCTTGCATATAGGTCCTTTTTAAAATAAATAAAGGATATAGACCATTAAAGCAAGGTATCAGTTAATTTCGTCAAGCCAGAATCGCCCTCGCTTGCTGCATCCCCCTAGCATAACCTTATGCATATCATTTATTCGGTCCGCAGTTCTTGGGCCGATTCTTTCTCTCATCTCTACGGAAGAAAGGTTAGTAGTAAGAAATGTTGTTAGATTGTTTTCATACCTATGATTTATTATTTGGAATAAAACATCCCTTCCCCAAGGCCTTTCACTAGATATAGAAGCTCCTAAATCGTCATAAAAAAGTATCTGACATTTTTGCATCCAACTAATAATTCTATGTGTTTCTACTCCAGAGTTGTTATAGTCCATGAGGGACTTTAGTTGCGAAAAAAGAGACTCTTCAGAAGAATAAACAAAATGATTAGGGTCATTCTTCATCTTGTGATTTATGAAAAGTTCATTAATTGCAGCCATTAAAAAATAAGTTTTTCCTGTTCCAGGGTCTCCACTTATAATTAAGCCGCGAGTGTCATTTTTTTGTATCATAATCTTAAAGGCTCCCATTAATTGCATTAAAGAATCATCGCAACTGTTAAATGAGGCATTTAAATATCGAGGATGAGTTTCTATAAACTCATTCCATTGGGTGTTGTTTTGCATGTTTTTCTTTCCATTTTTTATAAAACTCTGCAGCGCCGGCACCTAATAAGTCAAGTTGTGCCTGAAATGTTCCATTGTTTTTGTTTTCACATTCGTAAATGAACTGCCACGTGTAGGGTGACTGTTCTTCGGGCTTTAAAAATCGCTTTGTAGCCTCTTTGCCACCTTTATATTCGCCTTTTTTGGGCTGCGCCTCCACCTGCAGTCTGTCGAACTGTTTGCGTAGTTTATGGCCGCTCAAAACGTTTTTGCACCAAAATGAATCAGTGGGTAGATATGCTATTATGCGTTCAATAGCCTCTGGGCTGCGGCGATCCACACGAATCATAAGATCTATGTCTTTGGCCCATCCTTTAAGATTTGGAATGGGGCTATCAGGAAATATTTTTTTTATGGATTCATATAAAAGAGAAGAGAGTCGGAGCGCGTCAGCTCCGACAGGGGTCTTCTTCTTTTCATTACTTAGTTTAGTATCAATACTTAGTTGTCCTTGGTTACACGCGTCCGCATGACCCGCGTCCGCAAAACCTCGAAGCGTAAAACTATTTTTAATTTGACAGTCTTCGTAAACAATATAATCTGTCTTTCCGAAGCTTCCTCGCCCATTTCCCTCCCCTTTTCCTTTGTTTTCTTGGTTGCGCATAGCATAACCAGCTTTTATGAGTTCTTTGATGGCTGAATAGACCGCTACCTCTTTTTCTTTAGAAACCGTAGCCAAGTGAGTTATATTGAATTCCCAGTCATTGGGACGACTCATACAGTAAGCCCATAACCCTTTCGCCTTAAAAGACAAATTGGGGTCTTCAAGGGCTGTTTTTTTGATTACAACATATTGTTCTGTATGTTTAACGCGGATTACAGTCATAAGGTTCCTTCTTTTGTTGCGAAGGAGCCCCGCTAGAAACTCTTTGAACTTTTTTCGCTTTGCGAATATTCTTGAGTTAAGTAAGATGACTGACATTCTGATGTTAATCATCGACCGAAGGGGCCTGGCGGGGCTCCTTCTTCATTTATAGGCCTAATCCTAATCTCCGATATAAAAATAAGTCCATCAAATTTTCCTAAGAGTCTCTCACAACTCATTAAACCTATTAATGTTGATTGCAAGATAAAAGACTTTTCAATATGATGTTAAATGTTTTTAGTGAGGTTTTGATGCAACAGACAAACAAAAAAGAATTAAGATATTATTTCGGAAAAAAGTTCTACCGGAACAGTTCCCTTGGATATTGGATGGCAACCCATAACGGGAGTATTTATGCGCACAGGTGGGTCTGGTTTAACTATTTTGGAGAAATCCCACCAGGGATGCATATCCATCATATCGATGAGAACACCTCTAACAATGAAATATCGAACCTTCAGATGCTAAGCCATCTTAACCACCTGAAATATCATCGTAGAAAAAAACTGATCGATCCACGACAATTGACGCTGCCAATCTAATAAACTAGGAGAAAAAATGTTCTTCGCATGGCTTCTAATCGGAGCAGTAGCTCTAAATATTGTCATTCTTGTGCTTATGATAACATTCTTTATCATCTTGAAAGAAAGGTTGTCAAAGCTTGTCGATCTTATACTTATCTCTCACAAGCCGATAAACTATAATGGGGCTAAAAGAGGACCGAAACCAAAACAGTCGATAGAAATTAGGGATTAAAACGAGGGCTAGTAAACAGCCCCCAACCCAAGGATGTATTAGAAGCAGTTTGGATTCCACTTCTAATCAAGCGGTTTACTCACTTGTATGAAAAAAGCCCATCTATCTAAAAAGAAGGGGGAGTAACACCCCCTCCAAAGAGACTAAATGAACAAACTCACTATAGTTAATTAACATTTTTATTGGCAAGCCACGTTTTGAAGCTTGTCAAATAAGTATCAGGATCCTCTATACAACCCGCTAAAAAATCCCGCTTCGACTTCTTCGTTTTAGAGAAACAGAAGTTAAGGTGATGAGCTATCTTCTCTCTTTCTGGAGCGTCTTTCATCAGATCATAGAATTGCTCAAGCAGGTCTTCTTCGCTTTTAGCTTCTGATTGAGCTTCAATTGCAATAGCATGTTCTACATCTAAGGCTTCTTGATGGTTAGTCATCTTAGAGGCCTGAGCCATCTCGTCGAACGTATAAATGCCCGAAAGCTCAGCAGGGAATGCCTTTCTTAGAGCTAAAGACTCGCTGCACTTGGCAAGCATCACGTGAGGCATTCTAGACCAGAACTGCGTTGCCTTTCCTTCTTTAGTAGTCTGAACATACTCATCATAGAATGCGCTAGCAGAAATTTCATGCCAGGTTCCGTCAGCTGTCATCTTCTTCACATACGCAGTTGCAGAAACAAGTTCGCCCTTGTCATTGTAAACATACTTAGGCTCAGGGCCCGGAGCATATCTACCCGTTCTTTCAGCAATAACTCTAAACCCGTCGATGGAGGTTTGCATGGTCATTACTTCTCTCTTGTCAGCAGAAGACCAGCGCTTCACCGCATAGATCTGCTTCATGAAAGGATCAAGACCAGTTCTTTTACAAGCATGGATAAAGAGCTCAAGTTCAGAATCATCAGCTCCCTTGCAAATTGTTCGCTTGAGAAGATCTTTTTTCTCTTCCCAGTTGTGGTTTTCTTCGTATTTAGCTAAGTTCGTCTGAGTAGCCATATTTCCTCTCTTGTTGTTTCGTAAAGTTAGCATAGGCATCTTCGCCGTCATCATCTTTGTCCTTGTATTCGTGTGGGAGTTTTTCTGGAGGGCCCCACAGCCACCACTCATCATAGGTAATAGACATATGCGCTCTTAATTAAAGGATGGCATAAACGCATTGAGTGCCGTCTGCAGACTCTTAATCTGATCAGGAGACATGCCCAAACGCGTGTCGTTTTGGTTAATGATGGAATGAAGCTTTAAAAGCCCTGCATCGACATTTCTTGTTTCTTGAAATGTTTCGTTTTCTATATGATCGTTCGTGAACATGTTTCTTCCTAGGTTACGTGTTCGTATTTTCATTTCATCCTTTGCCCCGTGTTAGCGCACGGGGATTTTTAATGATGCCAGATCCGATAAGCTTTCAGGCAGATCATTGCATCTTCTTCAGCTTGCTTATCTGGAACAAAATCAAAAATGTCAGGATCTTTTCCGTTCTTATCTAATTTCACAAATCTAATATTGTCGATCTTATCTCCATAGAGAAACGTATATAACGCCCCTTGAATTCTCCATGCTTTCTTGTCAGCTGTCGCGCTAGTTTTAAAGTCGATCAAATGCTTTATCCCATGGTAATCAGAAATCATATCGACAGCTCCAGTAATCAATAGACTATCGTTATAGTAACGCTCTTCTTGCTTTAGAATTTTCATCTCTTGGCAAGAACTCCATCTCTTAAAGCTTTCATAATACGGAGCAGCCTTTTGATCAAGAGGAACAAAGACCCCTTCATAAAAACCAGCGATAGCTTCATGAACTTCGGTACCCAATAAGGCCTTTCTCTTCAAAACCCCAGGATCAATGGACCCAAGAGTAATAGCCTTAAACCACCCAACAATCTCGCTAACTCTTGTATATCCTTCCTTGATCATATTTGCCTTTTTGTCTATACTTCGGGATTATATGAAAATGTCAACATTTATGTCAACCAACTAGAGAAAAACGTCAACTTTATGAAGATAAAAGAATATTTGAAGAAAAAGAAGATTAGCCAACATACTTTTTCAGCGAAGATAAAAGTTAGCCGCTATTCATTACACAAATATATCCGTGGCCAGATTCCAGCCCGCAAGCAGGCATGGACCATCTTCAACGAAACCGACGGTGAGGTTACCTTTGAAGACATGGGCTTTAAATCCATCCCCAAAAATCCCCTAAAAGACTTCTAGACAAAAACCCCGCTCTCCATTAATTAGTTGAATTATAGGACATCATGATTCAACTACAGATAGATTGTGTTCCTCTCCCATGGAGCGCAAGCAAAAAAGGAAAGTACGGTTTTTACGATGAAAAGTCAAAGCATAAAGAGTTTGTGCGATGGCAACTGAAAGGCCAATACCGCGATACACCTATATCAGGAAGCGTTTCTCTCGAGTTTATCTTTTTCCTCCCCATCCCAAAGTCATCCTCAAAGGCTATGAGGAAACAAATGTTAGACAGGCGCGTCTTACCTACTACGCCAGATACCACCAATATGCAGAAGCTGTACGAAGACTGTTTACAGGATATTGTCATTGAAAA
>ERZ1292632.3472-Hain-H43-01um-R2-3472-length-12051-cov-3_pt1 | contig 12051 bp, 21 predicted proteins | sample MGYA00564407_ERZ1292632 | MGnify/ENA primary metagenome ERZ1292632 (study PRJEB36523, sample SAMEA6512637) | groundwater metagenome | collected 2019-01-08 | study: AquaDiva: Metagenomics assemblies of 32 groundwater samples
TCCGAGATTCACATGGCACGGCGGAGAAGCTCCGACTTCTGTCAGTTATAAGAAAGAGATATAAAATGGTAAAAAAGATTATAAGATTATACCGTGCAGAAGGCAAAGGAGACAGTAAAGAAGGTGTTCCTGCTCCTAGTTGGGTAAAACAAACCTTAGAATATCAAAGAAATGTAGAAGCTAGTGGTCGTTGGTTCACTGATGACTTAAAAGAAGCTGAATGGTATATTAAAAATGAATATCCCTCGGGCAAAATTCTATTTGTAGATGTGCCAAAAGAGATTGCTAACCATTATCGCGTTAGCCAATTAAAAAAAACCGGCGGAAAATTAATAGGAGAGAATCCATTTGCTTTCAGCAGACGTCCGGAAAAGGAATATTTTCTTCCTAGAGAAATTGCTAATCAAAAAAGAGATTATACTAAAGGGGTTTGGGGGAGAAAAAACCTTGCAATGAAGTTTAGTATTTTGTTTATTTCTGGAGGAATTATATTGGGTATTAATTCATTAACAGCAACAGGAAATATAGTTTTAAATTTAACAAAAACAACCTCTGGTTTATTAGGAATATTGTTTTTCATTGTTGGTTTGGTAGGATTTTTATTATTAAAAAAATAACCAAATTACCTTTAATACCAAACTTTTATAAACCTCTTTCTTCTCAAAATTAATTTTATCAAACAGTTTAGGCTGTTCTAATTCTGTTTAAAATTCGTATCCAAGAACTTTCTTAATAAATTCCTCAATCTCTTTCAATTTATCTTTGTTCAAATGAATATGCAACCCATAATTTGTAGTTTTTTTCAGAATGTATCCTTTTCTAATAAGTTCTTCAGCAATCTTCTTAATATCTTTTCCTAAATGAGATGGAAATCCTTTTGTAATTGTATCAAAAGGAGTATGGACACCACCAATAACCTTTTTTCTTCTTAGATGATATAAGATGGTTGCTTTAATTTTATCTTCATTATTAAAATCCATAAAATAAAGAATTAGAAATAATATTTAAATATTCCTATTTTTGTAATATAAAAACATTAATAGAAACATTTAAATACTACAAGTACAACTACAACAATATGACAAACGAAAGTGCATTTATAGAAATCTTTGGAAACAACCCTGTAATGAAAGTTTTAGATTTCCTTATAACTTTTCAGTTATTTGATTATCCTTTAACAGAAATAGCAAAAAACTCAGGGGTTGGTTATTCTACTCTCCAGACTTTTTGGAATAATTTAGAAAGGAATAATATTGTTATAAAAACCAGAAGAGTTGGTAAATCTGATTTATACAAGCTTAATACGAATAACCCTGCTGTTAAGCAATTATTAGAATTAGATTGGAAGTTTATAAATGGAATAGAACAAGAAGTTTATGTTTAATTAAAACCAAAACCCCCAACATTTATAAATCCCTTTTTTCTCAAGATTTTATCAAACAGCGCAAGCTGTTCTAATTCCGTTTAGACCTTAATAAATTTCGGGCTCATTAGTATAAACCAGAATGAAGGAATGATTAACATGGAAAAAAATTCGATTTATGAATTAAGTCCTCAAGAATATAATCTAAAATTAGCATCAGCCTTGAAAAGCATTCCTGAATTTAAAGAGCCAGAATGGGCAAAATTTGTCAAATCCTCCCCAAGCAAAGAGAGGCCTATAGAAGATGTTGATTTTTGGTATAAGAGAGCAGCAAGCATATTGAGACAGATTTACAAAAAAGGAATTGTAGGGGTGAACAGACTTAGAACTAGGTATGGTAGTAAGAAGAACAGAGGGATGAAACCAGAGAGGTTTATGAAGGCTGGAGGAAAAATAATAAGGACAATTCTTCAGCAAGCTGACAAAGCAGGATTTACAGAAACAATCAAAGAAATTAAAGGAACAAAAGAAAAAAGACCTGGAAGAAAACTGACTGAAAAAGGAAAATCATTTTTGGAGAATTTAGAATGACTGAAAGAACATTTGACTATTATGGAGCAAGAATCTGCATATACAATAAATATGAAAATGGCGATGTAGATGCAAAGATATTTCCAGATAAGGATGATTTCCCATTTACCAGAGTCGTGTTCTCAAAAAAAGCATACGAGAAAATACTGGACGCAATAAAAAAGAGTAAATTAAAAGGAAAAACAATTGGAGCTAATTAAAATGACTTTTGATTATTGGGCAGACGATGAACAAGGCAAGCCTGCTACATTAGAATATTTAATGTCAAAATTAAAAGATGAGAAGAAAGGATACATAAGAGAAAAAGTAAGAGATGGGGGCTCTGTGTTGAATTATTCTTATGGGAAGATTGTTCTAAGAGGAAGACTTCCACATGAAATGGCAGAAAGGCTAACAATCCGACCAAAAGGAATTCTCAAAAGCACAACATTTGAAGAAAATCATAAGAGCTTAAAGAGCTTTATTGAATCATCAGGAATTAAATTAAAAAGGATAATGCCATGAACAGCAGAGATTCTGAAAAAAAAGCGAAGCTTGCTGTGAAAGCGAGACAGACTAAGTGGGCGCCTGTTTGGGTTGTGTTAAAAAAGTTTGGAGCGGGAAAAAAGATACATCCTTCTGCAGTAACTTCACATAGAAGGAGTTGGAGAAGAACAAAATTGCATATTAAACCAAGAAAAATCAGGAAGTGGCATCTAGGATAAGAATATGGCAGAAAAAAAAGAAATAAAAACAGAAAAAATTGAGAGAGAATATATCATTCCATTAAGACACAGATGGAAAATTGTTCCAAAATATAAGAGAACAAGTAAAGCAGTAAAAGCAGTGAAGGAATTTTTAGCAAGGCACATGAAAATAAGAGACAGGGATTTGGACAAGATAAAAATTGACAAATATCTCAATGAAACATTATGGCACAGAGGCATAAAAAATCCTCCTGCAAAAATAAAAGTGCTGGCAGTTAAAGAGGGCGACATTGTAAAAGTTAAAGCAGTTGACATGCCTCAAAACATAAAATTCAAGAAACTCAGAGAAGAAAAAGTAGAAACTCAGGCAAAGAAAATTGCAGAGAAGAAAAAAGAAGAAAAGAAGACAGAGCAGGAAGAAGTTCCAAAAATTGAAGAGAAAATTGAAAAGAAAGAAGAAAAAGAGAACAAGGCAGCTGTTGTAGAAGCAGGAACAGAAATGGAAAAGGCTGCTGCAAAAAAAGAGAAACACACTACAAAAGTTCAGTCTCCAAAACAGGAGAAAAATCAGAGGACAGGATATAACCAATCTGGCAGAGGACGTTAGTAAATAGATTTTTAAGTTTGAATGTCTTAGATAAATAATGGCACAATGTCCTGTTTGTAATTCAAAACTATATATTCAAAGACGCTTTATATCCAAGAAAAAATTTATATGTTTAGCTTGCGGATGGAGAATGGACGCTGAAAATGTCCATAGGAAAGGAGGGTTAGATAAAATAAAAGCAAATTTAAATAACAAAAATTCTCATTATCATGAATATTATTATCACAGGCATAGAAGTAGAAGATTACGACCATAGATTACATAACTTTCATTAATCAAAGAGAAATAGGTTTTTATAGATTAATTCTTTTTTCAAGTTATGTTAGAAGAAAAAATAAATTTTTTCATGCATCATAATCTTAGGAGAAGAGATTAAGATGGAAGAAATAGAACAAATTAGAGAGGAGTTAAAAAAATTAGGAAATTGGGAAAAGGCGGAATTTAATAAAAAATATCTGAAATCTCCTTATGAATTTTATGGAATCAAAGTTCCTGACATAAGGAAATTAGTTAAAGAGTATAAAAAATTAGAATTTCATTCTGCATTGAATTTATTTGATGAACTTTGGAATTCTGGAAATCATGAAGAAATGAGTTTTGCTTTGTATCTTCTTGAGGGATATGTAAAATCCCAACCACAATATGTCTGGAAATTTTTGTTAGACAGAATTGAAAAAGCAAAAACCTGGGATCATGTTGATGAGTTGTCTTCCCATATTTTAGGAATTATTCTTGCAGAAGATATCAGAATAATGGCTGATATAAAACAGATGAGCGAAAGCAAAAACTCCTGGTTTAGAAGAATTAGCATTGTTTCTACATATCCCTTAATCAAAAAAAATAAAATTGAACTCACATTAAGGCTGGCTGAGGATTTAATTTATGACAAAGATATTTATGTTCAGAAAGCCGCTGGCTGGATGCTGAGAGAAGCAGGAAAAAAGAACAGGACTGCTGTCAGAGAATTCATATTGATACACTTGAACATGAAACCAAACGCATTTTCTTATGCGACAGAGAAAATGACAGAATTAAGAAAAATTAAAAAGGAAAAGATGAAAAGAGAAAAAGAAGAAAATGCAAATAAATCTTGAAAAAATAAAAGAAAAGAAATCAACAAAAGAGCTTCTTGAATTTGGAATTATAAATATTGACAAGCCACAAAACATGACAAGTTTTGATGTCTCTGATTTCGTAAGAAAAAAATTAAAATTAAGAAAAACGAGCCACTTTGGAACTCTTGATCCCATGGTTACAGGAGTTTTGCCTATTGCATTGAACAGGGCATGCAAATTAACAGGATTTTTTCTTGGAGAGGATAAAGAGTACATAGGAACAATGAAGATTCATGGAGATATTTCTCTGGAAAAGACAAAAGAAGCAATCAAAAAAGGCTTCATAGGAAAAATTATGCAGCTTCCTCCTGTTCGCTCAAGAGTAAAAAGACAAGAAAGAGAAAGAGAAATAAAAGTTTTCCACCTTATTGAAAAAAATGGAAAAGACGTAACATTCAGAACAGAAGTACAAGGGGGGACTTACATAAGAAAATTAGTTCATGACTTAGGAGAAAGCCTCGGTGTTGGAGCGCATATGACAAAATTAAGAAGGATAAGGGCAGGAATATTTCAAGAAAAAGATTCTGTCCAATTGAGAGACATAGAACAATTTGATGAAAAAGATTTGAAAGAAAAGATTATTCCAGCAGAAACAATAGGCACGATTTATCCTTCTTTTGAAGTCAAAAAACAATTTGTTGACAAGCTTCTTCACGGAGCTCCGATAGATAGCAAATTCCTGGTAAAAAAAGAAGAACCCGAAAAAAATAAAATTGTCTGTATATTTGCAGGAGAGCAGTTTGTCGGTATGTATAAAATAGTAAATGAAAAAAATGTTTTTGCCCGTCCTGAATTTGTTCTGCAACCTTTAAAGTAGAAAACATATTTATTTAAAAAAGACAAGTCACTATCTGATTTATGAAAATATTTGTATTAAAATCAAAAATTCATACTGCAAGAATCACAGAAGCAAATTTGGAATATGAAGGAAGTATAACTATCGACGAAAATTTAATGAAAGAGGCTGGAATAGTAGAATATGAAAAAGTATTAGTAGCAAATTTTACAAATGGAAACAGATATGAAACATATGTAATGAAAGGTGTGGCAGGTTCTGGAATAATTGCTGTCAATGGTGCAGGTGCCAGATATAGCTGTGTTGGAGATAGGGTAACGATAATGGCATTTGCTAATGCTAATAAAACCGAAAGAATTAAACCTAAGATAATAATATTAGATGAAAAAAATAATATAAAAAAATAATCTGATTATAAAAAGCTTTAATAATTGAATTTCTTTTTCTATTATAATGAAAAAGCCTTATCTTAAAAAATTTTCAGAAGTTTCTGGGTTCAAGGTTTTTATAGTTGATGGAGAATACATAAGAAAAAATATGGATGAGGAATTCACTAATTTTGGGCAGCGCTATTTGTTTAATTTTATTCCAAAAAACGAGTTTTGGATAGACAAAGAAAGAATTTCAGGAGAGGAAAAATACTACATTAATTCTATGCTCACGATTAACAAGCTTTTAGCAAAAGGAATGAAGCAGGATGATGCGATAAAGATTGCAGACCAAAAAGAAAAAAGTGAAAGAGCAAAATCAAAATTAATGAAAAAAAGAATTAAATTAAGGAAATATCCTGAAAAATTAATAGATTCTGTGCATAAAAATCTTCTTCAAAAATACAGCACAAAAAAAATCAAAGTTTGGATAGTTGGGGGAGAATCTGTTAGAAGTTTATTTTTCCTCGATTTCACAGAAGGTGGACACGGTTATGTTTATTCTTTTATTCCAAAAAACGAGGTATGGATTGATGATGATGTAGAACCAGATGAAATTAAATTTGTTCTGTTGCATGAGTTACATGAAAGAAATCTCATGTCTAAAGGGATGAAATATGAACCAGCTCACTCTCGCTCAAGCAAAATAGAATATTACTGCAGAAAACATAAAGGGCAAGTAGATAAAGAACTGAAAAAAGAAATTAAAAAGAATAATGGAGATTAGTCATGCGTGAATTTGTTTATTTTTCTCAAAGTGCAAGGACTTCTGGAAATTTTAACACAAATGAGCTAATGAAAGCAGGGAGAATGGATATCGCAATCCATAGTTTTATTCAGGGAGTATTTTTGTCCCACGGTTTCAGAAAAGATATGAAATTTCACTTTATATTTTATGGGAATCCTGATCCTCCAAAGCACATAGAAATTCAGGTAAAAGACGAGCTAGAAATAAGCAAAAAAGATGTAGGAAACTTAATAAAAAAAATTTTGTATAAATATAAACCTGGAAAAAAGACAGAGGTTCTTCCAGGATGCTTTGTTGAGAAAAAAAGTTTTCTAAAAGTCATTGAAGAATTAAGCAAGGAAGGAAAAGAAATATTTTTACTTGATAAAAGAGGGGAGGACATAAGAAAAATAAAAATTGGAAAAAATTGCATTTTTGTATTGGGAGATCATGAAGGGCTTCCAAAAAAAGAATTAAAGAGGTTAAAAGAAATGTCAAATTTAGTTTCTGTTGGGAATAGAACGTATTTTGCTTCGCAGACAGTTGCAGTTGTTAATAACGAACTAGACCGAAGGGGAATTTAATTTATCTTTAACTTGTAACCTTGAATTCCACATCAAAATCTTTAATAATGCAAAGCGATTTATGTTCTTATGAAAAAGGCGGTAAGACTCTACATTGAAGGAACTGTTCAGGGGGTTTTTTTTAGGCAGTTTATAAAAGACAATGCAGAAAGGCAGAACTTAAGAGGGTTTGTCAGAAATTTGGAAGATGGAAGAGTTGAAGTTTTTATTGAAGGAGACAACGATAATGTTGATAAGATGATTGACTTATGTAAGCAGGGGCCAAAGCACTCACAGATAGAAAAAGTGGAAGTTAAGGAAGAAAAATTTCAGGGCTTTAAAGAATTCAAGATTTTGCATATTTGATTTATACAATAAAATTAACTCTTTTTTTCAAGAACAAATCCTTCTACTTTTGATGGGTCTAGTTTGCTTCCATTTCTTGGAAATAGAACAGCTGTTTCCCCTACAATTGAAGAATCAAGGCAGATTCTGTCATCTCCAATATCAGAAACAGCATAAATCTCTAAACTTGCAACATAATTTAAGTGAGCACTATCTTTAACCCATTTATGAGGTATTGGTGGAAATCCCTCACCTTTTGCATTCCAAGACAGTTTAACTCTTAGCTCATTATTTTCAACAGATGCTTCAGCTATTTCTCCTCTATAAAAATATTTTTCACCACGATTTTGAACTTCAAGCTGTCCTCCAACATATGACTTTAAAAGTTCTGTATCTAATCTCATTGTATAGATGACTCATTATAATCCTATTTAAAGATTTCTTTAATCGAAAGCATATTATTAGTATATCCTTTTCTCATTAAAAACAAATTATAAAAACTCCTCTTCATTTTCTAACTTGTGATACACACCAACTCAGATGGAGGAAGCCGTGGAAATCCCGGATTAGGAGCAATTGGAGTTATTGTCAGAGACAATGAAAAAATTCTCCCAAAATACAGCGCTAAAATTGGAAAGCTCGTTACAAACAACATTGCAGAATACGAAGCTCTGATTAAGGCGCTTGAGCTGGCAACAAGGTATACAAAAGGAGAAATCACTTGTTTTCTTGATTCTGAATTAGTTGTCAATCAGCTTTTAGGGAAGTACAGAGTTAGAAAACAAGAATTATTGAAATTATTTCTCAAGGTACAAAAACTGCAGGAGAATTTTAAGTCAATAAAATATAAACATATTTCAAGATGGGACAGATTTCAGAGAATTGTTGATGAAATCTTAAATGAGGAATTGGATAGGAAATAAGAAACAAAATTTTATAAGATAAGGAATATTGAAAAAGTAATGATTGAAGAAAATGAGAAGCATTGGGCAGATGCTATTGCTGAAAAATTAATCGCGTTAAATCCAAAAAAGAAAAAATTTGTATGTGCTGCAGGGATTTCGCCCTCCGGAACAGTTCATATTGGGAATTTCAGAGATGTTATTACTATTGATTTGGTTGGAAGAGCGCTTAAAGACAAAGGGTACAAAGCAGAATTGATTTTCTCCTGGGACGAGTTTGACAGACTGAGAAAAATTCCTGCGAATATCCCCCAAAGTTTTTCTGTATATTTAGGAATGCCTCTGGCAGAGATTCCTGACCCCTATAAATGCCATAATTCCTATGCAAAACATTTTGAAGCAGATTTTGAAGAAGTTTTGCCTGAATTGGGAATTGATATCAGATTTATTCATCAGACAGAAATGTACAGGAAAAACAAATATTACGAAGGAATAAAAATCGCGATGCAAAAGAGGAAGGAAATAGCAAAAATTCTCGCGAAATTCAAAACACAGGGCATGAGTAAGGAGGGAATTGAAAACTATTATCCATTGCAAATTTACTGCACAAAATGTAAAAGCAACCTTAATACAAAAATAATAAAGTATGAAGGCGATGAAGTTACTTATTACTGCAAGTGTGGACAAAGAGAAAAAGTAGATATATCAAAAAAGAATATTGGAAAACTGGACTGGAAAGTTGATTGGGCAATGAGATGGAAATATGAGGATGTTAGCTTTGAACCAGGAGGAGAAGACCATGCATCTCCAGGAGGAAGTTATGATGTTTCAAAAATGATTGCAAAAGAAATTTACGGAATAAATCCTCCGTTATTTCAAGGGTATGGATTTGTTGGAGTTGAAGGAGCATTCAAGATGTCGAGTTCAAAGGGAACAGGCATTTCTCCGAAAGACTTGCTGGAAATTTACGAACCAGAATTATTGAGATGGATTTTCACTAGAGTCAAACCCTTAAAGCCAATAACGCTGTTTTTTGACTCGCAGATAATAAGGCAGTATGAAGAATTTGATCAAAAAATAATAGACTATTATAATGAAAGACTTACAAATGAAGAGAAGAGAGAAATAGAATTTTCAAAGACAAAAAAGCCTTTAGCAAAAGTAAGAATTTCCTTCAGACAGATTGCTTCTTTTGGGCAGATTGTTCAGGGAGATTTTTCTGAATTAAAAAAAATGTATGACAGAATTGAACAGAAGTATGACGAAAAAATGCTGAAACTTCGGCTGGAAAAATCACAGGCGTGGATTGAAAGATTCAACCCTGGAATGAAAATAAAAGTAAGAAAAACCCCAAATGTTAATTATTTTAAAAAACTGAACCAAGAGGGAAAAGAGCAGATAATAAAATTAGGAGAACAAATGAAAAAGAAAATGGATACAGAAAAACTCACTGCCTTTGTTTATGAAATTCCAAAAAAACCAGGGATGAAAGAAGAAGAAAAGAAACTCGCACAAAGACGCTTTTTCAAAAATGTTTATCAGATGCTGGTAGATGCTGACACAGGCCCCCGTTTGCCTATGTTTTTGCTTGCTCTTGGGAATAAAACAGTTGAAAAACTTTTAGAGGTTAAATAAGAAAATGGTGCTGATTGTTAAATCAAACATAAGAAAAGTTGTGAAAGAACTTGACAAGGAAAATGTAATCTCAAGTGTTGCAGACGAAGTTGGAACTGCCTTAGAAAGAAAAGTCGAAAACATTTTGAGAGATGCAATTGAAAGAGCAAAAACAAACAAGCGGAAGACGTTGCAGGGTAGGGATTTGTAAGAAAAATAAAATATAAAAACCCAAATTATCTTCTATTAAGGTGATAAAGAAAAAAGAGAGTGAAAAAAATAAGAAAGAAATTGATAAAGAGATTAAGAAAAATAAAGCTTCAAGAAGTTTTGTAATTGCGCTTTCGGTTGTTAGTATAATCGGTTTTTTGAGTATTGTTCTTGAAACTTTATTTTATGTTAAAATAAATAATTACATTGAAACTTTATGGCTTATTACATTGGGAATAGGACTGACTTTAGAAACATCATTAAAGAAATTAAAAAATATTAAAATCGATGGTCTAACTCCTGAACTCTTAGGGGAACTTACGATGTTAATAGTCGGGGCTGTTGCAGTAATTGCCGGAATTTTAAGCCTTCCTCAGATAAACATTCAAAACCCTTCTTTTCTTGCAATAAAAGGCATAATAAGTATTTTGGCAATAACATTCATAATATTACAAACCTGGATAGAAGAAAAAATAAATTAATTCTCAAATAAAAATATAAAGTTCTTTTTCTAAATAATTTTATGGAAACAGTCAAAAAAGAGCATGAAGAGGAGATTATGAAGAGAATTAGAGAAGCGGGAGACCCAAGTAATTATGAAACTTCCTGGGATGACAAAGGAATTCCAAAATCTAAGAAAAAATCTGAGGTCAAAAGAGGAAAGAAAAGCCGTGCTATTGGAGGAAGATTCGAGAGAAAAGTAAGAAGTGATCTTGAGAAAAACGGATGGATTGTTATTAAAAATACCAGTACTGTAGTTTTTGAGGAGGGGGTTGGATAACATGCCTTTTAAAAGAGGTTTTATACCAATAAATAAAGGGAAGAAGAAAAAAGATTGGATAAGGCTAAAACTTATTGTTTTGAGGTTCTGGGAAAGGGATATCCAAAATAACCCTAATATAATTGAGAAACAAATTAGCGAGGTATGCTTATGACAAAAAGAGGCAAATTGGTCCAATGTAAACCAAAGTTTAATCCATTCACAAAATCTTTAATGATGAATACTGGCGGATTTCCAGATTTTATAACGTTCAGAAAACAAGATAATGGATATGAAGTCATTGGAGTTGAAGTCAAGGCAAATGGTTGGCTTGATAGAGAAGAGAAGGAAAAGTGCATATGGCTTTTAGAGAACAAGATATTTTCAAGAATATTAATAAAAATAGGCCATTGTCTTATCTATTATGGGAAGCTCAAAGGAAAGTTTACAAAAATCCTGAAGATAGGGTTTACGTTTATTGTGGTTGTCATTTTACTTCAATGGGTAAGCCCACTGTTGAGACTGGAGAGTATATAAGTAGAAGAATTGCCATGCAAATTGGTTTTATCTGTCAGAAGTTAGGTTTTAAAAGGCTTCCCGGAGATGTCTATAGAAATTTGAAAATGGGAGTGAAGTTTCTGTCTCAGCTTTTATAGTTAAATTTGCCCTTCAATCTGGTCTTTTCAGCCGGTCGCCCTCCGCACGGGGCGACGCAATCTCAACGCTTTTCTTTCTGGGCAGACTTGTATCGAAAAATTCGTACCGCTCTAATGTCGTAGCTCCGGCTCGTCCTTTCAGTCCTCGCCTCCGCTTTTTTGCGCACGCAATTAATCCTGCTTTGCAGGATATTGTTCTTGCCCCACCCAGCCCAGCGCGAACAATAAATTTGTAAGTTCTAGGGTACTCCCTTTAGATTCTAGCCAAATCAATTTTGAAGTCTTTGGACAAATACTCAGGTCTGTCCCATTTCAAAGGATTTCCCTGTGGGCAGGGCTTGGTGAACTATGTTGGAATATGGTTTGCATTTGGGATAAACTCTCAGAATGTCGCTATTGGAAATTGCCTTTAACAGACCTGGGGGCTCAGAATCTTCTTTTGAGATATATAAAAACCTCTCTCCTTTTGAAAAACACATATGTTCATGCTTGGTAAAGAACGCCGGCCCATTGGGTTGGTCTGAAAAAGTCATGGTTAGGAATGCACATTTAAAGCTTGAAGATGTCAGACCGTTGGTTGATCGGGGGATAGTATTGGCAAGACCGATATGGGAATGGGCAGAGTTCTTTGTTGAACTTGAGTACAATAAAGAAAGATTTGAAACAATGGAGATTGGGGACTTAGAAG
>ERZ1292632.3474-Hain-H43-01um-R2-3474-length-12049-cov-3_pt1 | contig 12049 bp, 12 predicted proteins | sample MGYA00564407_ERZ1292632 | MGnify/ENA primary metagenome ERZ1292632 (study PRJEB36523, sample SAMEA6512637) | groundwater metagenome | collected 2019-01-08 | study: AquaDiva: Metagenomics assemblies of 32 groundwater samples
GCCATGGTTTAAAATTTTTATCTCGTTTGTATTGTTTGAGTTTGCGCCATGCTTTCAAAAATGATTCTTGAGCTATGTCTTCTGCGTCGTGCGTATCGCTCGAAAGCCGGTAGGCAAAATTAAAAACTGGTTTGAGGTATCGCTGGATTAAAAGGGCGAAGGCCTCCTCGTTGCCAGTATCGTAGTTTGCAATAAGTTGTTCATCGGTTACATCATTTTTCATTATATAACGTTTTCATTGTCTGAATGTCATCCGTTAGGCGTGTAATCCGCGGACCAATAGTAGTAATAAGATAGTGCGCGAGATCGAGCATTGCGGTTAGTTCAAGCCGTTTTGCAATTGTATGGGGGGTGTATACAAAAAGCTCACTCTCAATAAATTCAAAGTCAAACCCTCGTGCCGTATCAATAAGTTTTGCAAGCACATCCGGTGTGAATATTTCAAATGTTTCAATGCCAAAATCTTCGGGAACGTAGGTATTAAATTGGGTACGAAAATTACTTTCAAGGAGGAGTTCTTTTTGGTTACTTCGTTTGCGTCCCGATGTGGTAAAGTTTTGGCGTGATTCCATAAGAATATCGGGTGCGGTGCCTTGCAAGGTAATTTTGGCGACTGTATACGAGTGGGTTGTTTTTTGCTTTCCTTGGCCTGTTGTGTACTGATAATAAAATAGTGCAATCGGATAATCATGATATGAACCCGTTATTGTGTGTTTGATTGTTTTATCATCTCCAGTATCAAATAACGCGGCGGTCATATCTGATACATCGCTTGCGCCAATATATTCAAAATTATTTGCCATGGCGAATTGGCGCATAAATGCCTCTTCAATTTTTCCACGCGCAATACCTAAACCGATTAAAATCCACAGTATAGGAATTGCAATGAGACCTTCAATATTAATCCCACCAAAATAAAACATTCCGACAATTGAACCCACAAAAAGCAAAACTGCGGGCCACCAGAATTTGCGCCCCCAGTTTTGATTTATATATTTCCAAGTGCTTTGATCTATATCGTCAACGAGACCAATGGCATTTGATTTGTCTTCTTGCATTTATTTACACCCGAGTGCAACTTTACATTGAGTACGTGTTTCTGCATCAGGAGCTTGATCACACGCGGCACATTGCGCTTGTTTTACGGCACTATAATCTGGGTTTTGTTGGGTGCCTGTTGTTGTTTTTGGTATATCTTGTAATCCTTGCATCATGGCGCCAAGATCTTTAAATTCTACACCAGCGGGGAGGTTAAAAGCGTTGGCGTCACTTGTACCTGAGGTGCACGCATAGTCGAGTTCTTTATTAATATCAACCGCTTGGTTTTTTTGATTTTCAGGCTTTTCTAAATCCGTTAATGCCATTTTTATCCCAAATGGCATTTCATCGCCCCAAATGTAATTCACATAGTCTATCATCAACATGTGGCTTTGCATGGTTTTGCCGGAAGCAGTGGTTGTAAAATCGCCACGCATTTTTCCATTTGCAATTTGCATAGTGCCTGACGAATTTCCTCCCGCATCGCCGCCGGTGTTGTTGAACGTGCACGTTTGCGCCTTGCCTAAAGCCAAAAGACTTTTTAATGTCATCTTTTGACTCGTCGATTTGATGTCCGGGGTCGGGTCATCATATCCGATGTTATTACGCATCATCAAAAATCCAATAATTGCGCCGATGATGACAACGACGCCTACAATTATGATAAGTGTTTTGTTGTTCATTCTTGTATTATACGTAATAATCCAGTACTTGTACAAATTTGTACTTGCAGAAATGCAGAGAGTTGAGTAATAATATTGGTATATGGCAAACGAACAGAAAATCGCAAAAATCATGGTCGATAGAAATTTGTGCATTGGGGCGGCAAGTTGCGTGGTTACTGCAGGAACTATTTTTGAGCTCGATGGCGAAAATAAAGCAGTTATCAAGCTTAAAGACGGTACCAAAAATTCAGGATCTACCGAAAAAGGCGGTCTTGAAGACGCGGCAGTGGGCGATGATGTGCTTTTGCTCGCGGCGCAGTCATGTCCCACAAAAGCAATTTTTCTATACGACAGCGAAAGCAAGCAGATTTACCCATGAAGTCCGTCGAGCACCTGATCATAGGGGGTGGCGTAGCGGGAACAACGTGCGCAGAGACCATCCGCCAGCTTGACACGGCGTGTTCTGTCGCGATTGTTTCGGATGAACCGTATCGGCTCTATTCGCGCATTATGCTCTCGAAGCCGAATTTTTTTCTTGAAAAAATCCCATTTGACCAGGTGTGGCTTAAGACAGAAGCGTGGTACAAAGAAAAAAACATTGAACTTATTGCAGGGAAAATTGCAACAAAACTCGATGCTACCAAAAAAGAGGTAACGCTGAGCGATGGTACGATTATTGGGTATAAAAAATTGTTACTCGCAATTGGCGGGGTTGTGCGTGAGTGGAATGTGCCGGTACCTAAAAGTGGCGTTCATTATCTTCGTACGCTGGATCATGCAAAAGGGGTTATTGAAAATGTTAAAACTGCAAAACAGGCGATATCGGTTGGCGGCGGGTTCATTAGTTTTGAAATGTGCGAAATGATGCGTATGGCGGGGTTGGATGTCACACTTATGCTTCGTGAATCACATTATTGGGAACCGTTACTTGATGAAGCTTCCGGGCGCATTATTGAGCGAGCACTTGAAAAAGGTGGTGTGCATATCTTGCGAAATGCTGAAGTCGCACAGGTACTTGGTGCAGATGCGGTCGAGGGTGTTGTTCTTAAAGATGGAACACACCTTCCATGCCAGATGATTATTGCAGGCATTGGTCTTGTTTGCCCCACAGGCTGGCTTAAAGATGCTGGCGTTGCCGTAGGACGTGGAATTCTTGCTAATGAGTATCTAGAGACAAATATTCCTGATGTGTGGGCGGCGGGTGATGGTGCTGAATTTCATGATGTGATTTTGGGCGAGCAAATTCAGTTGGGTAATTGGGTTAATGCGCAGATGCATGGCCGCACCGCTGCTATGAATATGATGGGCAAGCACATAGAGTATAAGCTCGTTTCATTTTATACGACACAAGGTTTTGGGATTGGTATCGCGTTTGTGGGCGATGTGCGTCCAGCGGCCGATCGTACAATTGTAACGCGTGGATTGGCAGATTCGGGTGCATACGGCAGAATTTTAATCAAAGATGGTGAAATTATTGGAGCAACTCTTATAAACAGAACAAACGAACTTGGTCTTCTTGCTAAACTTATAGAAAAAGACGTCAAAATGTCAGGCCGCGAAGGCGATCTTGGCAACCCCGCATTTGATTTAAAAACATTAATTCCATAGAATATAGATATGGCAGATGAACCAAATAAAAAAATTCGTATCGGGTGGTTCTCATTTTCGTGTTGCGAGGATAATGTAATTTTATTTACCGAGTTGCTCAACGATCACTGGCAAGAATGGAAAAAACTTTTTGATTTTCGGCATGTCCGAGTACTTAAAACAAACAACATACTCGATGAATTAGATATCGCGTTCATTGAAGGCGCGATTGCATCCGAAGGACACGAAGCAAAATTACGCGAGATTCGCGAAAAGTCCAAAAAATTAGTCGCAGTAGGCGCCTGCGCAGTTATCGGCATGCCTGCCGCACAACGCAATTATTTTACTGAAGAGCAGAAGCAAGAAATTGAATTTTTGACTGCGCGATTTGCCGCTTTGCCGAAGGTATTAAAAGTTTCGGATGTTGTAAAAGTTGACGCAGAAGTCGGCGGTTGTCCAATGGATCCAAATGTGTTTTTAAAAGCTGTCACCGGTCTTGTACAAGAATTTCAACAAGTTACAAAATAATATGCATTCATTTGATTTAACACTTGATAGATTAACAAAGCTCGAGGGGTCAGCATCGCTCGAAATTCGTGTCAAAGACAACAAGGTTGAACACGTACATTTCAAAATCACTGAGTTCAAGCGATTTTTTACAAAAGCACTTGAAGGTAAGCCAATTATCGCGCTCCCGCAACTTCTTTCTCGTATTTGTGGTACGTGTTCCAATGCACACATTATGGCAAGCATTGAGGCATGCGAGCGCGCGCTTGGCATCACGCCGTCGGCGCAGACGATGCGACTTCGAACGCTAACAATGTATGGGCTCAATATTCGCGATCATGCACTCCACCTATACCTTTTTGCATTACCGGACATGTTTGGTAAAGACGCATTTTTAGATTTTGACGAGAACGATCCAATTCAACATCAGTTGCTTCATGACGCTTTCGAAATAAAAGCCGCTGGCAATTTCCTTTCAATATTAGTTGCGGGTCGTTCGGTTCATGCCATGTATCCGACGATTGGAGGGTTTATACATTTTCCAGATGCCGCCGGGATTGAAGAAGTAATAAAGAAACTTGAGGCAATTCGTCCTGCAGTGCTTCGTTTAATTAAAACGTTTGAAGATGCGCAATTTCATTTTGAACGCGAAACGGTATTTGTCGCGCTTGTGCCAAAAGATCGTTTTGGATTTATAAATGGGATTATTCGCACATCAGAAGGCGATGCAATTCCTGAAGAAAAATTTGGCGAGCATTTGGAGCATGTGGTACTTCCATACTCACAAGGTTCAGCATACAAACTCGAAGGAAAGGCGTTTATGGTAGGTGCGCTTTCTCGTTTAAATCTGGCAAAAGATTTGCTTCATCCCCACACTAAAGAATCGATTGGCAAAACGCTCGATCTTTTTCCATCGATTGATGTCTATCGCAATAATCTCGCGCAAGCGATTGAAATTCTGCACTCGATTGATGATGGTCTCGATATTTTGCGAAATGAAAAAATCGTGTCGGAGCCAATTATCAAAGGGCAAAATCGCGATGCCGAAGGTGTTGGTGTGGTTGAGGCGCCTCGAGGAACCCTATATCACAAAGTACAACTTGCATCAAATGGTATTGTGACAAAAGGAGAAGTAGTGGTGCCGACTGGTCAAAATCAAATTAATATTGAAGAAGATATTGCACGTCTCGTAGAAGATATTATTGAAGATGTACCAAAAGAAAAAATGGGTTACGAAATTGAGAAATTGATTCGGGCATACGATCCGTGCATGAGTTGTGCGGCACATTTTCTCAAGATAAAATGGGTCTAGTAGAAATGTCGTTTATCAATAAAATTTATTTGTGAAAATAAATATTTATGAAAAAAACATCAATTATACTTTTTTCTTGGTTTACTGGCAACGATATTTTTCTATAGTCCATTATATTCTTATACAATAGGTGACAATATCAGTGGTGGATTCGAGGTAATGTTCATAGGATATCCGTTACTTATTTTAGGTGTTGTTTTGTTTGCTATCTCGCGGTTTCGAGGTGCAAAGCAATAGCGCACGTACAACCGTCTTTTAAGACGGCCTCGTAATAAGTATTTTGTGTTGATGTTTAAAAACTACTACAGTATACTGTAGTAGTGAACAATACAAGTAATTATAGTGATACATCATGCCTCACGTGTCGGAGAGGAAATTAAAGAATAAGGTGTTTGTTCGGATGTCGTTAGAGATGATCGAGATTATATCCGCGCATAGCCAAAAAGGTAAAACAAAAGCGCTTTTTGGAGAACTTCTCTCGCAAACAGAGCGAGTTATGCTGGCGAAACGTCTTGCCATAGTGTTAATGCTCAAGAAAGGGTATTCGTTTGAATTGATCGAAAAAACACTCAAAGTCAGCCCGGTAACAGTAACGAAATACTGGAAAAAATTAAAGCAGGGCGAGCTTGAAACAATTTCTCGACATGTTGAAAGCGCCAAAGCAAAAAAAGCATTTTGGGATGCGATTGAAAAAGCTGTGCGATTGGGTATGCCGAAGTATGGAAAGGGAAGATGGGCAGGTTTGTATAAAAACAGCAAGTAAATAGCATCTCTATTTTTAGGATCTTATATTACAGTATACTGTAGTAAATAAAAGCGCGCTAATTTATAACTGATCCGATTGATTAGTGAGCGTCGAGTATTTTTTTTACTTTTTCAAAAGCAATATCTTCTTCCATGTCGGGTGGAACACCGATTATTTTGATTTTTTTGAGTTTGCCAAGTTTTTGAAGCAGTCGGAGGTTTGTGTATGCGTCAAAATCGTGAAGTGAAACACGCGGGGCAGATTCGAATGCATCAAGCGAGTCAAGTGCTGTGACATCTTTAATACCCACCACAGTATCAATAATCACAAGGTTTTCGGGAATATTCCAGTCCTCATTAGGATCAAGCGTTTCAAACACAATATTTGAAAATTCTTTTTGAAGGTGTGGCAGTATTCGAAGTGGCAAAGAGTCTTCTTCGATATCAGGATTGCCGAATACAAAAACGTTCATTTGCATATTAAAACATGTGTCCGTATAATATACCAACATGTGTCTTGCAGTTCCGGGAAAAATAATTGAAGTCGACGGCAAAAAGGCTGTCGTTGATTTTGGTGGTATAAGACGGCGCGTTGATACGTCTTTTATAGAAAATCCCGTGGTTGGCGAATATGTTATTGTGCATGTAGGATTTGCAATTCAAAAAGTTGAAGAGATTGTCGCGCGTGAGACGTATCGCTTGCTTGACGATTTTGATAAAGAGGAGCTCGCAAAATCATGAACGAATACATAGAAAAAATTAATACACTCGCGCGCGATATGGGTGAGGTGAAAATTATGGAGGTGTGCGGAGGCCACACCAATACGATTATGCGTTATGGTATTCGTGACATATTGCCCGCGAACATAAAACTCATTTCTGGGCCCGGTTGTCCCGTGTGTGTCACTTCACAATATGATATTGATTGTGCAATTGAGTTAGCACTTGGTGGGGTGAAACTCGCAACATACGGTGACATGATTCATGTGCCCGGCACAAAAACAAGTCTTCTTGATGCGCGAGCCCGCGGTGCAGATGTAAAAGTAATTTATTCTGCAGATCAAATTGTTGGCGAAAAAGACAGAGTCTTTTTCGCTGTCGGTTTTGAAACGACAACTCCAATGACAGCAACAATGCTTAAAAATAATATCCCCGTATTTTGCGCACACAAATTAATTCCACCGGCAATGAAAATATTGGTGGGTGAGATGAACATACAAGGATTTATTGATCCCGGGCATGTCTCGACAATTATTGGGAGCGATATTTGGGGCGAGCTTAACATCCCAGTGCCGCAGGTCATATCAGGGTTTAAGCCAGAGGCGCTGGTGCGAGCAACCTGTATTTTGCTCGAGCTTATTAAAAATAAAGAAGTCAAAGTTGTAAACGATTACCCGGAAGTAGTATTTGGTAAAGGAAATTTGCTTGCCAAAAAACTTATTGAGGAGACAATGAAACCAGTAGATGCCGAATGGCGCGGCATGGGTGTTATTCCGGGCTCTGGTCTTGCTCCGCGCAATGAATTGCTTGACGCGAGGATTATATACAAAGATCTTTTTAAAAATATTGTAAGCCGTGAATATCCAGGGTGCCGATGTGGAGAAATTGTGCGTGGCATGGTAGAGCCACGAGAGTGTCCATTTTTTGGTACTGTATGTACGCCGGAAAATCCTCAAGGCGCATGTATGGTTAGTGAATCGGAGGGCGCGTGTGCAATTGCTTATAAATATGGGAAAAGCCTTGCTGAATAGTAGTATGGATGATAAAAAAGAATGTCTTACCGGTAATTGCCCAACGCCCATAGAGGCGGATGTCGGCTCAATTCGCTTGAGCGAGGGAAGTGGAGGCCGTGAAATGCAAGAGCTCATTTCGCAAATTCGTAGCAAGCTCGGTGCGGAGTCTGATTGGAAAAATACACAAGATGATGCAGCATCAATCGATTTTGCAGGCAAGAAACTTGTTTTTACATCTGATTCGTATGTGGTGACGCCAATATTTTTCCCGGGAGGAAATATAGGCAAAATCGCATTTTGCGGTACGGTCAATGATCTTGCTGTTATGGGAGCGCGGCCATTGGGGCTGTCATTAAGCTTTGTGCTTGAGGAGGGATTTTCAAAGAAAGATTTTTTTTCGATCGTTGAAACTATCGGAGAGCTGTCAAAAAAACATGGAGTTCCAATAGTGACTGGTGATACAAAAGTAGTTGAGCATGGCTCGGTTGATAAGATTATTATAAATACAAGTGGCGTGGGCTCCGCGGAGATTATTTTAGACGAACCACTTGAAGTAGGCGATCAGATAATTGTCTCGGGTGGGATAGGCGAGCATGGTACCGCACTTCTTGCACGCAGATTTGAACTCGAAACTTTGATTGAAACCGATAGTAAACCCTTGTGGGACGAAATAAATTCTGTGCGCGGCCTTATCCGTCAAGCAAAAGATGTTACGCGCGGAGGGCTTGCCGCAATTCTAAATGAAATAGCGGAAAAAAATGGAAAACAGTTTTTAATTAATGAAGAAAAAATACCCATTGAGCATGAGGTGAGAGCACTTACAGAAGTGCTTGGGATTGAGCTATATAATTTAGCCTGCGAAGGGAGGTTTGTGTGTATTGCGTCGCATAAAAATAGCGACGAAGTTGTTCAAAAATTAAAACAATTCAACAAGCACGCATGTGTTGTAGGTGAGGTGCTTGATGGCAAAAATGTTATTGTGCAGACACGATTCGGCAAGAAAGTACTAAACATGCCTCACGGCAACATCGTCCCCCGCATTTGCTAGATAATACGCAATTTGGCCGAAGCTGATGCCGCCGTCGCCGCATGGTATATTTTTGTTCATGAGTACGCCGTGCTCAAGCATAAATGAGCTCATGATTTTGTTGTACGCGCACCCACCGCCAAATATGATTGGTTTTTTATAATTTTGTGCGATCGTATAAAGACCGCGCGCAATATAGAGTTGTGCGGTTGCGGCAAGGTGCGTCTTGTCGCTGTGAATGTTTTTGATAATATATTCGAAAAGGGGAGTCGTCATAAGAATATTATTTTTGATAATCGGTTCAAGCTCGTACGGTGTTGTTGAGTGCGCCTCAAGCACCATCGCAGGCCGCCCATCATAGGTTCGCATATCACAAAGGCCAAGCAGAACCGATACCGCATCGAGAACGCGCCCGCAACTTGTAGTAAGTGGGGCATTAAATTTCTCGCTTCGCTGGCGGTCAAGAATTGTAAGTTCCGCGTCATTAAAGTGATTTGCGAGAAATCCGCGCGCATCTTTCATATCCAAGAAGTTTCTTAATATCGAGAAAAGCATTTTTGTAGGATATTGTGTGGCCGAATCGCCACCAAGTTGTAATTGTGGCTCTAAATGTCCAATCCGCTTATTGCCATCAAAAATTTCTCCTCCCCAAATTGTATTGTCTTCACCAAAACCGAGGCCGTCGCAAACAATTGCGATAAAATCTTTTATATTGTGTTCCGCGGCAATCGAATATGCATGCGCTTTGTGATGTTGTACGGATACGATCGGGATGTTTAACTTTTTCGCAAGCTCGCGTCCGTAGAGCGATGTGTTGTATTGCGGGTGCAGGTCGCAAAGTATAATGTCAGGCTTTGTATTTGTAAAACGCAGGAATTTGTCAATAGATTTTTTATAGTTTTCAAACGCGCCAAGATTTGATGTAGTCCCAATATATTGCGAAAGAACCGTTTTTTTATCTTTCAAGATGCAGAATGTATTGTTAAGTTCGGCACCGAGCGCGAGTATTTGTTTAGAGCTTTCCGTGTGCATAAGCATTGACTGTGGGCACGCACCCCGGCTTCTTCGTATAAAAAAAACATTTTCTTGTATAACTTTTATTACAGAATCGTCGGCAGGGTTTTCTATTTTTCGTGAGTGATCGAGCACATGAGGCACAAATTGTTTCTCATGGCGCGTTGTAATCGGCTCATCGGGAATGTTTGACGACGTCATGACTAATGGCTCATGGTATTCATTAAACAAAAGATAATGAAGAGCGGTATACGGGAGTATTACTCCTATAGTGTCGAGTTCGCTTACGTTTTGTAGAGAGGTTTCTTTTTTCTTGAGGAGCACTATTGGTCGGCGAGCAGAAAGTAGTTCTTTTCTTTCGATATCGTTTATATGTGCAATTTGTTCTGCCATTTCAATATCGCGGCACATAATGGCGTATGGTTTGTGCTCTCTTTTCGTAATCCCACGAAGTTTTTGTACGGCCGAAGGTTGCGCGGCACACATTAAATGGAAGCCTCCAACTCCTTTTATTGCAACGATTTCGCCGTTTTGTAATAAGCTCGCGGTTTTACGAACAAGTGTGGCATCGGCGGCATTGATATTTTCTCCATTGGTTGTGAGTGTGAGTCGCGGCCCGCAATTGTGGCACGCGATGGTTTGGGCGTGGTATCGTCGGCTTGTGGGCGATTCGTACTCTTCTTTGCATGCCGAGCACATTGGAAATTCGTTCATTGTTGTGTTCGTGCGGTCGTATGGCGTTTGTTTTGTAATGGTAAAGCGTGGCCCGCAATTGGTGCAGGTTGTAAAAAAATAATTGAATCTCCGGTCATTTGGGTCTTTTAATTCACGCAGACAGTCTTTGCACAAATAAAGATCTGCCGGTATTTCGGAAAATCCGCTACCTGTACTTTCTTTAATTTCAAAATTTGTATACGAGCCGCTCACTTCTTCAATAGTATAGCGATCAATACGCGCAAGTGGCGGTATATTTTTTAGAATTTCTAAAAGCGCGTTTGTATCATTTATGACAATTTCAACACCGGTGCCGATATTTTGAACATATCCCACAAGACCAATTTTTTTACACGCGTTGTATATGTATGGCCGAAAACCAACCCCTTGCACCACGCCGTGTATCACGAATTTGTACATGTTGATAACTTGTATCATGACAGACTGAATGTGTCTTGGTCAACTTTTTTTTAGCAATAAAACCGCGCAAATCTATTGGGCAAGGAGCTTCGAAACAGCCGATTTGACAAAACAGACTATTTCATATATAGTTATATCGATACATTATGTACCGTAAATACAGCAAACCGATATTTAGCAGGGGGCCTGCATCGAAAAGCGTTCAAGCATTCCGTGGCCGACGTCAAAAAGGCGGTGGCGAGCATATCGACAATTCACGATTTATAAGTAAAGCCGTTATCACCGAACAGGTTGAGCTTTTTGTACCCGAGCACAAGTTTACCGATTTTAAAATTGACGCGCGGCTTAAACACAATATAACAACAAAAGGATATTCGGCGCCCACACCAATTCAAGATCGTACGATCCCGCATATTTTGCGCAAGGAAGATGTGGTTGGAATTGCAAATACCGGCACAGGCAAGACCGCAGCCTTTTTAATACCACTTATCAACAAAGTGCTTACAGACAATCGAGAGAATATTTTGATCATGGTGCCAACCCGTGAGCTTGCAATTCAAATTGATCAAGAATTCAAAGGGTTTACGCATGGTTTACGTATGTTTTCCGTATGTTGCGTTGGAGGCGCAAGCATCGGTAAGCAAATTTCTGAGCTACGCCGCAAAAATAATTTTCTTATTGGTACACCGGGGCGTCTCAAAGATCTTATGGAGCGTAAGATGATTGATCTCGCGCAATTTCAAACCGTTGTGCTCGATGAGGCTGATCGCATGCTCGATATGGGTTTTATAAATGATATGCGCTTTATGTTGGGCCATATGCCAGCTGAGCGTCATACATTATTTTTCTCGGCAACACTTTCGCGCGATATTGAAAATATGATTAAAGATTTTTTGCGTGATCCTGTTCGAATTTCTGTAAAAACACAAGATACTGCAAAAAATGTTGAGCAAGATATTGTAAAAGTGAAACCAGGTGAGACAAAACTCGACGCTTTGAATAATTTACTCAAACAGCCAGGTTTTGATAAAGTTTTGATTTTTGGCCGTACCAAGCATGGTGTTGAAAAACTTGCTCGTATGCTCGAGCATCGCGGTTTTCGTGTTGAATCAATCCATGGCAATAAAAGCCATCCACAGCGACAGCGCGCTCTTGGGCTTTTCAAAGACGGGCGTGTTCAAATTTTGGTCGCTACTGATGTTGCCGCGCGGGGGCTCGATATTTCAAACGTTAGCCATGTGATCAATTTTGATAAACCCGCAACATACGATGATTATGTTCACCGCAT
>ERZ1292632.2408-Hain-H43-01um-R2-2408-length-15647-cov-8_pt1 | contig 12042 bp, 15 predicted proteins | sample MGYA00564407_ERZ1292632 | MGnify/ENA primary metagenome ERZ1292632 (study PRJEB36523, sample SAMEA6512637) | groundwater metagenome | collected 2019-01-08 | study: AquaDiva: Metagenomics assemblies of 32 groundwater samples
GGTTCAGCATCACCTCGATCACGGCGGCATCGTCGAGCCAGGCCGCGATCGACGGCCCCAGCGCCGTGCGCAGCATCCGCGCGCCGCGCGTGTTCGCTTCGGATCGGATCGGCTGGACGGACAAGAAACGGCCCCTGAATTAGGCCGGGCGAACCGCCGCCCGGCGTCAGGGGCACATCAAGAGAGACAGGAAATCGCGCGAGGCAACAACTATGTCAGGGCGTAGTAGTGACGGCGGCAGATAAGTGCGCGTTGCGGTCTGACGCTTTCAGCACCGCTCTCCGCCCGCGCTATTTCGTGAAGATACCTGGCCGATTCGCGCATGGCCGGCCCCGGCTGGTTCGCTGCACTGTCATGTGTCGGTGGAGCCGCCGTCACGACCTGCAATATCCTCCGGTATTTCGTCGAGCAGGCTCTTGCCGCTGGCGTAGCGGCGGCCCAGCGTCTCGACAAAACCCTCATAGCGCTTGCGGCCCTTGACCTGGGCGGCCGCCTGATCCTCGTCGGGCAGCGGCGGCGTCACCGCCAGCCAGAAGCGGACGAAAAGCGCCAGTGCCTCGGTGGTGAGGCCGGTGTTGCGTTCGAGCCGCTGGACCTGCCGCGAAAGCCGGTCGAGCCTTCGGGCGAAGGCCGCCTCCATCCGGTCGGCGCCGTCCGGCGACATCCAGGAGGTGACGGCGGCTTCCACGATCGCCGAGCGCGAGATGCGGCGGCGGATCGCCAGCTCGCTGACCTGACGGGCCAGCTCGGGCGGAAAATAGACGTTGAGACGCACGCGCATGGGAATCTCCTACATTTCGATGCCGTCGTCGGGATCGAGCGACGCCTGCCGCGCGACGCCCTGCATCCGCCGCCGTGCCGCCGCCTGGCGCGCAGCATCCTCGGGTTCGTCCTCGACGATGGAAAACTCCTGCGCGGGCGGTGCGGGCGTCGTCTCCTTCACGATGGCGACATGATCGGGAAGCTCGGGCTCGCGGCGCAGCCCGCTGTTGGCGGCATCCTCCTGGCGCCGGATGATTGCCGCGATCTCGGCGGGATCGGCCGAAGCGGCGAGCCCCGTCCAGTCGTCGGGACGGATTTCCCGAGGTGGCGATGCGGCCGGATCGGGCGGCGGCATGATCCGCGCGGCGAGACGGGGATCGGCGTAGTAAGCAGCCTTCTTCGCGCGGATGGGCTGGACGCCCGACACCATGACGATTTCCTCGTCGGGCGGCAGCTGCATGACCTCGCCCTGGGTCAGAAGCTGGCGGGCGGTTTCGGAGCGCGAGACCATCAGATGCCCGAGCCAGGGCGAGAGCCTGTGCCCGGCGTAGTTCTTCATCGCGCGCATCTCAGTCTTGGTGCCGAGCGCCTTCGACACGCGCTCGCCCGTCTTCTCGTTGTTGGTCGCGAAGCTCACCCGAACATGGCAGTTATCGAGGATCGCATTGTCCTGCCCGTAGGCTTTCTCGATCTGATTGAGCGACTGCGCGATGAGGAAGGATTTCAGGCCATAGCCGGCCATGAACGCCAGCGCGCTCTCGAAAAAGTCCAGGCGCCCGAGCGCGGGAAACTCGTCGAGCATCAGCAGCAGGCGATGACGCCTGGCGCCGCTCGGCAGTTCCTCCGTCAGCCGCCGCCCGATCTGGTTGAGCATCAGGCGGATGAGCGGCTTGGTCCGCGAGATGTCGCTGGGGGGAATGACGAGGTAGAGCGTCGCCGGCTGCTCGCCCGATACGAGATCCATGACGCGCCAGTGGCAGGCGCGCGTGACCCGGGCGACGACGGGATCGCGGTAAAGCCCGAGAAACGACATGGCGGTCGAGAGCACGCCCGAGCGTTCGTTGTCGCTCTTGTTGAGCAGTTCGCGCGCGGCCGAGGCCACCACCGGATGCACGCCGGCTTCGCCGAGATGGGGCGTCGCCATCATCGCGGCCAGCGTCTGCTCGATCGTCCGCGCCGGGTCGGACAGGAAGGCGGCGACACCCGCCAGGGTCTTGTCGGGCTCGGCGTAGAGAACATGCAGGATCGCGCCGACCAGCAACGCGTGGCTGGTTTTCTCCCAGTGGTTGCGCTTCTCCAGGCTGCCTTCGGGATCGACCAGCACGTCGGCCACGTTCTGCACGTCGCGGACTTCCCACTGGCCGCGCCGCACCTCCAGCAGCGGGTTGTAGGCGTCCGACGCCGCGTTGGTCGGGTCGAACAGCAGCACGCGGCCATGCTGCGCGCGGAAGCCCGCGGTCAGCGTCCAGTTCTCGCCCTTGATGTCATGAACGATCGCCGATGCCGGCCAGGTCAGAAGCGAGGGGATCACGAGGCCGACGCCCTTGCCGCTGCGGGTCGGCGCATAGCACAGCACATGCTCGGGGCCGTCGTGGCGCAGATAGGCGCGGCCCAGCTTGCCGAGCACCACACCGTCGTCGCCGAGCAGCCCGGCCGCACGCACCTCGTCCTCGGTCGCCCAGCGCGCCGAGCCATAGGTTTCCGCGTTCTTCGCCTCGCGTGCGCGCCAGACCGACATGGCGATGGCGACAGCGACCGCCACGAAGCCGCCCGACGCGGCGATCCAGGCGCCGGTCTGGAAGATGGCGGGCGCATAGGCGTCGTAGCTGAACCACCACCAGAAGAAGGCGTAGGGCGGATAGACCGGCCAGCCGAGCGCCGTGAACCAGGGTTCGCCAAGCTCGGGCTGATACGCCAGCGCCGCCGCGGTCCATTGTGTGGCGCTCCAGATCGCGGCGACCACGATCAGGAAGACGGCGATGATCTGGCCCCAGAGGATTTTGGTAGCGGGCATGAGAGTCTCCTTCTTTCAGGGGGCGAGGCCGCGCTTGCGGCCCAATGACCATCCGATGCCGCCGCCGTTGCGGGCGATGCCCGCGATCTGGCGCCCGAGCTGGCGTTCAAGGTCGTTCGACCAGGGGACGAGCCGGAAGCCCAACCCGTCGTCGATCATCGCGAAGCGACCGGAGGCGAGCGCGAGGCGCTGGCGGCATGTGCCGGCGACCTTGTCGCCGGGATTGGTAGGCCGGTAGGCGAGCCCCGTCCGGCCCGCGATCTCGGCACCTGTCGCGTCCAGTTCGCGGCGGCGAAGCGTCTCGATCAGGTTGCCTTGCAGGACCACGCGGTTGCCGAAGCGGCGGGCCAGTCCTTCGCGCACGAGATGGTCGGTGCGCTGGTCGAGCGCCCGCTGCACCTCCGATCCGAAGCCGGCGGCCGTCACTCCACGGCCGCGCTCGATCAGACGATGATCGAGCCAGGTCGCGCCTCTCGCCTTCACCTGAGCCGCGAGGTCGAGATCGGATCGCGTCGCCAGGAACAGGGACGGCTTCGGATCGCCCGGCCGGCCGACGGCGCGCAGCTCAACGATGCCGCCGATATCCGGGCTGCGATCCAGCGCCTCGATGCCCGGAAGCCGGACATGGTGGGTGCGCCCGTCGATGCCGTCGATCACGGCATAGGCCGAGCCATGCAGCTCGTCGTGCAACCCCTTGTCGATCAACCGGCCGACGATGGGCTTTTGCGGCGCTGCGCTGACGATCTCGTAAGTGTCGAGCGGGCGCTGCAGGCCGCGACCGTTCAGCGCCTTGCCGATCGTGCGGATGATGTCGCCGCGCGTGCCCAGCTCGCGCAACCTGGCTTGCGCATCCGACGCCAGTGCCCACTGACCGGGCGCGGCCTCGGCTGCGAGCCCCATAGTTTCCAGATGCTGCAAGCGGCCGATCATCAGGCGGCGGACCTGGGGATCGTCGAGTCCGGGCTGCTGGGGGCGCAAGTCGATGACGCCGAGTGCGTCCGCCGTGCGATCGATCTCGGCGTCGAGCCTGGTCCAGCGTTCGGCCGTTACCTCGCGTTCGAGCGCGCGCTGGATTTCATGCTCCGGTTTCGGACCCAGCTCGGCCCAGGCCAGTTCTTCGGCGCGCGAGCGCAGATTGTGGCTGATATAGTCCCGGTTGATGACAAGGTCGGCGCCATGGTCATCGACGCCGCGCACCAGCAGATGGACATGCGGGTTGTCGGTGTTCCAGTGATCGACCGCGACCCATTCGAGCCTGGTGCCGAGATCGGCTTCCATCTGGCGAACGAGATCGCGGGTATATTCGCGAAGGTCCGACAGGTCCGCCGCATCCTCGGGCGAGACGATGATCCTGAAATGATGCCGGTCGTCCTTGCACCGATCGGCGAAGGCGCGATCGTCGGCGCCATCGCCATTGGCGTCGAACATCCGCGCGGGCGATCCGTCGCGGGTGACGCCCTCGCGCTTGAGATAGGCGATGTGCGCGGACAGCGGCGCCCTCGGCCGTCCATTCCGGTGGAAACGGGTGACAGGGACAATCTTGACCAGCACGCGCCGGCCCGATCCGAACAGGCGGCTGCGTGCGAAGGACGTGCGGCCACGGCCGAAGTTCGATTGCCCGCGCTGGCGCGATCCGCCCCAGCCGGCCGTTCGCCGGCCTCCGCCGCTGCGCGCGGCGACGCGGAGCACCTGGACGACAAGTCCTTGCGCCTTGCGGCCCTGGCCGGCTCCCCTGTTCCTGACCTTGCCCGGCCGGACGCGGAAATCCTCGTCCTCGCTCACGGCCGGGCCGCTTTCCGCCGAAAATGGCCCATAGTGCCATTCGGCGCTTTGATTTTGCTGGCTTTTTTCTTCCGAGCGGCACGCTCGCCGACCGACGTACCCGCGCCAAATCGTTGAAAGACATAGGCTTTCAGCGAATTTGGGGCGCGCTTTCTATCTTGCCGTCCCTTCCTTCGGCTTTTTCCTGCCCTTCCAGGCACTTCCACCTTCCAACCGGGCAATCTGAAAACGGGGGCGGTCATGGCGCGCCGCTCGCCTCTCGACGTGCAGCCACCGTGCAATTCGGCCGCGGCGGCGCTGCAACGGGATCGCCCGGCAGCGCGAACTTGAGGCGCCAGGTTCGCCACGCTTCGGCGACGGCGCCGGTGCCGGGGAACAGGTCGTCGAGCGTGTCGTCGGGACGCGCGGCGACCGTCTCGAACGCCCAATGAGCGACCACTTCGGGTTTCGCGCCGGTAAGCCCACGGCGCAGCGTGATCGGGCATTCGATCCAGTCACGCAGGACCAGCCGCTTGCTTACGACCGGCTTGCGCGCGGGCTTCACGATGACGGGTTCCCACGCATAAGCGACCGGCACGTTGCGCTTGAACGCGGCAAAGCCTTTCACCCAGGCCATCCACCGCGCGCCGGTCTCGCGCACGAGCGGCGCGAGCACGGCGACCGATTCCGGCGTCGCGGCGGCATGCAAAATCCAGCCGTCATAGTCTCGCTGGAGCCGCTCGATCAGCGCGGGATGATCGACCTCGCCCGCATAGTCGGGATGATCGCGATAGAGATGCGCGCAGCCGATATAGGGCGGATCGGCATAGGCGATCTTCACGGCTGCCTCCGCCCCGACAGCGCGACGAACAGGCTGTTCGCGGGCGGTTCGACCGCAGCGCGCATGTCAGCCGCGCGTTCGCCGGACGACGTTTCCGGTGCGGCCGGATCGCCGTTCGGCCGCGCCGCGAACAATGCAGCCCTGCGCCATGCAAAAGGATCGGACGGCGGTGCGGCAGCAAGCCGGCTGTCGTCCGCGCCGCCTATGATCGACGCGAGCTTTGCGAGATAGGCGCGCGTCTCGGCGGGCAGCGGACGGCCGCGCGATAGATATTCGTCGTAGCGGCCCGGCCCCGCATTATAGGCCGCCAGCATTGCCATCGCGTTGCCGTAGCGGTCGTGCATCGCGCGCAGGTAAGCCGCGCCCGCCATGATGTTGTCGCGCACATCATAGGGATCGCGTCCCAGCCCGTGGCGCGCGCGCAAGCTCGCCCAGGTGCCGGGCATGATCTGCATGAGGCCCATCGCCCCGGCCGTCGAGACCGCGCGGACATCGCCGTTGCTCTCGACGCGCATCACCGCCCATATCCAGCTTTCCGGGATGCCGAAGCGCCGCGCGGCGTCGGCGACGTGAACGGCATAGGGATGGCTGGCTGCCGTGCGTTCGGCCGGCGTGTCCTGTGCCCGCACAGCGTTCGGCCCGATGCCGGACGACAGCAGCAGGGCCGCGAGCAGGACGGCCAATCCGCCCCCGCTCTTACGCCAGCCTGCCAGCGTGCTCGCTGCGGTAAAGGGTGCGCGCGATGCGCCGGCCGTGGGCCGCCCCCGGATCAAGTCCGGGGCAGACTCTTGACCTTCGCTGCGCGCGCCGGTCAGCCTGCGACCGAGCGGGACGGAGGGATGCGGCTTTTCCGCGAACAAAGGGATGATGATCGAAACAGCCACCGATCAGCTCCGGTCGTCGCGCGGCCGGGGGCGCTTCCATGACAGCCGGAACGTCCGGCCATCGTCGTCGGCGCGGAACAGAACCGGCCGGAACGGCGCCCCGAAGAGCGGGCTGTCGATCTCCAGCGCGATGTAATTGCCCGCGCGTTCGCCGACCCGTTTCCATGCGCCGCCGACTTCCGGGCCGTCCTCGTCGTCGAGGTGGACGCGGTAATCGGGCGCGTTCTCGGCGTCGCCCGGATCGATCGCGACCAGCACGATCTGCTCGTCGACACCGAAATACCGGGCGCGCCCGGCATAGCCATTGGCGGTGGGTTCAAAGATATTCGTCGGCATGGCCAATCTCCTTGGCTTCGGGGGTGGAAGGCGATTGCGACGGCGCGCGCAGATGCAGCGGCGTCGCGCGGCCGATGACGGCGGACGCCGGCAGCGGGCCGAAATAGCGGCCGTCGAGGCTGTCGGGGACGGACGGGTTGAGCAGCAGCAGTTCGCCCGGTTGCAGTGTGCGGCAGCCCCGCCAGACCGGCAGCGGGCGGCCCCGGCCGTCACGCGCGCGGGCGCTGGCGACGGACTGGCTATCGACGCTCACCACGGCGCCGATGCGGCACACGCGCTGCCCGGCTTTCGCGGCGACATGCTTCAGCAGCGGCACGCCCTCGGGCAGATAGCCGCGCGCCGAAAGCCAGCGGGAAAGCCGCTTGGGCGGCGTGACGGCGACCAGCACACCGATAGCGGGATCGCGGTCGGGATGGATGCGGTAGAGCCCGATCGGCGCGCTGGCGCTGGCGTTCCAGATCACGCGCGGGAAAGGATCGGCGACGGCGATCGCGACGAACGCCGCGGCGAAGGCGGACGCGGCGGTGGCCGTCGCCATGACGTAGCGGCGGCGCGTCACCCTTCGATCTCCTTGCGGCGAAGCCAGGCGCGATGCCGCTCCAGCGTGTAAGGGCGCGGCTGGTGTCCCGCGGCGATGCGGTTGTGGACGTGGCGCCAGTGCTCGGGCGCCGCGTCGCAGGGATCGACGCCCGCCGTCTCCACCGCGTCGATCGCGGCGAGCACCTGCTGGACCTTGGGCCAGCTCTCGATGTGCAGGAGGATTTCGCCGCCCGGCCGCACGAACGGCAGCGTCGTATAAGGCTCGCCCGGCGTGACCGCGCGCACCACGTCGATGCGCGAGGCGATCGTGCCATAGTCGTTGGCGGTCCAGCGGACGAAGGCAAACACCGCGCCCGGCCGGAAGCTCATGACGCGCGTCCGGCGTGTGACGATGCGTTCCTGCGCGACGCGGCCGAAGCGTATCCAGTGCTCCAGCTTCTTTTCGATCCAGGTCAGTTCGACTTCGGTCAGCCGCGATCGCGATGCCAGCGCCGTTGGTTCTGTCGGCGTTCGGGCGGCCTGCGCCTGCTCCGCCGCGCGGCGGCGCAGCGCGGCTTCGAACCCGCTGAAGTCTATGCGCTGCGGATGCGCGGGATCGCTCATCGTTCGTCTCCGGTGATGTCGGGGGAGGTTCGCCCGAGCACGACGTCGAGCGCGGCTTCGGTGCGCAGGATGGCGCGGCCGATGGCTTCGGGGATTTGCGGGAGAACGGCGTCGCCGAACGCCTCGACGATCAGGCTGGCCGCAGCCGTCCGCTTTCCAGCGCCGATCGCAACGCGCGTGCCAGCCACCCAGGCGGAAAGCCCATCATCCAGCCGTAGGTGATGGGCAAGGCCGCCGTTCCAGTCAGCCCACGGCTCCGCAGCATCGCCGCCAGCGCGCGGGCGCCCGCCCATTTGTCCGGCGCGCGATCCGTCATCGCGCCGTCCATCACCGCGTCCATCGTCGGCGATTTCCGCCGATCGTAGGCCGGACTCCAGCCGTCCATCCGGCTGTCGCGCTTCGTCGGGGTGGGGAGGATTTCCGCCGCGTGGCGCAACAGGTTCGGCGTGTCGATCTGCGCCTTCGCGCCGTTCGCCCGGCGTCCCGTTTCGATCTCCTGCCGGCTCAATCTCCGTCCGCCGTTCGGTTTGACAGGCGTCGGCATCATGCCCGCGTGCCGGCTCGCATGGCCCTGCAACTGGCTGAGCACATCGCCCCGGCCGCCCTTGTCCGCATCCGATTTGCGCGGCGTCGCGAGGATCATGCGAAGCGGATATGTCGATCCTGCGCCGCCGCCCGCGCCGTCCCTCATCCCGTCCGTCGCCATCGGCGTCGGCAGCCTGTTCTCGCGAAACAGGTCGAACAGACCCGATTCCTTGAGGGCCGTCCGTGCGCCCGATCCACCCTCCAGCCGGATGCCGCCTTGCTGGGATTGCGATACCGGCGTCGGCAAGCTGGCCTGGGTCGTAGCCGATAAGCCAGGACCGCTTGCGGACATGGTTGGCGCCGACATTTTCAGCAGCCACCACGCACGGTTCGCAGGCGTAGCCGAGCGTTTCCAGGAGAAGGAGCAGCCGGTCAGCGCCGCGAGTTCGCAGATTAGCGCTGTTCTCAAAAGCGAACCAGCGAGGGCGGCACTCTCCGACCAGCCGGACGGCTTCGAGGTAGAGGCCCGACCGTTCGCCTTCGATCCCCCTGCCTTTGGTGTTGGCGCTGGAGATGTCCTGGCACGGCGGCGAACCGACGATGATGTCGGGCAGGAATCCAAGTTCAGAAACAAGTCGAGCTGCCGTGAGGGACCGGACATCCGCGTAGAGTCTGACATGGGGATTGTTCTCCGCGTAGAGGATGCGGCGCCATTCGACGATCTCGCAGGCGGCGACGGTGACGAATCCGGCGCGGTGCAGGCCGAGCGACCAGCCGCCCGCCGCGGCGCTGAACAGGTCGAGCGCGCGCATCATTCGCAAAGCCCGTATTCGCTGTCGCAGAGCAGGCCGTGCTCATCGGCGTCGCGCTGCTCCTGCGCGAGGAACAGGTCGTAGTTGCGGCCGCCCCGGCTGGTGCGCGACCACGCGATCGCCCTGTCGATCGTCGCACGTCCATGATCGGCGGGATCGCCGGGCACGGTCGGCGCGGGCAGCAGGGATGCCGGCGCTCCCGATATCGCGGTGCGCCGCGAAACGAGGCTGACCAGCCGTTCCCACTCCCGCACGCGATCGACTTCCGCGGGAAACCGCATGGCCCAGGCGCGCAGTTCGCGCTTCCTAACCATGATGCAGGTCGAGCAGCCGACCCGGCTCATCCCCATCGTGTAGAGCGGGTTATGCCGGAGTCCGTGGCGCTCGGAGATGGCGAAGGCGTCGGCCGCCGACCAGCGAAAGATGGGCCGGTAGAGCACCTTGCGGGCGCTGGAGGGATGCCGCACCGACTGGATCGGCGGCTTCTTCGCCCGCGCCGGGCTTTCGTCGGCGCGCTCGCCGATCCAGTCGATGACCGAGATCCCCGCATCGAGCAGCGGACGCTTGCGATGCATCATCGGGATCAGTTTGGTCTCGTCGGTGCAGAAGCGCGTTTTGGTGCCGGGAAACCGGCCGTGCAGCATCGCCATGTCGAGGAACGGGATGCCGGTGGGATGCAGCAGCTCGAGCGCGCGGTCGATCAGATGATCGGGAACCGGGGGCGAGACCAGGACGGGACATTCGCACGCGGCGAGCCATTGGCCTTTCGTGAGCCTGCCTGCCTGCCACGCGGCCCGGCGCTGGTTGCACGCGCCCTTATGGCGGGTCCGCCGCTTCTCCTTCGACCATTCCTCGCGCAGCATCGCGCGCTTGCGGGCGAAGGCCGCCGCGTCTGTGAGCCCCGGCACGTCGTTCGCCGAGACCGTCTCGATACACAGGCCGGTGCGTTGTCGCAGCCAGCCGTCGAGATACGCGATGTGGTCGAGCGTGATCGGGTTCTCGTGGCCGTTGTCTGCCGAGAGGAACCGCGGCGCGCGGTTGCCGAACGCGGCAAGCCCCCTGCGCTCGATCCGCTCGACCATCCGGCAAAGGACGGCCTGGCTGTCCTTGCCGCCCGAGATGCTGCCGAAGTGCTGGGCGGCGATCATGGCCGCGGTTCCGGCCCGCGCCGCGTAACACGGTGCCGGGATTGATCGCCGCACGCAAAAGGCGTAGTAGTATAGCGTAGGGGAGACGGCGGATTTACTGCCCGATACTTCGCGTCGTCTCGCGAATTATCCACAGCACCAAAGCGCGTTAGAAAGAATACGAAGTATTCTTTACTGTTAGCATAGTTAGAAGAGAGCCGATTCCGCGAGCGATTCCAGAAGCTTGTGCGGAGGTCCGGTTTTTTATAGGCCGAGTCAGCGGTTTTTAATCGGCCGAGTCCGGCGGTTTTCAATAGGCCGAGTCTCATGGCCGGTTATCCACAGCCAGCCCCATGACCCGCGCCGCCTTCTCGAACGGATCGGCGGGCACGGGCGCGAAGGTCAGCCGCTCGCGGCCGAACGCCCGCTCGATCGCCAGCGCGTAGCCCGGCAGCGACTGGCGCTGCACGATGGCGCGCAGCTCGAACGCGAACTGCTTCAAGGGCGAGAGCGCGCCGGATTTCAGGTGAAGGTGCGGGACGTCGAAGCTCCAGCCGCCTTCCTGCTGGCCGCCATGCTTGCGCACGATCCGGTAGAGCCAGCGTTCCAGCCCGCCCGTTAGGTCGAAATAGGCCCGGTCGATGGTGAGCACGAACGTGCGGTCGACGACGCCGGCATAGAACCAGTCCGGCAGGATCAGCTCCAGTCCAAGCGGACGGCCGTCGCCGTCGAGCCGTTCCTGCCACTCGTTGATCCACGAGAAGCGATGGCGTCGCCGCTGGTGCTGCTGGCGGATCGAGGTGGCGACCGTGGTGGATTGCAGCCGGTCGAGCGCGGCCTTCAGCCGGTCATAATGATCCTTGCCGGTGCCTCGTCCGGTGAATGTGAGGATTTCGTGCGGCGTCGTCGCCATCAGGCGCGAGGTCGGCAGCCCCGCGTCGCGCGCGGCGACGATCTGGCTCGCCGCCCATATCAGCACGTCGGCGTCCCATATGGTCGCCATGCCATGTTCGGGCACGGCCTCGACCGATATCCAGGTCGCGCCCATGCGGAAATCGATCGGCGTCACCCGCCTGCGCTTGGCGAGGCTGAAGAACGGCCAGGCCATGAGGTCCTGGGCATCGCGCGGCGCGATATCGCGCCCGAGCGAGGGGAACAGCGCGAGTTGGGCGCGCTCGCCGGAACGGGAGGCGGTGCGCGGCATCATCGGCGGCTCTGCGTGATCGCCGCATCCCGCTGCGGCATGAGATCGTTCTGGCCGGGGTCGGACGTGGAATATTTGGTGCCGAGGTCGGCCCAGGCGCGCAGGTCGTCGACCGAATAGACCACCCGTCCGCCGATCCGGCGATAGGCCGGGCCGCTCCCGAAATAGCGGTGCTTCTCAAGCGTGCGGCCGGAAAGGCCAAGGAAGCGCGCCGCCTCGGGGGTCCGCAGGTAGCGGGGCGGAAGGGTCACGGGCGGTCGGGACAAGGGGCGTCTCCTGCGAGGCGGGGTGGCAGGAGGCGATCATGGCGAAGTGCTCACGGCAGGGTGGGGAACGAAGATTCGCAGCTGCGCCGATGTGACCACCCCCCGGCCGCTGTCATGCGGCGGGCGCTATCAGCGGAAGCGCAGCAGCTTGCGGTAGTCGCCCTTCATCATGGCGGTGGCGTCGCGCACCAGGCGATAAGCGAAGGACCGGGCGTCCGAATTCTTGAAATCGGATGCCGAGAGATGCGCGGCCTCGTCCCTGCCGAGCGCGATCGCGATTTGGCGGTATGTCGCCCCGGCGAGGCGCAGATCGAGCGCGCGAAGCATCAGCTCGAGCCGGGCCGCGCGGATCGGGGTGAGCGGCCAT
>ERZ1292632.2884-Hain-H43-01um-R2-2884-length-13816-cov-4_pt2 | contig 12042 bp, 12 predicted proteins | sample MGYA00564407_ERZ1292632 | MGnify/ENA primary metagenome ERZ1292632 (study PRJEB36523, sample SAMEA6512637) | groundwater metagenome | collected 2019-01-08 | study: AquaDiva: Metagenomics assemblies of 32 groundwater samples
CGGTAACAATAGCTTGAGCCATGGGATTGCCCTCAAACATTGAGCCGGCCAAACCACCAATGACCCCCACGGCACTACCAGCCAAACCTTTAGCCAAATTACTAGAAAAATTGGTTAAACCAGCGGCGGCGCCATTCTTAGCAACATTATTGGTAATCACATTTTCGGTCACAGCTGGTGCGGCCGCAGTTACCTCTTGACCAGTGGTTTCGGCAAAGAAGGCCGATTCGTCTAAGGCTGGCGTGGGAGTATTGGGGTCAATATTATTAACATAGGCATCGTAATGGATTTCTCCCGGTCCGCGGATGGCATCATTGGGAATAATACGGATATCATTGGCTTCGGAAACCTTCACTTGATTTGGCAGGAGTGGGCCATAGGTATCATCCGCCACCACCTCTACTCTAGGTGGAGGGAAAACGGCATCGTGTAAAGAGAAGCCAACTTTGTTGATTCCATCAGCGATAAAATTACCGGCGGCGAAAGCATTATTGGTAACACCCGCGGCAAAGGGGTAAAGAGTGGCGCCCACGGTGTCATCAATACTTTTGGCGATGCTATCTCCCACATGGTCAATAATAATGGTGGTGGGAGTAGTGATGGCGGCGATGGCCACATTTAGCTGGAGATCAACGGCATTTACAATCGGGTTAAGAAATTGCTCATCCATGGTATTGATGGCCTTCTCCACCGCTCCGAGTGGTCCCACTAGATGGTCCATCGCCTTATCGATTGAGTTTTCTAGAGAATTATTGATTGGTTTTTCGATGGCATTCGCAATGGCGTCGGCCAGCTTAGAGATATTTTTGGGATCAGTCATTGACTGCTCCAGTTGGAAAGCAAAACCATTAACCAACTCATCGGTGATTGCCTCTCTATTGGTTGTTAAGTAGGCGGCCCATTTGAAAAACTCAATTGTTTCTTCGGCTTGCGCTTTTAAATTCTCAATCATCCCTAAGATTTCCTCGCCAGTTTCTGGGAGAGAGGCTAGACCGAGAACCGTGCCGATGATCTGATTTAGAAAATCAGGTACGAAGGGAATATTGGCCGAAGAGAAAGATAGCCCCACATTTTGAATTGAGGCCTTAATCCCATCAATCGTGGCCCTGAAGGTAGCCACCAAGGTTTCCACCTGATCCACTGCCATTTGGGGGATTTCTAGTAAAACGGTGTTTATCTCGGCTCTATAGTAGGTTTCGATGGTAGGTTTAGCGATTTCGTGGAAGTTTAACTTTAGATTCTCTTGGAGATTATCTCGCAAGCCATGATTAACTGATTCGGAAACCTTCTTTTTGATAAATTCTTCATTTAAAACGCGGGGCCATGACTCTCTGACGGAATCGGTTACTAATTGACGAAATTGACCACGATCCCTAAGCATTTCTTCGGTCACTCCTTGCTCGCGGAAGGCTTGGAGCTTTTCGGCCAAGGTTTTTGGTACTTCTTCTTTAAGCCTTTCGGTCATACCAGTCTGGATTCCCTGACGCAAATGCCCCTCGATTGCCGGGGCCGCGCTAGTGGTTACAGCATTAACCGTTTTTGGCATCACTTCCATTCCCACCGCTTCATTAATAAGGTTTTTAATCGGTTTTTTGAAGGCGGTTTCTGCCACTGCTTGACCATAGGTGGCTGGTTTTTTGCCCTTCACCTCTATTTCGCACTGTTTTTGATCCTCTTCGCGCCAAGCGCCCAAAATTTCTTGAGCGCTTGAGGAGTCACCGGCTTTTTGGGGTGGACGAAGCAAGTTTTTGGTGTCCAGTTCGCCGATATTTGGGGTGGGGGTAGTTTGTCCCAAAACTGAAGCCCGAGTGCGTAGTCCACCTGAATTAGGTAAACCAGCAAATTGGGCTGAAGCGCTAAGCGGAGAGAGCAAGTTGGCGGTAAGCAGGCTTAAAATTAAGCCTCGAACCAAGTAGTTTTTTGTTTGAGGATTTAATTTCATAAGCCTAAAGAGAGATTGGCCCCTTCGTTTTCATTAAACACCAGACCATTGGCCATCAAAAAGAAGTTTAAATTATTGATGGCCGTAAAAAATCCTTCTAATTTTGTGGGGTGGAGTTCGGCGGCGGCCAAGGCAATGGCAGGTTCACTTTCTATTTGGGCCATAAGCAGAGAGTTTTGCGTTAGGTTGGTGATGGCATTTACCAAATTAAGATGATTTTGGGCGGCGGTTTGAGGAATGGCGAGGTTGAGTAGAGTCTGTGAGGTGTTTTTGTAAGCCGTAACGCGCTCTTCTAGTTTAGTTAAAGTTTGATTTTCGCCGTTTTCAATGAAGTTTAGAGCCAGAACAAGCTCATTTTCTTCGCCGGTTGGCCAAGATTGACGCATAATCTCGGCTACTTCTAAGCCGTAAGCTCTAATTTGTGGTTGGGTGGCGGAAGAAAGGAGGTGTAAATCACTAATTTGGTAGGTAGTTTGTTTGGGCCAAAAAACCTCGGAGTTGATTAATGGGGCTTCTCTGTTTTGCGAAGCCTCATGAACTTGGGCTAAAAGCTTGGCATTAACTTCTAGCGGCTGATTGGTTGATTGGCTCGGATCTCGTCCTAAGCTCACTTCGGCCCCATCTGCCACCCCGTCACCATCGGAATCTGGTTTATTAGGATTAGTGCCCCAGAGGGTTTCTTCCCAGTCTGCCAATTTGTCTTGATCTTGATCGGTGGGTTTAAATTTAGCGAGGGGCGGAACTTTTTTGGTCATCAGGAAATTGTTTTCTAGTTTTGGCGCGGAGCGGCCACCAATAAACCACAGCGACCAAACACTGATCACTACCATTAGCCCTAGCCCCACCACGAGCTTCTTCATTTGGCTTAAATTATATTACATTTCTTGTTAAGATGGGAGCAATGTTATCAACCTTACTGTTGATTAGTCAGTTGCTCGAGCAAATTAAGGCTAAAGAGACCATTTATCCCTCGATTTTTGATCGAGTAAAAGCCGATCGCGAGATCAGGGAGAAGCTTGTGGTTCAAGAATCAGTCCTTACGCCACCTGTAATTATTGAAGTGACGCCCAAAAAAGGGGGGGCTGGCACCGGAATTACCTTGCGGGGGCAAAATTTTGCTAAAGATAACCTTGTTTATACTGGTTTTGGCACAGTGAAGGCCAAATCTGTTGACGGGAAAACCCTTAAATTCAAATTGCCAAAACCACCCTTTTGGTCTTCTGCCCAAAATCAAGCGGCGGTAACAGAGTATTGGCGAAAGACTTACCCCAATGGCAAGGTGAGTATCCCTTTGGGTTTTTACCTTAAAAATGACCTTGGCCAAAGCGTGGCTCCCGGAACCTTTACCTTTGAATTTTAAATCATGAATAAAATCACCATTTTTTCTTTATTTCTGGCGGCGGGATTAATTTGGGCCGCTTGGCTTTACCGTCCACCGGCAGTAGAAGCGATCGGTTTTTTGCCGATTGGGGGGAAAATTGTGAATGTGACCCCGTGTTGCAACGGTTTAATGTTGACCTTAGCTGGTCCGCGCCCCGGTAATTATATGTATTATTATCAAACCTCCATTCTTTTGCCTTATTTCAACATTTTTGTTCCCGGACCATCAGTGCTGGGTCGGGGTTTGCCCGGTGGAGTGTGTCAACCAATAGCCACTGCCTGTATTACTTCGATCCCCACGGTGGGGTCTTTTGTTAGCGTGGGGACTTCTAGTTTTTAACCTGATCGCCGATTTTTAGATTGTTTTTTTCCGAGAAACCGGCATTTACTTCTAAGACATATTTCACCGGCGAGGGTGGAAAGAAAAGTTGCGGATAAGTTTCGGGGGCGAGATTTTTTTCGATGCCGATAATTTTCCAATTTTCGTCGAGCCAAATAATGTCGATTGGGAAGAACATATCTTTCATCCAAAAATTTGGGGTAGTGACGGTGGGGAAAATAAAAAGTAAGCCAGTGTCTTGGGCGAGGTTTGTTCTGTCAGACAAACCTTGAGTTCTTTCTATTTCAGTATCGGCGATTTCGATTTGAATAATTTTTCCGCCAATTTCTAATTGTGGTAGTGAAACCTTGGGTGCGGGGTTAATAAAACCAAGAGCGATTAAGATCGTGAGAAAAAATTGTTTCATAAACTTTTAGCGAGTTTAAGCCAATCTGCTAATTTCAAATCTTCGGCGCGGGCTTTCCGCCAGTCGGATGGGATTAGAGCGGCGACATCCTTGCCCAAATTATTTTGTAATAGTTTGCGTTTGTGAGCAAAACCTTTTTTCAGTAAGGCAAAAAATTTCCCTTCGTCAATTCCTGTGAGTTTTTCTCGATCAATATTTTCGATCAAGAGAATTGCCGAATCAACGGCCGGTGCGGGTGAGAAACTCCCCGCTTTGACCGTGCCGAGCATTTTCGGCTCGCCAAAAAGTTTTACACTTAGTGATAATAAACTTTCTTTTCCATCTCTGGCAACGATGCGTTCCACCACTTCTTTTTGTAAAAGTAAGACCATCAAACTTGGTTGAGGAACTCGTCCCAACCAGAGGCGCAAAAATTCGCCGGTGAGGTAGTAGGGCAAGTTTGCGATCACTTTGTAGGGCTGATTTGCTAAGCCGAGCGCGGTGGGTGAAACAGTGAGAATGTCAGCAGAAAAAATTTCTAGTTTTTTTCCGCCAGCTGGCGGATTTATTTCTCCCGCAAATTTTTCTTGCAAAATTTTTACCAAGTTTTCGTCTTTCTCGACGGCGATTACTTTACCCGCTCGAGCGAGCAAGAGCGCGGTAAGGTTCCCGGTGCCCGGGCCCACCTCGAGCACGGTGTCGCTCGCCGAAAGGTTGCCAGCTGCGGCAATTTTCTCGAGCACACCCTTGTTGGTGAGCCAGTGTTGACCTAAAGATTTTTTTGCACGGATCATGTGTGAAACATTGTAAAATAAGGCTAAAATGTGAAACAAATCAAAACATAATTACGCTGTCGCGCAATGGCGTGGGCAGAGAATTAGCAAAAAGTTCTGGCTCAATATCGAAAATAAATTCTGATGGCAAGTTAACTTGTCGCCCGCCAAAGATGGTTCGTGTTTCGGCGTAAGATAAATATAATTTTTCTTTCGCGCGGGTGATGGCTACATAAAACAGGCGCCGCTCTTCTTCCTCATCGCGTGCCTCATCGCTTACGCCCATGAAGACATGCGGAAAAAGATTTTGTTCGAGACCAGTGACAAAAACATGAGCAAACTCCAAACCTTTAGCGGCGTGAACGGTCATCATTTTTACTCCCGCCTTTTTTTCGTTGAGCGTGTCTTGATCAGTAACGAGCGCCGCCTCGTCGAGCAGGGCTTGGGTAGAATTGGTGCCAGTTAAACCATCATATTTCTTGGCCAGCGTGACCAATTCGCGCAAATTTTCTAAGCGTTCTTTGTCGTCATCGCCACCAGCTTGCAATAATTTTTGCCAGCCACTTTTTTCTAAAACAAATTTTATGACCTCGTTCGCCCCCATGATTTCTGTCATTTGTTTAATTTCGTTTAGGAGGGTTTGGAAACTTTGCCATTTGGCTTGAGTGCTTGCGGGCAATTGGTTTGTATTACCAGAAAATATTTTGGCGAGCGTCACTTTGCCAATGCCCCGCGGCGGAATATTGATGACCCTTTTTAAACTAAATAAATCTTCGCGATTGAGCGTGGCGCGGAGGAAGGCAATCATGTCTTTAATTTCTTCGCGCTCGAAGAAGCGCGTGCCCAGCACTTGGTAGGCAATGCCAGCGCGGAGCAAACCTTCTTCTAGGGCGCGTGATTGGAAGTTGGCGCGGTAGAGAATCGCGATCTCCTCGGGCTTTGCTCGGTGGGCTAGAAGCTGGGCAATTTTGCCGGCAACTTGGCCCGCTTCATCCGCTTCGTCGAAGCCAGCAAGGAGATCAATTTTCTCCCCGGCTCCATTTTTGGTAAAGAGATTTTTTTCTTTGCGCTTAGTGTTTTTCTTAATAATGGCATTGGCGGCGGCGAGAATGTTTTGGGTCGAGCGATAATTTTCTTCGAGGGTGACGACTCGCGCTTCGGGATAATCTTCTTCAAAGCGCAAAAGATTTTCGAAGTCCGCCCCGCGCCAGCTGTAAATTGATTGATCCACATCGCCCACCACACAGACATTACGATGAGCTGCGGCCAAGAGTCTCGCGAGGTCATATTGAATCGTATTGGTGTCTTGATACTCATCAATGTGTAAATAACGAAAGCGCTTTTGATATTCTCCCAGAATCTCTGGTCGTTCGCGGAAAAGACGCACCGTTTCGGCGAGTAAGTCGTCAAAGTCGAGTGCCCCGGCCTCATGCAAGCCCTCATTGTATTTTTGCCACACTTGGCCCACCGTCTTCTGGAAGAAGGAGTTGCTGGTGGCGCTCTCGAGGAAGCTGGAGCGATTGTGGCCGGCACTTTTGGCCCGCGAAATGGCGTTTAAGACCTTACGGGGCTCTAGGGTTTTGGGATCTAAACCGAGGCTTTTGATTGCCTCTTTAATCGTTTTGAGTGATTCATCGCGATCGAAAATCGAAAAATTTTTCTTGAGACCAAGGCGCTCGGCTTCATTCCGGAGCACAAAGACGCCAAAAGAGTGGAAGGTGCTGGCAAAAGGCAAATCGTCTGAAGCGAGGAGTTTTTGCAAACGCTCACGCAACTCCCCCGCCGCCTTATTGGTAAAGGTGATGGCAAGGATGGAGCGAGGCTCTACCCCCTGACGGACTAGGTGGAGAATGCGGTGAGTGAGGGTTTTGGTTTTGCCAGCCCCAGCCCCAGCCACAATTAACAGAGGCCCCTCTTTGTGGAGTACCGCTTCCCGTTGTGCCTGATTTAATTCGGCCAAATAATCAGTCATTAACGAATTATACGTTTTTTACTCAATAAAAAAAGCGAGCGTCGTTCCTCCGACTCTCGCTTGGGTAAACCTAGTTTTCAATCAGAAGTTCGTATTGAGGCCTCCTGTTGCCCAAGCAACCATTGCTTCTCGTGGCCACACAGGTGGCCAGGCAAGCACGGACCATCTTTCCTAGTCTCTCAATGTTCTTTGGAAGAAAGTCTGACGGAAAGACTGGAAAATTGGCTTTACCACCGGACATTTTTCTCAAGCTGGTAGTGAGATCCAAAGTGGCGCTGGCATAGGAGTTGCCAAACTGATCTTCCAGTCTAAACAAGGCGTCGACTCCGAAATTGTGGTCTAGGTTGCTATCGACCGTGCTATAGAACTTGAGAGTAAAAAGTTCAAGTAGTTTGGGGTGATTTTTTTCGATCTCTCCCTTGACTACATTGAATAATTTTTGAGAGAGATTGGTTGGTGGGCTAGTTGGATCCCATTCCTTCGGCTGATTATTGATTGCTTCCCTTTCCTCTCTCTCATACTGTGTGGGTGTTCTCGGTTCTTTGAAGTCGTCTTTCCTTGGTTGTTCCTCCGGTACGCCCAGAACCCTCATTTCAAAGGCCCGCCCGGGTCGTACATGTTTTCTTGGTTCGGGTATAAATGTGATCGGGCTATTGGTGGTTTCAGGCGAAAGATTGTTGGTGGGGCGGGATTTTTGCCTAGCTCCATTTCTACCTTTTTCTGTTCCCAGCATGGGATCCTCCTTTTTGGTTAAAGACAACAAACAAACTGATTTCAAGTGTTCAAAAATCTATTCATGATTCTGCATTTTTTGGTAAAAAAAGTCAAATTTCTTATCCCCAATTTCAATTTTGAACTCTTGGGGGTATTGGTTCATAATGCTCCCCAGTCTGATTGACTGCCTGATCGATTACGCTTACCGCCGACCAGAAACCCTAGAAACCGGCTTATTTTATCTAAAAAACACAAAACAGTTAGCCGCAAGGCTTTCTACTTATTACCCCTTATTTTAATGAGCTTAGCCTTTACGGCTAAGGCTGGTTTTTTTTCTTTATTTAGTGGCGTTTTTGCTTCAAGTGATGAGTATTTGGCGGCCACAAACAGCGAGAATTCTCAAACCGTTGAGATTTTAGAAGCTTCTGGTTCACTGATCAGCCGAGCTCGTGGTGGTGGCGAGATTTCTTTGGTCGAAGGAGAAGCTCTTTTAGCAGAAAATGTCTCCTTTTTGCCCGAACGCCAAGGCGAATTGGGTTCAGAACAAATTACCACCTATACAGTACGAGAGGGTGATACGCTGTCTCAAATTTCTGAAATGTTTGGTGTTTCTATTAACACTATTCGTTGGGCTAATGATTTAAAACGAGTTGATTCTATTAGGGTTGGTCAGTCTTTAGTTATTTTGCCAGTTTCGGGAGTAAAACATATAGTAAAAAAGAATGATACTTTAGCCAATATTGCTAAGCAGTATAAGGGTGATTTGGCTGAAATCATTGAATTTAATGATTTGCTTACTGGTGAAGCTTTGGTGGTAGGAGAAACGGTGATTATTCCTGACGGGGAAATTGTGCAACCCCCTAAGAATGATTCTGGCGCTAGCTATGCTGGTTACTACGAGAGGCCAATTAAGGGTGGTAAAAAAACCCAAGGTTTGCATGGTTATAACGGCGTTGACTTGGCCACTTATGCTGGTGCTCCGGTTTACGCAGCGGCTGAAGGGCAGGTGGTGGTAAGTAAATCAAGTGGTTGGAATGGCGGCTACGGCAACTATGTTGTGATTAAGCATCCAAATAAAACTCAAACGCTTTATGCTCACTTGAGCAAAAATTTGGTTAAAGTGGGCACTAAGGTTGCTCAAGGTCAAGTGATCGGTGAAAACGGCTCTACCGGCAAATCTACTGGCCCCCATCTCCATTTTGAAGTCCGGGGGGCTAAAAACCCCTTTTAAATCACACTTTTTGGTCGATATTGGATCGCTTCGAAAAGGTGGCTATCTTTAATTTCATCTTCATCGGCAAGGTCGGCAATAGTGCGAGCGATTTTGATTAAGCGATGGTAAACGCGCGCTGAGAGGCCGAGACGGATGGCGGCGTCATTGAGTATTTTGGTTTCTTTGTCCCCTAGCGGGGCATATTTTTTAAGATCTTTAGCCGACATTTCATTATTTGTCTTAATTTTCGTTTCACTGTCGGCAAAGCGCTTCAATTGCCGTTCGCGGGCTTGGGTGATGCGCTCGCGGAGTTTTGGTGATTCGGCCTGATTATCAGTATGAGTTGAGAGTTTACTGGGATCGACTGGTGCGGCGGTAAGCCACAGGTCAATCCGATCAACGATTGGCCCGGAGAGTTTGCGTTCATAACGAGCTAAAGACCCCGGATTACAAACGCACTCCTTACCTTTTGTGCCCTTATTGCCGCATGGGCAAGGATTCATGGCAGCGACGAGAATAAAGTTGGCGGGGAAGGTGGCGGTACCCTTAGCTCGCGCCACGCGAATAATTCGATCTTCGAGCGGTTGACGCAAAGCTTCGATAACGCGTTTATCAAACTCCGGAAACTCATCAAGGAAGAGAACCCCGCGATGGGCCAAAGTAATTTCTCCCGGTTTTGGTTGATTACCGCCACCAACTAGCGAAACATAAGACGCCGTGTGGTGGGGAGAGCGAAATGGGGGTGTGGTCATTAGGTCATTCCCGAGTTCACCGGCCGCCGAGTGAATGCCGGTGATTTCTAGAATTTCGTCAAAGTCGAGGCGGGGCAAAATGCTGGCGAAGGCCTTAGCGAGCATGGTTTTTCCGGTGCCTGGTGGTCCCGAGAGCGCGATATTGTGGCGTCCAGCGGCGGCAATTTCGAGGCCGCGTTTAGCCGTTTCTTGCCCTTTTACATCGGCAAAATCGAGGAAAAAAGGTGATTCTTCATACTCAATGGGTGTGGGTGGCGTTGCTGGGATTTTTATCATCACCGATTCCCCTTCTTCGCCCTCCATTAGTCGTTTCGGACTCAAGTGATTGGCAATTTCTCGTAAATTTTTGGCGCCATATACCGCAATGCCCTCAATCAGCGCCGCTTCTTTGGCATTCCCGAGTGGTAAATAGATTTCTTCAAAACCGGCCAGTTTGAGTTTGCGGGTTAATAATAAGGCGCCGCGAATTGGTCGTAAGTCACCATTGAGAGCCAGTTCTCCGAGAAAGGCCTTTTTTTCTGGTTTAAAATTAACATCTTTAGTGGCCGCCAAATGAGCCAAAGCAATAGCTAGATCGAAAACCGGCCCCTCTTTCTTGAGGTCGGCCGGCGCGAGCGAAACAATCACTTTCCGGTTCCCTTTCTGGGGTGAGGGAAAACCCGAATTTTTGATGGCCGCGCTAATCCGTTCCTTCGCTTCTTCCACGGCCTTATCGGGCAGACCCACAATCACAAAGGAGTGTAAGCCTTTGGCCACATCCACTTCGACCTCAATGATTTCTGGTTTTAGGCCTGAAAGTTGTGCCGAGTAGACTTTGGCGAGCATTTATTCGAGATGTTGCTTGCAGGTGGCGGCGGCGGGATTGGCCAATAAACGATCTTCCTCGATCGGTTTTGGGCATTTAATACACTGTCCGTAAGTTCCAGAGTTAATTTTTTCTAAGGCTAGCTTCACTTCTTGGAGACGGTCACCGAGGGCATTGGCTGAGGCTTCACGATCTTCCCATTCCTCTAAACGATTGGCGGTTTCATCGCGAGAATCACTTTCTTTTTCGGCTGACATGGTGGCTTGCCAATCTTTAGGATTTTCGGGGTTTAGCATGGCAAACTCTTTGAGCTCTTGTTCTAAGCGCTCGCGCTCTGTTTCGAGCCTAATTTTGAATTGGCCAAAATCTAACATGGGTCTATTTTAAGTTATTTATGGTTATTGTCCAGCCTGACGAGAACGGTCAATGACTTCACCAAAAACCGTGTTATTTTTCGCGATAATTAAAAGGTTACGGTTTAAGAAGCCATAAACCACGAAACCGCCCAGCTCTCTGGTGTCAATGTTTTTCAAAACCTGATCGGTAAACTTTGCCTCTCGCGGCGGGTTAACTGTTTGGCCGGCTAAAATCTCTCCCAAATCTATGGCCAGGGTTTTTTCCCAAGCTAACATGCCAGCAAAAGCTCGGTCGTAATCAGTTATGGTCAGGGCCAAAAAAGAGCCACTGCCTTTGCCGTAAATCCCAAGCATAAACTTGGTACCTAGCGCCGAAAGAAAGTTTTCTGTTCGGCCTAAAGCCAAGAGATTTTGCCAAAATCTGAAATTGACTACCTGATTATTGTTGGTAAAAAATAATTCTAGAACTTCATCAGCGTCTCCGGTGGCCATGATTTCTTCGTTAATCTGGCGTTTTAACTCGCGGGCGCTTGATTTTTCCAAAGCCAAAACCTTGTGTTTTTCGGCAAAAATCAGAGATTCTGGTTTGAGAACGGTTGAGATTGGAGGATTTACTTCTTTGGGAAGATTAATTTTTGAAAAAGCAAAAAAGTATGCTCCGCCGCCAACCAAGAGCAAGAAAATAATTAAAACAATGATGACTCCACCAAAACGGCGGGATTTGGTGGTGGCGAGATTATCAACTCGTTTTTTTTCTTCGGTGCTGAGGGCGATTCTTGTGAGGGAAATTTTTTCGCTATCGGCGGCTTCGGTTAGATAGGTTTTTAATGTACGGATACCCGAGAGGCTGGCGGGGGCCTTTTTGATTTCTTGGATGGTTTTTTCAGCTTGGTTAATATTTGTGCGACGATTTTGGTTGGCTTGTTCGGTGGCGGCGCGACTAGCGGCGGCGGCTTGTGCCGCCGCCCGCTCTTTTTCTGCCGCCGCTTCCGCTGTTTGTTTAACCGCGAGTTCGGCCAATTTGATTACTTGCTCCGCCTTTTCCTTGGCTAAGTGACGCTCACTTCCCTCTAGGGCGCGAACGGCTTCGCGGCGCCTAGATTCTGTTTCTTCTTTATCACTCTCGCGTTTTTTTTGCCTCGCTTCCCCTTCTAGGGCTAAGCGGGCTTCCTGCCGACGATTGGCTAAGTCTTGGTTTTCCATTAACCTAAAATGTTTTTTAAGGCGTCGAGGCGAGTTTTTATCCCATCCTCTTCATCCAATAGGGTGCGATATTTTTGCGTACTTACTTCGATTTTACCTTCTACCTGCGTTAGTTCGGTTTGGAAACCCCACTTTTTTTCTTCAATGGCGCGCCGTTTGGTTTGGGTCGCCCAACGCTTGTTTTCCGCCAATTGTTTATCGGCCGGC